>ERZ795048.573-NODE-573-length-37779-cov-52.095934_pt1 | contig 37779 bp, 21 predicted proteins | sample MGYA00375132_ERZ795048 | MGnify/ENA primary metagenome ERZ795048 (study PRJEB30177, sample SAMN05720225) | activated sludge metagenome | isolation source: Anaerobic digester | place: Hong Kong | collected 2014-12-17 ...
GTTTTCTTAGCTGTTGTTTTCTTAGCTGTTGTTTTTTTCTCTACATTTTTAGCAGTTTCTTTTTTAGTTTTTTCAGCAGTTTCTTCTTCAGAATTTTCTTCTTTCTGCTTTTTTTCAACTTTTTTAGAAGCTGCTTCTTCTTTTATCGGCTTATCTGAAACTTGCTTTTCTTTTTTCTCTTGTTTTTCTAGTTCTTTCTTTAGGTCTCCAAAGTCAAGTACATCCCCTAAAGTTGTTTTTTCCATCTTATCGTTTACATTTTTAACTTTAGATTTTGCAGATTTACCTTCTTTTTGCTTTGATTTTCTTTCTTTACCTTGTTGTTCACGTTTTTCATCTTCGTGAATTCTTGAATGGGAGACAAAGATTTTCTTACCTTCTTTATTAAATTCAATAACTTTAAAGTCGATTTTGTCATCTAGCTTAGCTTGACTACCATCTTCTTTTACAAGGTGTTTAGGTGTTGCAAAACCTTCTACTCCATATGGTAAAGCAATTATTGCTCCTTTGTCGGTAAGTTCTACAATTGTTCCTTCATGAATACTTCCTGAAGAGAATATTGTTTCGAATACATCCCAAGGATTTTCTTCGATTTGTTTGTGTCCGAGACTTAAACGGCGGTTTTCTTTATCAATTTCTAATACAACCACTTCTAGTTCTGCTCCAATTTGGGTAAATTCTGCGGGGTGTTTAATTTTCTTTGTCCAAGATAAATCGCTAATATGAACTAATCCATCAACACCTTCTTCTAATTCAACGAATACGCCAAAGTTTGTAAAGTTACGTACTTTAGCAGTATGTTTAGAGCCTTCGGCATAGCGTTTTTCAATTTCTTCCCATGGGTCGGGGTGCAATTGTTTTATGCCTAATGACATTTTACGTTCATCGCGGTCTAAGGTTAAAATAACAGCATCGACTTCGTCTCCAACTTGCATAAACTCCTGAGCACTGCGTAGGTGTTGCGACCAAGACATCTCAGAAACGTGGATAAGACCTTCTACACCTGTAGTAATTTCAACGAATGCTCCATAGTCGGCTAAAACAACAACTTTACCTTTTACTTTATCTCCTACTTTAAGGTTTTCATCAAGCGAATCCCATGGATGAGGAGTAAGTTGTTTTAAGCCTAAAGCGATTCGTTTTTTATCATCATCAAAATCTAAAATTACTACATTGATTTTTTCGTCGAGTGTAACAATTTCTTCGGGGTGAGTAACTCGTCCCCATGATAAGTCGGTAATATGAATAAGTCCGTCAACACCACCTAAGTCAATAAATACTCCATAAGATGTAATATTTTTAACTGTGCCTTCTAAAACTTGACCTTTTTCAAGTTTACCAATAATTTCTTTTTTCTGTTCTTCCAGTTCAGCTTCGATAAGTGCTTTGTGAGAAACTACAACGTTTTTAAATTCATTATTAATTTTAACAACTTTAAATTCCATTGTTTTTCCTACAAATACGTCATAATCTCTGATTGGTTTTACATCAATTTGTGAACCGGGTAGGAACGCTTCGATACCAAATACATCTACTATCATACCACCTTTGGTGCGACATTTAATGTATCCTTTAATAATCTCATCGTTGTCATGAACTCTGTTTATGTTTTCCCAACTACGTAAAGCTTTTGCTTTCTTATGAGATAGTATTAGCTGCCCGCCAACATCTTCCATGTTCTCAACAAAGACTTCTACTGTGTCGCCTACTTTAAGATCAGGGTTGTAGCGAAATTCGTTTGCAGAAATTACACCTTCTGATTTGTAGCCAATGTTTACAACAATTTCGCGTTTACCAATATGTACAACTGTACCATCAATTACTTCACTTTCGTTAATTGTTGATAATGTTTCGCTGTAAACATCTTCTAATTTTGTACGTTCTGCTTTTGGCATGGTTTCGTCATCAGCAAATGCTTCCCAATCAAAATCTTCAATTGGTTTTACATCATCGATTGTTACAGAACCGCTTAATTTTGATGAAGAATTTTCTTCTTTTTCTTTTGCATCTTCTGCAAATGATTTTGTTTGTTTATTTTCTTCTTGGTCGGGTTCTTGGATAGGAGGGGTTTCTGTTTGATCCTGATTTACAATCGGTTGCTCTTGATTATCAGGGTTTTGAGCTGCTTGCTGCTCTTCGGGCTTTTTGTTTTCTTGATCTGTCATTTCTTTAATCTCTTTAATTTTAATAAGTTAGACATTATTTTAATAATTCACGAGCCGCAAAAGTAGGCTTTTTTTCTGAAACTCAAAGGTTTTTAATAAAATTGTTTTATTTTGCATGCGAAAATTAGATTTTTTTTAAACGAAAAAAACATACTGTATAATGGGAAAAACTTTAATTGTATTCTGGCCTCCAAATGGGAGTGTAAATAAGGCTGCTGAAATTGTGCAGCAAAAAATACCCGATTCTGATATTACTAGTCTTAAATTGTTTGATTTTAATTATTTTAAACAATACGACTTTTTTATATTTGGTTGTTCAACAGTTGGAGCCGACAATTGGACAGAAGCCTATACCGGTGAACAATGGGTGCCATTTTTTAAGAAAGCACAAGACGAAGGTTATAATCTTATAGGCAAAAAAGCTGCTATATTTGGTCTTGGAAATGCTGTATTATATCCTAATCACTTTATCGATCATGTTGAAATTCTTTATAATGCACTGATTTCGTTAGGTGCCCAAATTATTGGTAAATGGCCTGTTGATGAATATGATTATTTTGAATCATCAGCAGAAGAGAATGGGTTCTTTCATGGGCTTGCATTAGACCACGATAATGAACCTGAACTTACTGAAACCAGAATAACAAATTGGGTTAAATTATTGAAAGAATAGTTAATCTGTTGGTGTAAAAACAATAAGAATAGCAGGTAATAATATTAATTTAATATTCTTGTTTTATTGTATTACAAATCGGTATGATTTTGTGATGCGATTGTTGTGAAGTTTAATTATATAAATTCCACTTGGTAATTTATCAGTTGAAATAATAAATCTTTGCCAATTACCGCTTGAGTTAATTATTCCTTTTTTAAGGATATTACCTTCTATTGAGAAAATGTCGTAATCATAATCGCCTGTGAGTAAGTTGTTGGTAATTAGGCTTATGTGGTTTGTTGCCGGATTGGGAAACACTTTAATATACGAATTTTTGTGTGTTTTAACGCCTGTGTTTTCGTCAACAATAAATTTATGTGGGTCGGGTTCACCAATAAAAGGATGTTTTTCGTTTCGACCTGAATTGTCTTCGGCTTCGATATAATATTCTATTGTTTCACCTCCTTGAATACCGGTAATCCATGCTGCATAAATGTTATCCTCCAAGTTCTCCATTTGATATTCTACATATTCTCCGGAATTAACACTGTAATGCAATTTTGGCATATTTGCAATCAATGAATGTCCACCGTATGAGGTTATATTTGCAGAAATCTGAAATTGTTCGGCATAATCAACAGTATCAAGAATTGGGATGTGATTAATGTGAAGCATTTCAAAATCAGGTACTTCGTGAGTGCGACAATGCAAAGCATCGGTACTTTCCCATGTAGCATAATTAACTTCCATTACGCCAATAATTTCGTATCCGGGCATAGCTTGTTCGTACACAGCGAGAGCGTCATTGTTGTATGGCTCCCATTCAGAATAATTTGTGATTGGCACCAATACTTTATTGTTTAATATTAGCGAATTTGTATATGGAGCACCATTGCCATCATTACTAATGCCTGTATAAACTCTGAATACTTGATATTTATTTCCGTAGGAGCTTATTTGATTTGCCCAATAATCGGCTGCTGCTTCGTATTCATCATATTGTTGATGATTAGAAGGTACTTGAGTTATTATAATTTTATCTACATCTAAGAACTTACCCCAGCAATCTATATGTTTAATATATTCTCCCATAGGGTCTTCTACAACATGATAATCTGTAATGCCCAGATATTCTTCCATGCGTGTATTTACAGCCGCATCCGAAATTCCTTCAATAATACTTTCTTCGTAAACCAAATCGGTAGAGGCTGCTTTTCCCATACCATCGCACATATAATTTCCGCCGGTATGAATTACATTCATGCCAAAAACTTCGAGATCGAAGAATTCGCCTAATGCAATTGGAACATCATTATCATTAGGTCGATCTCTGTTGTACTGAAAATTAACTATACCTACTTGTGGGGGATTATTATAAGCAATAAACCATGGGCTAAAGTCTCTAGTCCAGCGTGAATCGTAAGCAGCATCAATAAATACAATATTATCCATATTTATATTATCTAAATCTGATAATTCATCAGCTAAATCGTTTGTGTTTATTCCATCAACAAGAATATAAACTTTTACTTCTTCGCTCATCTCAGCAATCATGCTATCAGGAAAACCAAAATAATTAATATTTTGATATGTTTGATTTGCTACAATAACACCTTGATTCCTTTCAAATTCAGCAATATTCCGCACGTTACCATTAGGAGCATTTGTTTCAATAAAATCTTTAGTATTGAGTTTTGAATTAAGCTCATCTTTACTTAACATGTGGTGTCGTCCTTCAAAAGTAGAACGACTCACCTTTTTTTGAGCAAATGAAAAATTGCTTAAAAAAAGGAATACGATTAAGCAAAAGTATATTTTATTCATTATGCAGTTTATTTATTTACAGAAACTTTATGTGTAATTTGTTTAGAATCGCTTGTTAGAACAATAATATAATATGTATTTGGTAAATCAGAAATATTGAAACTGATAATATTATTTCCTTTTTCTATATTTCGATTTTCAAAAACGGTTTTCACTTTAATTCCTGTAATAGTAAATATTTCGGCTTTAAACATTTCGGATTCAGGAGCTTGGATTAAAACATTAACAATGTCAGTAGCAGGATTTGGATAAACCGAAGTTTTAAATTCATTAAGGTCCACTGTTTGATTATTAATTGAGGTTGCAACAGTATGTGGGGGTAGTATTATATAATCTATCCAAGCACAATCTGCCCCTTCTGTAAAGTATGCATCTTTAGTATAAGTCCATTTAAGTTCCTGATTTCCCTGCGACACATCATAAGATTCTTCAGACCAATCAACTTCTCCTGCCCATTGATCTTGGAGTTGATCGTTTATATAAAAGCCTAAATAATCGAAATACATATCAAAATAAATTTGTTCGCAACTAACTTTTTTCATAAAACTTACTTCATCATCTGCTACTACTTCTAAGATAATGGTTAATGAAGAGTTCCCTGCTGATGAGGGAATTCCAGATTTTAAGCTATTTTCGCCTTCATAATATTCTGATGTATCAATTGTCCATGGCAAGGATGTATCATTTGTCCATGCAAATGATTCTAAGCTAGCTGATTCCCAATCTTCAATTTGTAATCCTACAGGAATAGAAATATCTAAATCGGCACTATAATTTCCTAGATTAGCATTAAAGCTGCATAATACCAATGTTCCTGCTTGGAGTATATCATCAACAGCTATAGTAAATGTAAGCTGTTGATTTTCGCTAACGGATAAGCCATCTAGTGTGTTCTCTGTGGCAATACCGGTAGCATTTTGTTCTACTGCCATATTAATCTGCCCCTGGCTTGCATTGGCGTGTCCTTGGTTTACAATTTCTATTATTAAATTAGCTGTTTCTCCGGGGTCAAGCATTCCATTGTTATTGCCACTTTCGCTATCATCAATACCAATAAAGTTTAATTCCAGCGAAGGTGCATTAAGTTTTATCGAAAATGTAGAATTCCAAACATTTAAATTCCCATCTTGAAACTCAGCATTAAAAACCACGTTATGTTGATCGGGAACAAATTCTGCGACATCGAAGCTAAACGCATTGGATAGTGTAATAGAATTATCTGCTTCAATATCGCCAAAGAAATTGTTATCCTGAGTAATATCTACTAGTTGGTCGTTTGTATTAATTGTGCAGCTAACACTATTAGCTGTTTCTACTCCAACATTTTTAGCTATACAATTAAGATTAATGCTTTCGCCGAAATCAGCTAACTGATTATTGTTTTCTTCTTCGTCAGTAATTTCGAAAGAGTCAAGTACTATATATGGTCCTTCAGGCACAATTACCATAATTTCTTCCTGATAAGTGATTTTATTAAATGCAGTAACAGTTATTTTCATTGTACCCGGAGTCTCGAAAGGAATAAGATTAAGATTAGCAACACCTTCATCAACATAAGCAGTACCTATTAATTCAACATTTTCATCAACAATTTTGCTAACTGCAACAAGTGCACCTTCTACATCACAATTTACACTAAACTGAGTTTCGCCAACGCTAAAGATTTCGAGATGTGAGATATTCATTGCTTGTGGAGTTTTTGTTCTAAGCATCAAAGCAGGGTCTCCAAAAACCGTCCAAGTATCAGCAGTTGCTTGTCCTTGTCCTCCTTCTTGAATCATTAGGAACATTCCATTTAATGCAACTCCCGCAAAAGTTCTTTTAATGTTGTGATTGTATGATTCTATTAAAATATCAACCATTTCGTCTTGTCCTGTCATTGGTTCGTTCCATGCTTGATTTATGGTTGATGCTAAAAACCCTACTGCACCGGTAGGTTCTCCATTATTTGTAGCTCTTAGCCATGCTTCAGCAAAACAGGTTTGTCCCGAAAAGTTTCCATTTACACAAGCAACACTAAAGGCAAATAATAGCTTATTATGGTTAGTTAGAGCATTTACATTTGAATTAGTAAAGTTAGTATTGACCCATGATTGGTCGCTACCATGTCCGATATAATTTGCAATTCCAATACCTTCGTTTACAGCATTACTAAGCATTGTATTGTTACCACCGTCTTGATTAACATTAGTTACTGAATATCCATAAGTTTCAAGGTCGTCGTTAATATAGCTCATGTGTACTTCGTCTGATTCTCCACCATCGTGTCCTGTAGAGCCACCTCCTTCGTTAGAAGCACTTGATAAAGCATTTTCGAGCCAAGAGTTTGTTTCGTCCATGTCTTTTTCGTAATAAACGGTTCGTGCTACTTGAGTTTCGATATCATTAAGAGATTCGCCTGAAAATCTTCCAACAAAAAAGTCTGCATATCCATCATCGCCCAATACATAAGCATACGCATTATCCGAATCGTTAGAGTTTACAATCATTGGTGGGATGTGTTGAGCATCTCCTACAAGCAATAAATAAGATAATCCGTTATCATTAAAATAATTGTTAACATAAGTACTTATTGCACTTGCAGTATTCCCAATTTCTGTAACATCAATTATTTCAACATCGAATCCTTTTTCGATTTTCCATGTAATATAATCTGTCATAGATTCGGTGTATTCGGGATGGCTAATAATTAATATATTACCTGGCGAAGGTTCTTCAAGTGGAGTATATTTGACCGGATTAGTCTGATAATTTAAAAACACAGATTCGTAAATCTCACTAAATGAGCCGTTTATTAAATCCAGAGATTTTGTTCTTGAAATTGAATTTATATCATTTGTTTTGTTTGTTTTAGTTAGCTTAACTTCCAGTGATGTATAGATTCTCAAAACTTTAGAAATTGGATTATACGTGTAAGGGAATACTTGCAAATTTACACCTCTAAAATCTCTTAAAATAAAGGGTCTAGATAATTTCTCATTTGTTTCGGGGTAAAATTCATCTTTTTGGTACGCTTCTCCATATGTATAAGGAACATCGTTAGGATTTACTGAACGTAATAAACTGCCTTTTGATGGTGCAATATTAATGTCTTCCAGTTCAATATAATCTCCTTGCACAATCTCAGCCGAATACATGCCATTATCATCAATAATTAATGATGTGCTAAGTAATGGTAAATCAGGAGCACCTTTTTTATAAATTCTTCCACCGTTAGGTGCATTTACTATAAAAGCAAGTCCTTCGGGGGTTTGTACTTTTTCTAGATTATAAGTGTTTATCTCAAAGTGGACAATTAGTTCATCTAAAGATGATTTAATTACAGAAATATTGTGAGTAATATCTTTGTCATAATTAATCTTTGTCAACTCTTGAGTCCAAAGCGAGCTAATAGTAATAGCTAAGGCTATTGTAAATAATAATTTTATCATTTTTTATAAATATATAAATTCAACTTTAAATTTTCCAAAAATACTAAAATAATGTTCAGTATATGTTTTGTAATGTATAATAATTTGCCTAGTTCCCAATATTATTATTTGATTTTTGGATTAATAATCCTAGAGAAATTCCTGATATAAGGTAAAATATAGGTAAAATATAAATATCAAAGCGAGAATCGTGCTCAGCATAGCTCAAAGCTATTACAATAAGATGTGTTGCAATAAACCAAAATCCAAGTTTTATTAATTTTCTTCGCCAAAACTTTACAAGAGCGATTATTGTGAGTAGATATGCAGGTAAAATCCATATTAGAACATGAGTTTTATACTCCACACTATGAAAAGGTCTGATGTGAATAATTGAGTACCATATTCGCATACAAGCGAGTTTGGTTGAAGCAAGAGGATGTTTTAAAACGTAGGAAAATCCAGCAGTCCAATCAGTTCTGTTAATTACAGAATCTTTAGGCATGTTTAAGTTTAGTTCGTTGTGTCCCCATACAGTAATCCCATTTTCGAGATTATCGATAGGAGTGGTAATCATTATGCTTTTATTAATTTCTGATATTCCTGCTAAAATTAAGATAAAACTAATTGGGATTAAAATGGAGAGAGTGATTTTGGTATATTTTCTCCAATTTGAGTATATTATAATGAACACAAAGCTAAGAGGCAGTAAGAGCCATGCGTTAGGACGTATTGAAATTGTAATTAAAAGAAGGATAAAAGTTAATATGTAATTGTAATAATTTTTGTTAGTAATAGCATAATATAATGTAATTAAGTATATAAGAATTAGGGATGTGTATAGAGACTCAGTAAGAATGTACAAGTGCCATTTGGTTATAAATGGATTGCACAAAAACAGGAATATGCTTAATAAAGCAGCGATTTTAGATTCTGTAATTTGAATTATAATTCTAAACATTAGAAAGGCTGCGATAATTGCTACAATTATTTGAATTATTACAATACTAACTAAAGGGAGTTTTAAGAGTTTAATAAAAGCTAAGATTAAAATATAACCGGAGAATTGTACTTCTCTGCCCTGAAGTGGTACTCCTGAAAGTATATTATCAGCGGCTTCAAGGTATCTTTCTGTATCGAGCCAATATTTAATTCCTTGCTGTCCGTTACTAATCGAGCCACTTGAATAGTTACTAATATTTAAGTAGAAGAAAACAGAAAGAATAATAAATAATATAATACCTGTCAGAAGACTTGACTGATTGTATAAAAGATTTTCAATTCGTTTGAAATATTTTTTCAATAGCTATTGTTTATCCATAGTCATTAAAAATTCAATATTATCTTTTGTATTAGGTAATCTTTGTCTTATAAAATCCATTGCTTCAACCGAATTCATATCGGCGAGAAACTCTCTAAGTACCCAAATTCTGCTAATTACTTCGGCAGGTAAAAGTAAGTCCTCACGTCTTGTACTAGAAGCAGTAATGTCAACCGCCGGATATATTCTTCGGTTCGATAATTTTCTGTCGAGTTGCAGCTCCATATTTCCTGTTCCTTTAAATTCTTCGAAGATAACGTCATCCATTTTAGAGCCTGTTTCGGTAAGAGCTGTAGCTAATATTGTTAATGAACCTCCGCCTTCGATATTTCTGGCAGCTCCAAAAAATCTTTTAGGTTTATGTAAAGCATTGCTGTCAACGCCGCCAGAAAGCACTCTTCCTGAGGCAGGAGCAACAGTATTATAAGCACGAGCAAGTCGTGTAATAGAATCAAGTAGAATCACGACATCATGTCCGCATTCTACCATGCGTTTAGCTTTTTCAAGTACTATTGTGCTTACTTTTACGTGTCTTTCTGCGGGTTCGTCAAATGTAGATGCGATTACTTCAGCATTTACGCTACGTGCCATGTCTGTAACTTCTTCGGGGCGTTCGTCAATTAGCAAAATTATCAAATATGCTTCGGGATGATTAGCAGAAATGGCATTTGCAATTTGCTGAAGTAAAATAGTTTTTCCTGTTTTTGGTTGTGCTACTATCAAACCTCTTTGTCCTTTACCGATAGGAGAGAATAGATCTACAACTCTAATTGATAAATTATCCATTCCTTGTCCGGTAATATTGAACTTTTCGTTAGGGAATAGAGGAGTTAGATGATCGAAAGGAATTCTATCCCTCATAATTGCAGGGTCTCTGCCATTAATTTTAATAATCTTTATTAATGGAAAATATTTTTCACCTTCTTTAGGTGGTCTGATTGTTCCCTCAATAGTATCTCCGGTTTTTAACCCAAACAATTTTATTTGTGATTGACTTATATAAATATCGTCAGGAGAATTTAAGTAGTTATAATCTGATGAGCGTAAAAAACCATATCCCTCCTGAATAATTTCTAAAACTCCAATTGTTGTAATAAGCCCGTTAAATTCGTAGCTTGTAGTATCTTCATTCTGATTATCTTGACTATATTGTTGTCTATTTTGGTTGTTATTAAAGTTCTTGTCGTTTTGCGATGTTCTTTGATTCTTATTATTGGGGTTAGACTTTTTTTGTGTCGGTTCGGTTTGCACTTGTGAACTATCGTTTCCCGATTTCTTGTCAATTACTTCTGTTTTTTGTTGGGTTTCCTTTTTTGAATCTTGACTTATATCCTGTTGTGGTTTGGTTTGCGAAGGAGTTTCCTGTTGTTGTTTAGAGTTTATCTGTTCTTTGGCTTTTGGAGACTTTTGCGATTTATTTTTATCTTGCTGTTTATTTGTTGATCTTTCATCTTTTGTTTTAGTGTTTTTATCCTTAGCACTTGAAGTTGATGATTGTTCATCTTTTAACTCGATAGGGGTTTTTATTAGATTGTAGTAATCATTTTTTTCTTCAGGTTTTAGAGGTACTCTTTTACGATGTGGGGTTCCTTTTTTAATCCCACCTTTACGTTTTGCTGTTGCTTTTTTTTCTGCAGCAGTTTTTTCTGCAGCAGTTTTTTCTATGCTTTGTTTTTCTTGATTTTTGTTGGCAGGAATTTTTTCATCACTAGATTCTTCAGCAACTAAATCTAATTTTAATTCATCATTAGTAGGAGTACTATGAGCAACTTTTTCGGCTCTACGTCTTGTTCTGGCTTTTTTTTCAGGTTTATCTTTTTTTTGAGATTCCTGAATTGCTTGAGTATCCAGTATTTTATAAATTAAATCTTCTTTTTCAATTTTTTCAGGTTTTTTAATTCCTAATTCTTTAGCAATTTCTACTAAAGCTGCAACTTGCATTTCGTTTAGTTCAGAACTGTTGTACATGTATAAGTATGTTTAAAATGGAACAATTTTACTTAATTATAAGTGGTAAATTTTGATTTCGAGTATTATAATGTATAATATGAAACCGAATTACACTGCAAAAATAAAAAATATTTCTTTAAACAACAAACAAAGACTTTTTTATTTGTAAAATAATAAAAAAATGGAATAATATTTATAATATTCAAGCAACCAATTAGCTATAGTTTGCGTATATATAATATATACTATTATGGCAATGAGACAATTAAAAATATCGAAAAAAGTTACAACACGCGATTCTCCTTCGTTTGACAAGTATTTACTTGAGATAGGGCGTAAGGATTTGATTTCTCCCGAAGAAGAGATTGAATTAGCTCGTAGAATTAAAGAAGGCGACCAAAAGGCTTTAGATAAACTTGTAACTAGTAATTTACGATTTGTAGTTTCAGTTGCAAAGCAATACCAAAATCAAGGACTTAGCCTGCAGGATTTGGTCAACGAAGGTAATTTAGGATTAATAAAAGCCGCAAAGAGATTTGATGAAACAAGAGGATTTAAATTTATCTCATATGCTGTATGGTGGATACGTCAATCTATTTTGCATTCCCTTGCCATTCAAGGTCGTTTAGTTCGTTTGCCATTAAATAAGATTGGAGCTATTAATAAAATACATATGGCTACATCAAAATTGGAGCAGGAACTAAACAGAGAACCAACCGAAGAGGAAATTGCAGAAATTATGGAGTTTAATGCTAATGATATTAAAGAAAATTTACGTAACAGTACGCGACATTTGTCAATGGATGCTCCTCTAAGTAAAGACGATGATGACGCAACTCTTTACGATGTTATTGGGATGAACGATTCGGTTCCGCCCGATAATAGTCTTATGCTAGAATCATTACGAAAAGAAATTAATTCAACCTTAAGTGTATTAGCAAAAAGAGAAGCTCAAATAATAAAGCTATTTTACGGATTAGAAGGACAGCATCCAAAAACTTTAGAAGAAATTGCCGAGGAATTTGGATTGACACGCGAAAGAGTAAGGCAAATCAGAGAATCGGCAATCAGAAGATTGAAACAGTCAAATAAATACAAAAAACTAAAATCATATTTAGTTTAATTTTATTCTAATTATCGTAAGGGATTTCCTTATATTCGCACTAAAATTTTAATAATGGAATGTATTGTTGCTCCTTCTTTGCTTGCTGCCGACTTTAATAATCTGTCGGGTGAAATTGAAATGATTAACAAAAGTGAGGCAGATTGGCTCCATCTTGATATTATGGATGGTGTTTTTGTGCCGAATATATCATTTGGAATGCCTATATTAAAACATGTTAGAAAGATTTGCAAAAAGAAATTAGATGTTCACTTAATGATAATTCAACCTGAACGGTATGTAGAAGAGTTTGCAGATGTAGGTGCCGATATTATTACTGTGCATTACGAAGCTTGTAATCACTTAAATAGGGTTGTGCAACAAATAAAAAATAAAGACAAGCTTGCAGGTGTAACAATAAACCCACATACATCAGTGCAACTTCTTAAAGATATTATGCCATATATTGATATGGTACTGCTTATGTCGGTTAATCCCGGATTTGGAGGACAAGAATTTATAAGTAATACTTATTCAAAATTATCAGAACTTCAAGAGCTTAAGGCAAAATACAACAATAGTTTAATTATTCAAGTTGATGGTGGTATAAGCTCTAAAAATGCCAAAAAGCTTAAACAATATGGAGCAAACTCGCTTGTATCCGGAAGTGCAATATTTTCGAGTGAGAATCCTTTAAAAGAAATTCACGATATTAAATATTTGTAAATAAATACAAATAATAGTTTTAATTATTCTTTTCCTTCGAGAAAATCCTGTAAGTATTCGTATTCTTTTGTTAGTTTGCCATTAGAACAAATTGTTGCTCTTTTGATAATCTCTTTGTCGTCTTCTTCAATAATTGAAGGGATTACTTCTTCGAGGAAAACCTGACTAAAATCTTCTGAAGCATCACGAGGTAATTCTCCCGGCAAGTTATCTACTGCCATTACAGTAATATTATTGTTGTCGAAAGCTTCAGATTCTTTTTGTGTATTAGGATTATAACCATAGAATGGGTCTGCAATTGTAGATGCTCTTAATGTAGAAGGTATTGGATCGGCAATGTCGCAGCTTACGTCGGCGATTATTTTAATTCTAAAATCTTTTTCTAGATAATCTTGATGTACTAAAAATTTGGGTGAGTTTTGATCCCAAAAATGACATGGTATCCATAAATCAGAAGCTTTAGTATAAGGTTTAAAAATACTTTTATATTCCTTAGGATTATTAAAAAAGTGAGGGAAACTAATCCACGTGCCGTCTTGGTGCTCAACATATTCGTCTGCATCAATTTGACACAATACAGGTTCGTCAAATTCTCTAGTTAAAAAATCGACTGATTTAACTTTTTTAATTTTTAAAGGAGCAAGTGTTTCAATAGCACCTCCGGCAACCCTGCCCATGCCGGTAATAAGTATTTTATAATTTTTCGGTAATTTTACTTTCTTAACTTCTTTTAGCATATCATTTAAATCGAAACAGTCTTTTGCGCGTTTCAACTCAAATGTTCCTAATCGTTTTCCTAAAGCTATAAGTCCATTATAAGCTCCTACTATTCCGGCCCACCGACCAAAGGCAACAACTCTTGCTCCATTAGGGTACGTTAGGCATTCATGGTCAACCATTGTAATTCTGTTTTTTACCATATTTTGCAACAATGGACGATTATAGGATTGTTTTTTATGTGTATGCGAAAAGAAATGATATTGTTTGTCTGGTATTAATTTGGGAATATCAACTTCTTTTACACCTAATAAAACATCACACTTGGAAATATCATTAACTACATCAAGACCTAAACTAGTATATTCTTCGTCTTTGAAACACCTTAAATCGCTTGATTGTATTAATAATTTAATATTAGGATATTTCTCGGTAAATAGTTTTGCTATTCTCGGTGTGAGCAATACTCTGCGATCAGGTGGTGTTTTGGTTTCTTTTAAAACGCCAATACATGAATGCTTGTCTGTCATATATATTTATTTTTTTTGATTTTTATACTTAAAAAGTTTTCAAGCTTCAAATATAATGCATTTAGCAATAATAAACTAATAAATCTTTGTGTGTGCCTGATGCAAATTAGCTTTATTCTTGGAATATCGGGATATTTTATCTATATTTGCGGGGTATTTTACCAGGGGATGATTTTGGTTTCGACAGCAGGTAAAATGCTTGTGTAAGCATGCCGGGCAATGTGAATAAACCCGTAAAACTGTTTCACGCACTTTATAAATGGCGCAAACAATTATGCTCTCGCAGCATAGTCTGAAGTACAGTAAGGCTAAGCGTTTTCAGGTGCAAGGCATCTGAACGAGACATCTCCCGGATGGACTTGCCTGATTCCTGTCCGATACGGAGGTGGCAGCAATTTCGGGCTGGGGTAGTAACAACTTCGATTGCTACCCGAGAAATAGAAGTTAAGGTTTAGATTAGGGTGTCTGTTCCCTTTCTTTTCCCGACAAAAAATAGCAGAATAAGCATGTAGAAAGCACATGTGTTTCTTGTTTGGACACGGGTTCGAGTCCCGTCATCTCCACAAGTTTAGAAAGCGTTTTTAGAAACGCTTTTTTTATGATACTAAAACATAAAAGCAATGGTGGTATGGAGTTGCGTAATAGTGGCTATTTATTATAATAGTCTTTTACACATCTTACAGACCTACCTGTCCCTCCCCAGTAATAATATCTGCTTATCCCTGTTTGTCCATATTGAATAGTACGATACCACGGTTCATCAAATTCATTTTTATCTGTTGACCACCAGTAGCCGCTTTGACCAATTGAGCTATAAGTTCCTCCCGAATCACGAGTTCCTCCCGGTAATCCTATCCATCCCGATTGCTCGAAATACATATTTGAGATTAAAGCTCCCGAATTCCAAAGCATTGAATTGCCTGCTAAGTAACTACCTTCGTTCGTACCTAGCCAAGCTTCTGTAGTGTTGTCGTAAGGGAATGTACTTTCACAATTCATACCACCGGTTTCGTAACAAATATATTGTTCTAATTGAGTCCAATCGTTATGTGAGGGCACCCTCCATCCCGGAGGACATAAATATTTGCCGCCATTACTTTCGTAATCTACAGCAAACCAATTATATAATGCGCCATATATTTCTTTATACGAAGAATTGTTCTCATAGTAAGCATAAGCTCCATTAGTATTATTTTCCCATGCTAAATTATCTGTGCCCGGAGATGCAATTGTACTACCGTCTGTATATCTTTCAACTTTCAAGTTTTCGCGTAACCAGCATTGTGTACCTATCAGTATTGTGGTGTATAAATTTCCATCAATATCTGTTACTGTCGGTTCGTCAGGGCAAGGTTCTCCATAATCATAAGATTCGTAAGTATCAAAAAACACGATATTACCATAAGCTGTACCTACACTGTTTGTTGCATATGCTCGCAAAATATATTCCTGATTTGGAGTAAGATTTGTAAGGTCGCTATAAAAATACATTTCGCCTGATAGAGCTCCTTCATTAGTCATACTAATATTATTACTTAAAGTTGGTAAACTGTTTGAGCTACATACCACCCCGCATGCAGTAATAGGATAGCCTCCATCATTTTCGACATAACCTCCCGATGAGGCAGTTGTTGAAGTATTATCAAAGACTTCGTATGTCATTACATAAGGAAGTCCAACAATTTCTTCTTCTTCTTTTACACAACGAACACTTACTCCAAATTGACGAGTTGCTCCTTCACTAAACAATGAATCACTTTCATAGGAAGTGTATAACAGATAAGTGTCGCCATCATCAAAATTCATCCACCATGCTCCTCCTTCATTCATAGCCATAAAACTGCCGTAATCTCCCATTCTTATTCCCCCAGGTAAAGCAGTAAAACCACTTTGGTTAGTAGCACCTGTGTTTGGAGCTAACCAGTGATCAGTTCCAGTTTCTTTCATTTTCCCCCCTGCTATTTGTAATCCACCTAAGTAGTCTGATATTATTAACCATTCTTCCATTTGGGGAACTTTCCAGCCCTCAGGGCAGAGTGTTCCAGACTCAATAGCATAAAAATTGTAAAGAGCTCCGTATTCTTGTGCATATTGTGCGGAATCATTATTATAGTATGAATATGCTCCCGTAGTAGCATTTACCCAACTTATAGAATCAGGATAGTGGTTTATTGGTTGAGAATCGTTGTAATTAATTGCTTTAAAGTTTTCTTTCATCCAACATTGATTCCCAATCTGAACAGTATTGTAAACATTGCCATCAATATCGGTTATTGTTGGTAATCCCGGACATGGTTGAGGACCCATTTGTCCTTGGGTGGTAAATACAATTTGGTTCCCGTATCCAGTACCAACATCATTTGTTGCATAGCTTCGTAAGTAGTATGTTGTATTTGACGAAAGACCTGAAATCGAAAAGTTTATTTCTGTGCTATTGCTTTCATCAATTATATAACCATCATTTGATAAAACAGTTGGCATTTCGTAAGTACTCCAAACTATGCCTTTATTTAGAATTGGTGTTCCTCCATCGTTTAAAAGTTCTATTGATACCGAAGCTGTTGTATTTGAAATACTCGTAATATCATTAGTAATTATTTCGGCAAGATAATTTTTTATACATCTTATAGACAATCCCATTAACTTTCTACCGTCTTTACGATAAATTTCGGTTTTATCAAAAAACAAGCCTCTACTCCAGGCAGTAAGTGGCAAATTTTCGCTAGCTGTCCACCATGTTGCACTTTTTGTGTTGTAATAAAACTCTCCGGCAAAATTTCTGATTCCTCCGGGAACAGCTGTAAAGCCACTTGTATTAATGCCTGTTCCTGTATGACTTAACCAATTATCGGTTCCCGATTCTTTAAGATAATTACCAAAACCGGCTCCTCGCCAGCCTACCGCATCAGTTTGCTGCTGGGTTAAACCAATATGTTGTTCTAGTCTTTTCCACTCAAAATCGGCAGGTGTATGCCAACCTGTGGGGCATAAGCCTTTTGAACTTGTAGCTGCGTACCAATTATACAACTTAGGATTTGAATTGTTGTTGTCGTAGTTGCAATAGGCTCCGCTTGTAAGTTCTATCCACTCGTTAGTATCATCTACTTTGGCAATATTACTACTGTCTCGATATTTTGCTGTATTTAAGTTTTCTGCCATCCAGTGATGATTGCCCATTTCTATTATGCTGTACATAAAGCCTTCGGCATCGCGGCAGGTAATAAATTCAAATTCAAGGTTTTGATATGTTTCACCGGCATCAGCCTCATTTAAAACAAGTGTTTGTACTGTTCGATGACCCAAGTCTGATTGTGCCTCGAACCACAATACATCGCCATAATTGTATGCCAAGTCGAAACTGGCTTTGGTGTGGCTTAGTACAGGTAAATCTTCGGCTAGTGCATAAACATCAATGTAATTAAAATCAAGGGTTTTGTTTGTATTACTCGTGCTTACTATTTTACCATTATAATGGAAGCGATTGGTTTTTACAGCAATATTATATAATCCGCCACCCATTCCGCTCAACCGGAAACGATGAATTCCCTTTTCGAGATTGTATTGATTACGTATTAAAAGTTTTCCGCTTACATCAAAAATATCAACATAAACTGTGTTTTGTTCGGGGTTAAGAAGTTCTATCGTACAATAATCGTTGGCAGGATTGGGATAAATTACTAAGTCGTCGCCGGTTTGTTCGGCAAACCTAAGGCTGGCAGCGGGTGCAAGGTTTACTACATCGTAGCCGCCCACTTTTGTTTCAACTCCAAGATTTAGGTTTTTTACTATTACACTGTCTATTTCTGTGCTCTCGCCAATACCTGTAAACGAAAGCTGAAAACTTTGTGCTATAGATACTTGCACAAACAGAAACATAATTGCTATTGGTAAGTATATTTTTTTCATATCATTCATTTTTTTCATTGATTGAAATTATTTTAGAAAATATGCTAGCGAAAAACTGAAAGAGGAATTTTTGGCAGTAATAGTTTCGTTAGGTTTTATATCTGTTAAACCCATAGCATAGTTTGCCGATAATCGGTATTGCTTATACCCTATTTTAAAACCGAATGTAAGACCAGTATCGAAACGTTTGTATGAGTGAAATTCTTCACCAAAAACGGGTGTGCCGTCGTCAATGTAGGCATCGTGTCCGTGTTCTTCGAAATTCCATTCGTAGTCGGGCTCTACTTCGGGAAGTACGGTAAGTGTCTTCTTGCCTACCATAGCTACACTGGTGTAAGGTCCTGCCATGATACTTACTTTTACATCTTTTAATGGTAGCTTATAAGCGATATTTATTGGAATATCGAGATAGCCTAAAGATGCTTTTGATACGGCAAAGTCGTCTTTAATTTTATCGCCTTTCTGGATAAAACCAATATCGGTGCCTATCGAAAGGAAGCTAAATACTTCGTATTCTAAAGCTACGCCAAGCTGATAGCCGTATTTAATGCTTTTTTCTAACTCGCCTGCCCATTCGTTTCTTTCAATAATGGTGCTCCCGCCAAATCCGGCATAAACTCCATAATGAAAACCTTGGGAAAAAGCAAGATTGCAGAATAGCAAAATTGCAATTGAAAAATAAAGTTTTTTCATGTTGTAAAAAATTAATTAACAACTATTTGAAATCAAAAATAAGAAAAAATATGATTCAAGAATAAAGCTTACATTTTATTTTTCAAAATTATAATTAAACTCGACTTAATGACTATAAATAATTAACGTGAGTTTGAGCAAGAACAATGAATATTACTAAATACCCATATAATCATAAAAGTTTTCTGAATTTATAATATTAAATTCTGAATTTATGTAGTTTTTCGAGAATGTTAAGGGTTGTTTAACTTTTTTGCTGCTATTAAACTTAATTTCGAAAGAACTCAACTTTCCATCAATTTCTTCAATGTAGTCAATTTCTTGTTGCTGAGTTGTTCTCCAAAAATAAGTTTTAGCATATATTTGATTGTAGTGCAAGTATTTTTTTCTTTCTGAAATTACATAATTCTCAAACAAAGCACCTCTATCGGTTCTCAAATTGAGTTGATTAAAATTTTCTAAAATTGCATTTCGCACACCATTATCATAAAAGTAAATCTTCCTACTCTTCTTAATTTCGTTTCGTACATTTCGGCTAAATGATCTTAATCGAAATATTACAAATGATTTTTCCAATAAACTAACATACTTTTGTACGGTTGCAGAATCAACTTGCAGAGAATTAGCCAGTTCGTTGTACGAAATTTCATTTCCCATTTGCAGTGCCAACATTTCGAGCAGTTGCTCAATGAGCTCCGGTTTTCTTAAATCCTGAAAAATAAAAATATCTTTATATAAATAGCTGCCAACCAAATTGTTTAGAATTTGCCTTTCATTTCCCTGATTAGTAACAACATCTGGATATGAACCGTAAATTAACCGATTTTCAAATTGTCGTTTCTCTTCCAAAAAACCGTAATGATCTGCACATTCCTTTACTGAAAATGGGAATAAACGATACTCATATTTACGTCCCGTTAAAGGTTCGTTTGTTAAATTTGATAATTCAAATGAAGATGAACCGGTTACTATTAGCCTAATATTATCCATCTGATCTGTAATAAGTTTTAGGCTCATACCAATATTTATAACTCTTTGAGCTTCATCTATAAAAACATATTTCTTATTGCCAATTGCTCTTTTTAAGTCAGTTATAGTAGCATTTGATAACAATTTTCTGTCTTCAATATTATCACAATTTAGCCATAATATTTTTTCTGAATCTATATTTTCGGAAAACATTTTTAATAAGCTCGATTTACCAACCTGTCTGGCTCCCATTACGAACAAAGCTTTATTGTTGCTAAGATTGTTTAATAAAATATTGTGCAAACTTCTATTTATCATAATCAATATTTTTCACAAACATAATTAATCTTGATTATAATCGCAAATAATTATAATATTTACGGATTATATTCGGGTAATATTATGATGTTGTGAATCAAGAAGAATTAACTTACTAAAACAAACAAATATACATTAGATATGTAATAGTGTAATTATGGCTACAAACTTATCACTCGTTTAGCATTCTAAAAGCTTATGTAAGGGAAGAACTAGTGAGCAATGAAAAACAACATTTTCGCACACCGTTTTATTAAACTACTTTTGCAATTCAATTTACAAATTTTATGTTAAAATTTATTAATCATACTCTAAGCAACGGGCTAAAACTTATAATTATACCGGATACCAGCACACCTTTAGTTCAGGTAAATGTGTTATATAAAGTTGGTGCACGCAACGAACACCCTGATAGAACCGGATTTGCTCATTTATTTGAACATTTAATGTTTGGAGGTTCGGCAAATATTCCGGATTATGATCGCCCCTTACAACTTGCCGGTGGCGAGAATAATGCCTTTACGAATAATGATATTACAAATTATTATATAAGTCTGCCTCCCGAAAATCTGGATATTGCTTTGTGGCTCGAAAGCGACAGGATGAATGAACTTGCATTTACTCCCAAAAGTCTTGAAACTCAAAGACAAGTTGTGATTGAAGAATTCAGGCAACGTAATCTAAACCAACCATATGGCGATGCATTTATGCATTTACGAGATTTGGCTTATAAAAAGCATCCATATTCATGGTCAACAATTGGTAAATGTATTGAGCATATTGAAAATGCCAGCATGGAAGATGTTAAAGACTTTTTCTATAAGCATTATGCTCCAAACAATGCAATATTATCAATAGCAGGAAATGTTGATCCGGTAAAGGTTTACGAGAGAGTTAAACATTGGTTTGGCGATATCCCCAAGCGGAATATCTCTACAGCAATAATCCCTGAGGAACCAATTCAAACAAAGCCACGAACTCTTACCCTTGAGAGGGATGTACCATTGTCGGGTTTGTATATGGCTTATCATATGAGCGACAGATTAAACCCTAAATATTATGCCAGCGATTTAATATCAGATATTTTGTCAAACGGGAAATCTTCGTGGTTTGAACAAATACTTATTAAAGAAAAACAAATCTTCAGCTCGGTAGATGCTTATATACTTGGCAGTTACGACCCCGGATTGTTTGTAATATCAGGCAAACTACACAAAGATAAAACATACGAGGAAGCAGAACATGCTATTAATGAATTAACTAGTAGAATTACAAATGGAGATTTTAGTAAAACCGAACTCGAAAAAGTTAAAAACAGGTCGATAGCATTGCGTCAGCTATCTCTTTCGTCGGTTGAAAACAAAGCCTTTGAAACTGCATTTTTTGAGTTTTTAGGTGATGCCGGTTTAATTAACGAAGAAGATAAAAAGTATATGAATGTAAGTTCTGAGGATATTATATTTACAGCAAAGGAAATATTCAATACTAATAATTGCTCAACACTATATTATAAAAGCAAAAAATGAAATTGAAAAGAGACATAATGCCACCTATATCGGATATTGAGAATATAAACATTCAGTATCCTGAAAATTTACAATTAGACAACGGCATACCAGTTTACATAATAAAAAGCAGTGCAATAAAATCTGTAAGATTAGACGTTTTATTTTCTGCAGGTCAATGGTTTCAGGCAGAACCATTTGTAAGCACATATACAAATCTAATTTTACGCGAAGGCTCAAAATCATATAGCGGAAAAGAAATAGCTGACAAATTAGATTATTTTGGAGTATTTTCAGAAAATATTGTACAGCGTAACAAAGCAGGGATGGGCTTTTTCATACTTAATAAATATTTCGATAAAGTTCTTCCTCTAATAGCAGATATTCTTCAAAACCCATCTTTTCCTTTAAGCGAATTTGAACTTCAGAAAAAGAACACACATCAGAAACTTTTGGTGGGAGAAGAAAAAGTAGCATTTTTAGCTGCAAAAAAATACAGATCTGCAATTTACGGCAACACTCACCCTTTGGGATTTGAAGTTAAACCTGAAGATGCTTTAAAAACAGAAATAGAAAGTTTGCAAAAATTTGCAGCTGAGCATTACACACAAAACAACTGCTCAATTATTCTAAGCGGAAATGTAAATTCTGAAGTTATTTCAAGCATTAATAAATATTTTGGAAAAACCTGTTGGAGCAAATCACACAAAGAAGCTTCCATAAATACAAAGTTTACTCCAAGTGCCGAAAAAGTTCATATTATTGAAAAAAAAGATGCTGTACAATCTGCAATTAAAATTGGAATGTTGGTTAAGCCTGAAAGTTTGGAAGATATAAATGGGCTTAAGGTTTTAAATACACTTTTTGGTGGTTTCTTTGGCTCCAGACTTATGATGAACTTACGTGAAGATAAAGGCTACACATACGGAATAGGCTCAAGGCTTTCTATGATAAATCAAAATTATGCAGAGTTTACAATTTCTACAGAAACAGGAACAGATGTATGTAAAGGTGCTCTCCACGAAATTTATAGCGAATTAGAAAAACTTATCGAGAAATCACCTACTGAAGAAGAACTTGATTTGGTTAAAAAATATATGATGGGTAATATGCTTTCAATGTTTGACGGACCATTTATGTCGGCAAATGTAATCAGGGCATTGTTAGAGTCAGGATTCGACTATAGCTATTTGGAGTCTAAGATTGAATACATAAAATCTACTGATATAAACAAACTTTACGAAATTGCTATCAAGTATTTCAATCCAAATAATCTGTTTCAGGTAGTTGCGGGAAAATGTTTGGGTTAAGGTTTGTAAATCCTTACTTTACGGTTTTCTCTATACACTAATCCCGCACGATTATATCGTGTAGATTAGAACCTACCAACTACAGTCGATCTTCGCAAATATAATCAATTACTAAACCCGAACTATTTACCTGTTCATCTTGTTTGTTTTTTTTGTAATATTGTAAGTCAATAAAATATAAACAATTATGATTAAGAAATTTTTATACTCATTTGTGCTAATACTTGTTGTCTCGGCTGCGTTATCAGCCCAACCAAACGTTTTATATTCCGATTTAGGTTCAGGTTGGAACGACCATAATATGAACGATCGAGGAGCAGTATTAGGCAAAATTACTCAATATACCGGCTCCGGTTCAAGTCTTGCTTTCCTTTTCATTACCCAGAGTGGTGTATGGTCACCAAAATGGGTTGGCAGTTCAACAAATTTTGATCGAAATACAGATACTTATTACTCCGATGGTATTTATTATTATGTTGATGGCGGCTGGGATCACGATTTAACAATTCCTGTAACAAATGGCAACTATTATACTTTTATTACAGGAAAAAATACGGATAGCAATAATGCCTTTAGTGTACTTGAAACTAGTTACGAACCCGTTAATTTTAGCCTTACAAATATTAGCTCTACAGAAATTGCAGTAGGCGAACTTGTAGATGTTACAGTTACCCTTGCCGGCACACTTAACACAGGCGAAAAAATATTTATCAGATACACAAACGATAATTGGGCAAACTCAATGTTTGTAGAACTTACAGACTTTACCGGAAATACCGGAACCGGAACAATCCCTCCTCCAACTAATCCCGGAACTATTGAGTTTTATGTTCTTTCAACTAATCAAACAAATTTAAGCCACGCCACTGCTGATTTCTTTACTTTACGCTACGACAATAACTCAGGAACAAATTACGAAATTACTGTTAGCGGCTCAGGAGCTCCTACACTTACTGCAACACCCGATGGCAGCATGACCGAAAACCAGCTCAACGATAGAGTAATTACTCTTACCCTTACTGACGAAACTTTTGTTGATGATAATCTTTTGGAAAGTAATTTTACGCTCAATAATGCACCAACAGGTTTAAGTATTGAATCACTGGTTTACAATGGCGATACAGAAGCCGAAATGGCATTGGCTTTCGATGGCACAGATTTCGACATAGATTATCCTGATTTTTCTATTACCATTGATGGTTCTGAACTATCAGCATCTGCAAACCTTACCAGTAATACAATACCTATTACCGCAATAAATGACCAGCAAAGCCTCGATTCTGCATTTATTGCATTTTGGGAAGGAGACGCCGAAGATATATTCTATAATGCTAATGATTTTAATTCTTACGATTTTGGGATAGTTGGACCTACAACTTCTTTGTACTTAAAATCGGGGCAATTATACGTATGGAAAAATGCAGGGGGAGATATTACTGACGCAGTAATGAATTACCGCATCTATATGGATGGAGAAACACCGGACGCCTTTATTCAACAAAGTTTACCTTTCCATAACGAATGGGCTGTAAACGAAGGAACTGCTCAGCTTTGGTGGAACAACGAACCTGATGAAACGGATTTAAATATTTTAGAAAGTCTTACAGAAGGTACCTACTATATCGAAGTATATTTTGAAGCTTTGGACGGACAAGGAAACACTTTGTATCTTAACAATGAAGGTGCAAACTATATAGCCGAATTTACTTACGAAATACCTTCAGACCCAATAGTTATTATTACTCCCGACGAAACTTTACAAGAAGAAACTTTAAACGACAGAATGCTTTATGTAAGTTTAACTAATACAGAATTTGCAGATGATGCTCTTGAATCGAGCAATTTCGTTTTAAATAATTCACCGGCAGGATTAAGTATTGAAACTGTAACTTATACTAATGTAACTGAAGCGGTAATTAATTTAGAGTTTGATGGTACCGATTTTGAAGAAAGCATTACAAATTTCAGTTTAACAATTTTGGCAACTGAATTAACAACAAGTGAAAACATTACAAGTAATCAATTAACTATTTATCCCGAAGATTTAACAGCTCACGAAGGCATAAACTATGCAAAAATTGCTTTATGGGAAGGTGATGCTTCCGATAGTTTTTATAACGATGAAGATTTTGATGGTATGAATTTGGGGAATTTCAGTTCATCCTCATCGCTATACTTTAAATCGGGGCAGCTATTCACTTGGAAGCACAACGAGGGTAATATCTTAAGTTCAACAATGTATTATCGTTTCTATCACGAAAGTGAAACTCCCGGAGCATTCAACGAACAGGATTTACCCTTTGATAATGAATGGACAGAAAATGATACTACTTTTCAATTATGGTGGAATAGTGGAGAGAACCAAACTGATATTAATTTATTAGAAACAGGAATTTTGGACGGAACTCATTTTATTGAAGTGTATTTTACTGCCGAAACAGCTGAATCTGAGATTATCACATGGGATAATAATGGGAATAATTTTATTGCTAATTTTACTTATGGAATAGTTTCGGGTGTAGAGGCAAGTGTTACCGAACAGTTAACCGAAACAAATCTTGATGGAGCTATTGTAAACCTAACATTAATTGACGAAACATTTATCGACAATTCAATTGATATTGGTAATATTAGCATGAACAATGCCCCTCAGGGATTAAGTATTGAATCGGTAAATTACGTTGGTACTACACAAATATTATTAAATCTTGCTTTTGACGGTACTGATTTTGATACAGACGTTAACAATTTTAGTTTTACAATAGCTGCTGCAGAACTTACAGGAGAACAAGACCTTACAAGTAATGATTTGTCAATTTTGGCAATAAACGAAGATGCTTCAATATGGACACATTTACTTACTGCTGTTGATATGGAATATACACTTGGTGATAATGTAAGTCCATGGATCAATATGGAAATAGGTCAAACTACTTGGGAATCTGCCGAAATAGGCTTTGGAAACGACAACGAAGATATAAATAGTTTTGATTGGCTTTTTGCAGAATGGTACGAAGACGGAGAAGGAAACAATAAAAAAGTTCATGCCCAAATTGATATTCCCGGTAGCAACGGAACAGGTACTTATTATTACGTAGGCAGGGCAAAAGCTACTCCAACATCAAACTGGAGCTATGCAAATAACGAAGTGTGGTCAGATACTGATGTTTTTGCTCCCGAATACACCATCACAATTAACCCTGTTCCCGATCCTATTACATTTGAAGCAAACGCATTAGACGGTACAAGAATTGGGCTAAGCTGGACTGCCGACGCCACTCACAATAATATTATTATTCTTGCAAAAGAAGGAAGTGAAATTAATGCTATTCCTACGCAAGGTACTTTATATGCTGTAAATGACGAAATTGAAGATGCAACAGTTATTTATAAAGGTTCGGCAGGCACGTTCAACCACATGAACTTAAATCAGTTAACTACGTATTATTACAAAGCTTTCACAATAAATAATAACTATTATTCTGATTTCTTAACGGCAAGTGCTACTACTACCAACGAAGAAGCTTGTAGTTTCGAAATTTCGCTTGGTAACGACACAGCTATTTGCGGAGGTACAGGCATAGTCTTAAATTCAGGTTTAACGGTGGCTCCTTATGGCGATAGTCTAACAATAACTTATGATGCTAATGTAACCGGAGAACTTGTAGGTGAAGAAAAAGTATATTTACATTCAGCTGCCGAAATGGCTCCCGACAACGGATGGGAATATATAACCGGAAACTGGGGCGATGATGACGGCGTTGGATTAATGACCGAAATTTCTGATGATGTTTGGCAAATAAGCTTTGTGCCTGTTGATTATTACGGATATCCTGCAGAGCAAAATATTTACGGGATATTAATGAAATTCAGAAATGCAGATGGAACAGTTGAAGCAGGAAATGCTGTAGGTGAAGACATTTGGATTAATATGAGCGTAAATCCGCCTGTAAGTAGTTTTAATGCTGTTCAAACTGATTTTATATCAGCTTCTATTACTTCAATTACATGGAGTACAGGTAGCCACGAACCTAGTATAAGTATTTCTTCGAGTGGTGAATACTGGGTTAGTGCAACCGATAATCAGGGCTGTATAGGTACAGATACAATAAATATTGGAATTCAAGCTTTGCCTCAAGCTGATTTAGGATTAGATACAACTTTATGTACCGGTGAAGATATTTTACTGTATCCGGGCGATTTTGAAGAATACCTATGGCAAGATAATTCTACAGATACCTCACTGCTTGTAATAAGTTCAGGAACTTACTCGGTTACAGTTACCGACGAGTTTGGTTGTCAAGGTTTCGATGTCGTTCAAATTCAGGTAGTTAACCCACCTGTTGCGTTTTTTACATATAACGAACTTGAGAATAACACCGTTGAATTTATTGACGAGTCAACAGATGCCGAAACTTATGCTTGGGATTTTGAAAGTGATGGCATAATAGATGATTATACCCAAGGAGATGTTCAGCATACTTTTACAAATTTAGGTCAATATGTTGTAAGTCTAACAGTAACTAATGCTTGTACAGACAACACACATTCTGAAGTATTACTAATCTTAAGCATTCAAGACATCTTTTTAGAGAATTTCTCAATTTATCCTATTCCAATTTCTGATTATTTGTACATAGAATCAGATGTTCAGTTTGACAACACATCATTCGGTATTTTTGACATAAGTGGTAAGAAAATAATTAATCAACAAGCAGAATCCACAATTACCAAAATTGATTTTAATGGTTTACCGGCAGGAATGTATATTTTGGAAATAAATGCCGATAGTGAAATTACAAACCTCAAAATTATTAAACAATAAATACACAATACAATGAAAAGATTTTTAAGCATAGCATTATTTGTAGTTCTGTTTTTAGGCTATTTACAAGCGCAAACTCCATGGACAGAACGTACATACATCAAAATTACACTCGATACCAAATTGATGCAAAGTTTAGATTGTAGTCTGGGAGGAGGTTCCAGTTTGCCGGCAACTTGGGACAGAGTATATGCCCATTTAGGCTTATGTACATGTAACGAAATAGAGAATGGCAGTCAATATACCAGAGATTGTAGTAGCGAATTTAATAATCTTGTATTTTGTCTCAATCAAATAACGCCTTATCAATCTAGAGTATGGCAACATGTAGTTGGTAATTGGGGCGACAACCCTCAGGATGATGGAGTAGGGCTAATGGAGTCTTTAGGTAATGGTGTATATACAATTGACTTTATTTTAGAAGACTATTTCAGCAGTAACGAAGTAAGCACCGAAGGGCAAACAATTGATGGCGTGCTTTATCCACCCAGTACACCTTGGGATATGAATCAAGGAGGAAAACCCTATACAATGGGAATGGTCTTTAGAAATCATGATGGTACAAGTTCAGGACGAGACGATTTGTGTAAAGACCTCTTTATTATCGACATTATGGGCTTAGATGATGAAGACCCGGGACCAAAAGTAGTACAAGGATACGATCAACAATCCGATTTTCATGGTGCAATCGAAATTGAAGTGGAACCCGCCTCGATTGAGGATATTTTAAGACTTAGCGATCTAACTCAAATTTACCCTAATCCGTTTAATTCTTCATTTAATATAGACTTTAAACTTGTAGCTCCCATAAACAATATTAATATCAAAATTTATGACATACTGGGAAAAGAAGTTGCAACAATTTTTAATGGAACACTAAACCCCGGCAGGCATATTATAGAATGGAATGGTGAAGAAATTCCCAACGGATTATATTTTGTTAGTATTACAAACAATAATGTAATAGCCCACACCGAAAGAATTTTAAAAACGAAATAAATTATCATGTTAAATAAACTATTATTCTTTGCATTTATACTTTTTAGCACATTTAGTTATTCCCAAGTAATCAATTGGGAGCCTCAATATCCTACTTTTTATGATTCCATTACAATTACTTATGATGCTACCTATGGTAATGGAGTTTTAGAAGGAATATCGCCTGTTTATGCACACACAGGAGTATTAAGTGCCGAAAGTGTGAACCAAACAGATTGGATACATAAGATTGCAAAATGGGGAGAAGGTGATTCATTACTGATAATGGACGATTTAGGAAATAATATTCATCAAATAAAATTTAATATTAAATCATTTTACAATATTCATCAAAGTGAGAGTATTCGTGAGCTTTGCTTTGTTTTTAGAGACATAGATGGAGATTTGGCAGGAAAAAATGCTGATGGGAGTGATATTTATATTCCGATTTGGACTGATGATATGATGGCAAGATTTACTGAACCTGTGCGTTTCCCATTAGTTCTGCAACCAAGCGAAACCGTTCCTGTAAAAGTATGCGCAAAACAAACAGGAATGATAAATCTGTATCACAACGGTAATCTTGTAAGTCAAGCTTACGACACTGAACTAAGTTTTAATTTAGTACCAGGAGGTCTTGGCAAACATCATATTTGGTTCGAGGTTGAAATTGGGAATCAAACATTTACCGATACTATGTATTATCTTGTACAAGAGCCACTTAATATAGCTCCTTTACCTACCGGTATTGTTGATGGAATTAATTATACAAGCGATACTTCTGTTACACTTTGCCTATTAGCACCTAATAAACAAAGAGTTTATCTTATTGGCGATTGGAATAATTGGGAATTACACCCTGATTATCAGTTAAACAGAACACCTGATGGAAAACGCTGGTGGATTGAAATAAACGGTTTAATTCCAAACAAAGAATACCGATTTCAATATTTAGTCGATTTTGACATTAATATCGCCGACCCATACTCCGATAAGCTTTTAGACAGATGGAACGATCCACAAATTCATCAATTTATTTATCCCGACCTTATTGAATATCCTGTTGGTAAAACCAGTCGCATGGTTTCAGTAATAGAAACAGCTCAAGAACCTTACGAATGGCAAGTTACAGATTTTGAAAAACCCGATAACCGCGATATGGTAATTTATGAATTATTGGTTCGCGACTGGCATCTTTGGCATAATTACCAAACAATAATGGATTCTATACGATATATTAAAGATTTGGGTATGAATACAATAGAACTTATGCCGATAAATGAATACGACGGTAACGATTCGTGGGGTTATATGCCGGCATTTTTCTTTGCACCCGACAAATGTTACGGAACCAAAAATATGCTTAAAGCTTTTGTTGATACATGCCACGCAAATGGAATAGCAGTGATTATGGATATGGTTTTAAACCACGCTTCAGGAGAAAACGTAATGGCAAGGCTTTATTATAATAAGGAAATGCAAAGACCTTCGGCCGAAAATATTTGGTTCAACGAGCTTATTCCTCATCCATACGGATATCATAATGATTTTGACCATGCTAGTCCATATACTCAAGCCTTTGTTGATTCGGTTTTGAGCTATTGGGTATCTGAATATAAATTTGACGGATACAGACTGGATTTATCTAAAGGATTTACTAACGATGTTACTGTTACTTACGACGAAGACGGAGAAATAATCGGTACCGATGTTGGTGCTTGGGGAAATTATAACCCTACAAGAATCGGCTATATCGAAAGGATGTTAACTAAACTTTGGGAACACCACCCCGGTACAATAATGATACTCGAACATCTCGCAAGTTTCCCTGAAGAAAAAGCATTAAGCGATTTAGGTTGTATGCTATGGTGTGGTATGGCTGCAAACGAGCAATATGCTCAAGCAGCAATGGGATATACCGACAATTCTGATTTCATGTATGGAGTTTCTTATCAACACTATCAGGGCAACAGTTTAGGAAGACATAATTTGGTAGGATATATGGAAAGCCATGACGAAGAACGCTTAATGTATAAGTGCTATACATGGGGTAATCAGTATTTTGTAAATGATGATACAATACCCGTATATGATATTCGTGAAAAAGAAACAGCTCTACAAAGAATGGGACTTGTAGCAACATTCTTCTTTACGGTTCCCGGTCCTAAAATGTTTTGGCAATTTGGTGAGCGTGGTTACGATTACTCTATAAATTGGCCCGCAGTTGACGATCCGGGAGCAACACGTACAGATAAAAAACCACCTAGATGGGATTATATGGAAGATACTACAAGACAATATCTGTTCAATATTTACAGAGCATTAATAGACTTGAAGCAATCTTATAGAATATTCAGAACATCAAACTATGAAATGAGTACAAGTGCCTACGATAAGAGAATCAGACTATGGGACGACGGTTATGTAAATGCCGAAATGCAAGTAGTAATTATTGGTAATTTTAATGTTGAAGAACAGTCGGTTTGGCCAGAATTCAGCCACACCGGATATTGGTACGACTACTTTACAGGCGATAGTATATATATTGCCGAAGGTCAAACCGAAGACAATGGGTTTACATTCACATATGCTCCTGGTGAATATCATATTTATACAGATATAATGCTTGAAATACCTGATATGAGTGTTGTCAATTCAAATGAAGATGATTTAGTTCCCGGAATTACAGGAAATATTTTTAATCTTACTGCTTATCCAAATCCGTTTTTAGAACAAATTAATATTGACTTCTCGCTTAGTGAAAACACTCCTGTTAAGATTATTATTTATAACATATTAGGTGAACAAATTTATTATAAAAATTATACTGAATTATCTCCCGGAAGACATACATTAGAAATTACACCAAGAACCGAACAGTCAGGATATTATTTCTATACAATTATTACCGGCAAAGACAAGATAAGCGGAAAAGTTTTAAAAGAATAAAGTTTACTTCGAAAAAGTTTTAAAATGGCAAAAAGACCACGCCTGAATTTTTGGCAAATTTGGAACATGAGTGTTGGGTTCTTTGGAATCCAGTTTGGTTTTGGATTACAAAATGCAAATGTAAGCCGTATTTTTCAAACACTTGGTGCAGATATGGATAAAATCCCAATACTTTGGATTGCTGCACCAATTACCGGACTTATTATTCAACCAATTATCGGGCATTTTAGCGATAAAACATGGACTCGCTTAGGCAGACGCCGCCCCTATTTTTTGGTTGGAGCTATTATGGCATCGCTTGCATTAATAATTATGCCAAACTCCCCAATGCTTTGGGTTGCTGCCGGAATGCTCTGGATTATGGATGCCAGCATTAACGTATCTATGGAACCGTTTCGTGCCTTTATTGGCGATATGTTGCCTGACGAACAACGCACCAGAGGTTTTGCAATGCAAAGTTTCTTTATTGGAACAGGAGCCGTAATTGCTTCGGCATTACCATGGATATTAACACAATTATTAAATGTGCCAAATACTGCTCCCGAAGGTGTAATCCCACCTTCTGTAAAATGGTCGTTTTATTGCGGAGCAATTGTTTTCTTTGCAACTGTATTATGGACAGTATTTTCAACAAAAGAATATTCGCCAGAAGAGTTAAAATCGTTTGAATTAGAAGACAAACATAAACAAGAAGAGCAGCATTATAGTGAAGAACCAATAAAAACATCTAAGTTTATTAATATAGGATTAATTTTTGTCCTTATTGGATTTGCTACCCTTATGCTCGTTTATTGTTTAAAGCTTGAAAAGGAACTATATATTTTGGGGGGGATATTAATTTTCTTTAGTATCCTAATGTTTTTATCTGCTTTATTTCAAATTAGAAATATAACAAACAGCCTTACCGAAATATTTTCTGACCTTATTAGAATGCCCTTAACTATGCGGCAATTAGCATTTGTGCAGTTCTTTACTTGGTTGGCATTATTTGCCATGTGGATTTATACTACTGCTGCAGTTACAAGCCATATTTATGGAACAACCGATACACAATCAAAATTATTTAACGATGGCGCCGATTGGGTAGGTTTCCTTTTTGGTGTCTATAATGGGGTTGGTGCAATATTTAGTTTCTTGCTGCCGGTAATTGCAAAAAAAACAAGCCGTAAGTTTACTCATATGATTTGCTTGATTGCCGGAGGATTAGGGCTAGGAAGTATTTACTTTTTCTCTAACCCGCTTATGCTTTGGATACCTATGATTGGAGTAGGAATTGCATGGGCAAGTATTTTGTCGATGCCTTATGCTATACTTACCGGTTCGCTTCCGGGACATAAAATGGGAATTTATATGGGAATATTTAATTTCTTTATTGTGCTGCCGCAAATATTAGCTGCTACTATTCTAGGTTCGCTTACAATACATCTATTTAAAGGACAACCTATTTATACTCTTGTTTTTGGTGGTATATCCTTGTTTATTGCAGCAATAATGGTGCTTTTTGTTAAAGATGTTTCTGCAGAAAAAAGAAAATAATTATTTCCTTAATTTAATTGGTAAAAATCTTGGTACAGTTTTCTGATATTCTTTATAAACAGGGTATTTGCTACTGCTTATTTTTTCTGTTAGCCACGAACTGCCTATAAATAGTAAAACCAATAATGCTGCTCCTGTAAATGTCCAATTTAACCAATTTCCCGAAGCGGCTACACCAAACAAATAGAATGTTATCCATATTAATTGTTCGGCTGCAAAATTAGGATGACGTGAATATTTCCATAAACCTTCTTGTAAAAAACCTTTTGAAAGCGAGTAAGTATATTGTTCATACATCTCATCAGCACCTTTTTTAAGTTTATGAAAACTATATTGCTGATTATCTGCTATAGTTTCAATAAGTATAAATATAAGCATTAATAGAGCTGCAAAATAATCAAGATAATTTAATGTTGCATAAGGATAGATTGCAGCAAGCAATATTGGAGTTGAAAACAACATTATCAGTAAATGCTGATATATTGAAATAAAAAATAGGTTAAATACAGAAAATTTAAAATTATTATTGAGTATCGTATTTTCACGTAAATAACTCCATCTATAATCTTCTTCGCCTCTCCATAAAATAATATTGTATCCTCCCTTGCGATAGAAATTATAACTTAACCTTAAACCCCAAATGCTAACTAATGCAAACATAATCCAAAGTCGTTCGGAATAAGGATATTTAAGAACTACTACCAATGCATATATTATTGGCATAATGCTCCAAAGTTTATCAACCTGGCTGAAATTTCTCGTAACTTCGCTAATAATAAAACATAGAATTGCAGAACATAACATTATTAAAACCCATGTGTTGAATAAGCCTAAAATTCCTGAATCGTTAGTACTTAAAAACCATTGCGAGAAGCTTTCAATCATACTGATATTAATCATAATCTCATTTTTAAAAAGTGCAGCAAAATATTAAAATATTTCATTCTTATTAGTGCTTTTAAAACATATTTTTTGGTTTTAGGGAATATTATTGAAGGAGCATTAATAGAAAACAGAAGCTTTATTGCTTATGCATCCATAATAACTAATCTCTGTAACTGTAAAATCATTCAATTCTATTAGCACGAACACAAAATTACACCCAACTTTTAAAGCAAGTATTAGCAAATTAATAGCACCTAGTAGAATAAATCAAATTCCATAAAACAGTTTATCAAAAACTCTGTTATTATTGTGGTAAAATTTATTGTTATTAAAACTATAAGTAACATATCAGTATTATTATTAGGAACTGTTTTTTTAGTGAGCAGTTTCGGTTTTACTATTGAGCATCACGAATGCTCGCATTGCCATATAGATCACGAAAATATAGTTTGGACACCCGACGCATTTCATCAAGAAGATAACTGTACAGGTTGCAATGATGATAGTGAAGAAATACCTGTAAACAAGTGTCACGATTTCGACAATAAAACCAAAGAATACCATAATCTCGACAATTACAATATAAGTAATAATGTTCGTTTACCTAATCCTGTTTCTACAGTAATGTTTTACTTTTTGCCTGATGAAATATTACAGTATTCTGAGAACATTATTACAAAGGATTATTACTATAATTTACCTCCCCCGTTTAAGGAATTTTCAAGTATTGAATTTTGCAGTATTATTTCATGTTTCATTTTATAATCAGTAGTTGTGCTTAGCAACTAACTTAATTGAATTGATTATAAAATGAATAATTATGTATTTAAAATATTTTAAACTTCTAATATTTATATTAGGGTTTCAAACTACGATTTTCGGACAAATTTCGGGATACGTTTACGAAGAATCTAATGGGAATAGAAGTGAACTTACCGGAGTGAATGTATATTGGCACGATAGAAGTTCCGGAACTACAAGCGATGCAAATGGTTTTTATAAAATAGAATCCACATCAAGTTCAAATAAACTGGTTTTTAGTTACATTGGCTATGTTAATGATACTATTGAGCTTAGCAGAGATACTCAAATTCCTGTAAATGTAGTACTTAGCCGAACAACTTTGCTTGATGAAGTTACAATAGGCGAACGCAAACAAGGTACTCAAATTTCAAGAATGGATCCGCTTATTAAGCAAACAATAACAGGTGAAGAACTACACCAGGCAGCGTGTTGTAATTTGGGCGAAAGCTTTGAAACAAATGCATCGGTAGATGCATCGTATAGTGATGCTGCAACCGGTGCTAAGCAAATAAAACTGCTTGGTTTAAGTGGAAAGTATGTACAAATGCTAACCGAAAATATTCCGAATTTTTATGGATTATCAACATCTTACGGATTAGGTTACATACCCGGCTCATGGATGAAAAGCATCGCAGTGTCTAAAGGCACTAGTACTGTAAGTTATGGTTACGAAGGCATAACAGGACAAATTAATACATGGTATAAAGAACCTGAGGATTTAAGCGATTATTTTTATCTGAACTTACTTAGCAGCACAAGCGGGAAAAATGAAATGAATGCTGATGCAACTATCAATATAAGCCCAAAATTATCAAGTACAATTATGGTTCATGCCGAAAACAATTGGCTAAAACCCGACCATAATAATGACGGATTTTATGATATGCCGGCAGTACGGCAGTATAATATTTTCAACAGATATACTATTAATTGGAACGAAAGGTTTACGAGTAAATTTGGGATTAAATACCTTGATGAGTATCGTAGAGGAGGACAAACTAGTTACGATCATAATATTAACCAAAACGAACAGGGACATTTTGGGATTGGTATTGCAACAAAAAGAGCAGAATTTTTCTGGAAATCGGGCTATAATTTCAAAACTAAGCAGCATTCGAGTATAGCCTTTATTTCGAATTTAAGTTATCATAATCAGGATGCATTTTTTGGTTACACTACTTATGATGCAAATCAAATTAGCGGCTACATTAATATGATTTACAAAACCAATATTATTAATGATAAACACAATTTAAGTACAGGTGTAAGCTTTAAGTATGATGATTATGATGAACGAATCGTTAAAAATGATGTAGCTACTGCTCAATTGAAAACAGAGCAAATTCCCGGCGCGTTTGTTGAATATATGTTAAAACCAATTCATCAAATTACTATTATTGCCGGATATCGTGCTGATTACCACAATATTTACGGAGTATTTTCAACGCCACGTTTACACCTTAAAGCTAATATTACAGGTACTACAACTCTTAGAGCATCATTAGGAAAAGCTTACCGCACAGGAAGCATAATTGCAGAAAATTCATTTTTACTTGCCAGTAGCAGAGAGCTGTTAATCAGTAGCGATTTAAAAGCAGAAGAGGCTTGGAATGCCGGAGCAAATATTACTCAATATATCCCGATAGGAAACAGGGAAGTTACCTTACAAGCAGAATATTACCGCACCGAGTTTTTAAATCAAATTGTTGTAGATATTGATCAAAATGTTAATCAAGTGCACTTTTATAATCTTAAGGGAGAATCATTTAGTAATATATGGCAAATTGAAATGCAGTATCCCTTTGTTAAAGGAATGGATTTTACAGCAGCTTTTCGTTACAACGATGTACGTCAAACTATATCTGACGAATTGCGAGAAGCACCTCTAACCAATAGATTTAAGGGTTTACTTAGCATATCTTACAAAACTCCTCTAAATAAATGGCAATTTGATTTAACAGCTCAATTCAACGGGCATGGTCGTGTACCAACTACGGTTTCAAATCCTGCTGATTATCAAAGACCTGAAACATTTGATCCCTATAATATTTATAATGCTCAAATTACAAAGTATTTTAGAAAATGGGATATATACGCAGGAGTTGAAAACATTTTTAATTTCACTCAAAAAAATCCAATTATTGCTGCAGATATGCCTTGGGGCGAAAACTTTGACTCTTCCTTAATATGGGGACCTATCCACGGACGTAAATTTTATGTTGGAATCAGATATAGAATAGAAAGATTACCAACTCAAAAATAGAATAAATAAATAATGAATGTTTAACTTAAAAACAACAGAAAAATGAAAAGAACAGTTTTAATTTTTAGTTTAATGCTTTCGGTACTATTTTTATCAGAGAGCTTTGCAATTAACGATGGTGGTAAAAAAGAACTTAAAGAAGTTACATTATCGTGTGATATGAATTGTATGAATTGCCAAAACGCAGTGGAAAAACAATTGTCGTTTACTAAAGGTGTAAAATCAGTAGAAGCCGATCACGAAACTGATTTGATTACAATTACATACCTTAGTAATAAAACCAATCCTGAGCTTATTATTGAATCTTTGGGTAAAATAAACTACAAAGCGAGTGTTTATAACCCCAAAGGGAATGCAGATAATAAGAAAGGCTGCAGCACTCCATGCAAAACTCCTTGTGGAAAATAAATTATAAATATACCTCATCTGCTTACTTAT
>ERZ795048.580-NODE-580-length-37505-cov-11.400080_pt1 | contig 37505 bp, 27 predicted proteins | sample MGYA00375132_ERZ795048 | MGnify/ENA primary metagenome ERZ795048 (study PRJEB30177, sample SAMN05720225) | activated sludge metagenome | isolation source: Anaerobic digester | place: Hong Kong | collected 2014-12-17 ...
CTGAAGGTGTAGCGATGACATAGGGGTTCTCCGGAAAATTTCATCCTGCCCCAATAAAGTTCTGGAAAAAAAAATAACGCGCTGGTACTGTACCCGCCATGCCGGGAGTTGTCACACATTCGCGCGTCATCCATGAATCGATCGAGCTTCTGAAGGGGCGAAAAAAGAAGTCGTTCCTGCTCCGGTCGCTGCTTGCGCTGTTCAATTCGAAGGAGTTCCTGCGCGCGGCCATGTTCGGGGCACTGGGGCCGAACATTTTCGATTTTTACCGCTACCGAAAATCATCGTCCCCCTTCGGTTCTGATATTTCTTTTTTTCTCCATGACGGCGGCAGCCACGCCCTCCTTCAAGCCATGATCGAGGAAGTGCTTTCCTACCGTGATAAAAACAACGAATGGGCCGCGTTCCAGCGCGCCTACCTTTACGGGTTCATTTCCCATATCATGGGTGACGCGTTTTATCATCCTTTCATATTTTATTTTTCCGGGTTCCCTGACTCCGGGGCGAAAGAGGAACAGCGCCTTTACCGGGAGCAGAACCTCCTGTTCCAGTATAATATTGACAACTACTACCTGTATTACGCCGAGCCCAGGACCGATTTTTCCCTTGACGACATGCTTCCCGTCAGCGGGGGACGCTCGTCCCTGCTGAACCAGTCGATTAAAAGCCTGATCATCAATTCAGTGAAGAAGAGCTATCCCGAGTTCATAAACCATCTGAAGATACCGGTGATAAACCGCAAAAGCGCGGATATCACCCCGGAAAAATACAACGCGCTTGATGTCATCCCTCACGTGATCAAAGCCGTCTATACATTAAAATTCACCGGCAACCGAAAGCTTAAAGATATTTTGAGAGACCTTCGCAAGTATCCTTTCCTGTTTTCGGATTACCTGGTGTGTTATCCCGAAAAGCGCTTCATCAACAGGCATGTGCTGAACCTCCACGCTGAACGATGGCAGTACCCGGTCGAACGGCCCGGCGTTTTCTATGACTCCGTTGATTCGCTCATGAAAAACTGCTGCGAAAAAACCGTGAGCTTGTGGGAAAAGATAGAGGCCGGGCTTTACGGCGCGGCCGATCTTTCGGTGCTGGGGGACCTTGATATAAACGCGTACACAGGCGGGGTCAAGGCCGGATATTTTGAGATGAAAAACAAAAGCCCGGTAAGAATCCGTTACTGATACTGATTTTTTAAAAACCGCAGTTGGGACCGCCTACGGTTCAAGCCCCTGCAATTTTGAGTTAAAATAATCGCGCGCGAGGTTTTTTATTTCAGAGGTCTTGAGGTTTTTGATAAGACCCGGTCTGGCAATGATTTCCTTTTTTCCGGTCTGCTCGGAATAGAACCTGATCAGGTTGATCACCGCAATGCGGTGAGGGTTGATTGAGTTGTAGTTGAGGTAGCTGTACATGACCGAAAGCCCCAGGTAGGGGTTGAGGTAAATCGTGCTGCACAGGGAAAGCTCCTCGCCGGTGATCTGGTCGTAGTTGTTGTAGGTGTTGTTCAGCACCTTGTGGGTCAGTTCGTGGATCACGAACATCTTCCATATCTCGTTGCGGATATTCTGTTTGTCGGGAAACGCCTTAAGCAGGCAGTAGCGGATGTCGCCGGTGATCCGTGATCCCACGAAAAAGTACGAGTTGACGTTTTCGCCGTTTATTATTTTCTTCGCGATCAGGTAATCATTTTCTACTTCAACCGGGTTAATATAGATCATATTATAGTAAAAGGTCGAATTGCTTGTCGAAAATTCGTCATAGTAGATATAGGGCTGTATGTTGTAGATCTTTTCGTTTATTTTCAAAATGGGATGTTTAATGCTGATCAGCGCCCTTTTACCGAAGATCGAATAATCCAGAGAGATCTTCTCAGCCCCGGCGAAACGCTCACGAGAAAACTGGAGGATGATGTTTTTATCAACCAGGATCTGTTCTATTTCCCTGAGCCTGGCGTCCGCTACCTGGAGCGGCTCCAGGTAAATGTTCAGTATTTCTTCAGCAAGGACCCTGAGATTGCGGTCGGTGATGGTTTTCAGGTACTGGCGGTATTCCTTGATGTGAAAACCCTCCTGGCTCATCAGACGCAGGGGGATGCTGTCCTTCTGGATCAGGTTCACGAAATGGGGGTTTTCATTGAAAAGCAGGACGATATAGGCGTAAAATTTGCCGTTGACGTTTTTAATGCTGCGCAGTTCACTGTATGAATCGCGCAGATCATTATCATATTCATAAGTGTCGACGCTTCCGTTTGTCAGAAGGAACAGTGAGATAACAAGGGCATGAACTGCTGTATGGATCATCGTATAGCTCGATTCCGCTAATTATGGAATCAAAATACAAAAATCCGGTAAAAAAGCAATAAGTATTTTCCGCACAACCGCGGCCCTTACATGAGGTGTACGACCATGCCGCTTCTCAGCTTGGGCTCGAACCAGGTTGATTTCGGCGGCATGATGCCATCGCTTTCCGAAACATTGATGAGCTGTTCAACGGTTGTTGGGTACATTGAAAATGCCGCTATAAAGTTACCTGAATCGACCAGTTTTTCAAGCTCTCCCGTTCCCCTGATCCCGCCGATAAAATCTATGCGTTTATCGGTTCTGGGGTCTTTAATGCCGAGCAGGGGGTCAAGCACCGTGTTCTGCAGTATCTTGACATCCAGGCCTTCGATGGGGTCATCGGGAATGTCAAACTTCGGAACAAGAGTGTACCACTGTTTGCTGCAGTAGAAGCTGAATGAATGTATCCTGTCCGGTTCTTTAAGCCCGGAGGCGGTCACCGTGTATTTTTTTTCTATGGCTGCGATGAATTCATCCTGGTTCATGCCGTTAAAGTCCCTGATTACGCGGTTGTAGGGCAGTATTTTTAACTGGTTATGGGGGAAGATGACCGCGAGAAACCAGTTGAACTCTTCGTCTCCGGTATATGAGGGGTTCGCCTTTCTTCTCAACTGCCCCACGCGCACCGCGGATGCTGCACGGTGGTGTCCGTCCGCTATATAGAGAATATCATTTTTAAAAGATTCCCCGAAAGACCGTATCAGTTCAGGGTCATCAATAACTCTTAGAATATGTGAAATGCCGTCCGGGGCGGTGAAATCGTATTCAGGGGTGATCTCAAGGGCCTTTTTGAACAGGGACTCTTTTTTCCCGTCTTCGTGGTAGAGCAGAAAAACCGGGCCGGTGTTGGCGTTCAGGATGTCAAGATGGGTCGTGCGGTCCTGTTCCTTGTCGGCGCGCGTCAGCTCATGCTTTTTCACCCGGTTGTTCAGGTAATCATCAATGTTCACGCTCGCGACCAGGCCGGTCTGCGCCCTTCCATTCATGATCTGGGTGTACAGGTAAAGACAGGGCCTGTTGTCCTGAGCCAGGACCCCTTTCTGGATGAAACGCTCAAGGTTTTCTTTGCCTTTTCGGTATACTGCTTCATCATAGGGATTGATCTGCTCGTCAAGGTCGATTTCAGGTTTACTGATATGAAAAAAGCTGAATTCATTGCCCGCTGCTATTGTCCTGGCTTCCTGCGAATTAAGAACATCATAGGGCAGTTCAGCAACTTTATCTGCGAGGTCCTTTCGGGGCCTGATTCCTTTAAATTCCCGTATCTGTGCCATGGTTCCTCTTTTTATACTAAATGGTTATGCAGGGTCTTTCAATAAAGGCCTGTACTTTAATGATCACCATAAGGAAATGGTATTTTATTTTTCAACAATTATTAGTATAATTTCAGGGATAATTGTAAAAAAAATCACAAAATAATAATTAATTATGGAATTATGGCGATTTCAACGAAATATGTACGGAATTAATCTTGACAGAGTTAGTGAAATATTTCACACTGCCTTAAGTTGCTGGGATGAAAAGTATGGCAATACCACGACCAACAATTTCACGGCTCTGTAAATTGTACAGTCTGCTAGAGGAAATGAATGAACGCGGCCAGCTTACCCTGTCCTCAAATGACATTGGTAAACGGCTTGGCGTAGGCTCACACAATATACGAAAAGACCTGACCTATCTCGGTGAAACAGGAACAACAGGATCAGGCTACGACATAAAAACGCTCAAGGAGCAGATAAGCAGGTGCCTTGGTTTTGACCGTAAAAGAAAGGCCTGTATTGTGGGGCTTGATAAGACAGGTACGGCGATATTGTCGAACGACATGTTTTTTTCAAAAAATTTTGATATTGTTGCGGGTTTTGATTCAAACATCAACAGGCTGGAGACGCTGAAAATAGACATCCCCCTGTACCCGACCTACGATATTCCCGTGGTCATAAGGCGTGAAAGAATTGAGCTCGCCCTGCTTACGCTGAGTGGAGAAACAGCGCAGATCGTAACCGAAAAGCTTATAGACGGGGGAATTAAGGGCATCGTGAATTTTTCTCCTGTTGTGTTGAGTTCGTCGGACAGCAGTGTTTATATCAGCAATGTTGATATTATCAATGAGTTCAGGTTTTTATCTGCTCTCTTCACCCTTGATAGGGGTGAAGCATAGCCAGAGGTTTTGCGAATGAGCCGGGCACGGCTTGCGGCGCGGAAAAGCACCGCTACAGTCGGCTGATTGCCCGTAAATTATAAATTAGGTAAGGAGATAATAATGGCACGAGTGTATAATTTTTCAGCTGGCCCGGCAGTATTGCCGGAATCAGTTTTAAAGAAGGCTGCGAGTGAGCTTGTTGAATACCAGGACAGCGGCATGTCGGTCATGGAGATGAGCCACAGGGGAAAACATTTTGAGAAGATCATCAATGACACTGAGACCGTTCTCAGGGACATCATGAACATCCCCTCAAATTACAAGGTGCTGTTCCTTCAGGGCGGAGCGAGCCTCCAGTTCGCCATGATTCCCATGAACCTTTTCAGCAAAAGCAAAAAATGCGACATGATCCATACCGGAACGTGGACCAAGAAAGCCATGGGAGAGGCGAAACGCTACGGGACCGTTAACATCCTCGCATCATCAGAGGACAAAAAGTTTTCCTATATCCCCAAGGTTGATAAAAGCAAATTCAGCCCGGACGCGGATTATTTTTATATCTGCTCGAACAATACCATTGAAGGCACGCGTTTTGCGACCTTCCCTGACACGGGCAAGGTGCCCCTGATCGCGGACATGTCTTCCAACATCCTTTCTGAAGTGATGGATGTATCTAAGTTTGGCATCATCTTCGCCGGCGCGCAGAAAAACATAGGGCCTGCAGGACTTACTATTGTTATTATCCGTGAAGATCTTATCGGGCATCCTCTGGATATTACGCCCACGATGCTGAACTACAAGACCCATGTCGATGACGGCTCCATGTTCAATACTCCGCCGACCTATTGCATCTACATGGCGAAGCTGGTCTTTGATCTCATCAAGGAACAGGGCGGGATTCCGGCGGTTGAGGCCCTGAACAAGAAGAAGGCGTCGCTGCTGTATGATTACCTTGACGCATCGAAGCTTTTTAAAGCCACGGTTCCGGTTGAAGACCGTTCAATCATGAACATTCCCTTTGTCACCGGTTCAGACGACCTTGACGCCAAATTCATTAAAGAAGCCAGCGCAGAGGGACTGGTCACCCTTAAAGGGCACCGCTCGGTCGGCGGCATGAGGGCAAGCATTTACAATGCCATGCCTCTGGAAGGGGTCCAGAAACTGGTCCAGTTCATGGAAAAATTTGAGAAGAACAATTAACAGGTGACGCTTATGTATAAAATTCAGAAACTCAATAAAATATCACCGAAAGGCCTTGAGCTTTTCCCTTCAGACCAGTACGAATACGCTACCGAGATTGTTAATCCTGACGCGATCCTGGTCAGAAGCGCTGCCATGCATGACCTTGACCTGCCGGAATCCCTGAAGGCGGTCGCACGGGCCGGCGCTGGGGTGAATAACATCCCCATTGAAAAATGCGCCGAAAAAGGCATTGTTGTGTTTAACACTCCCGGCGCTAACGCCAACGGCGTCAAGGAGCTGGTTCTTATGGGCCTTCTTATGGCGTCACGGAAAGTTTATGACGGTATTACCTGGGCCAAAGGCCTTAAAGGCAAGGGGGATGAGGTTCCCAAGCTGATTGAAAAGGGAAAGTCGGATTTTGAAGGCCCTGAGATCAAGGGCAAGAAACTCGGTGTTATCGGACTCGGGGCCATCGGGGTAATGGTGGCAAATGACGCTCAGGCCCTGGGCATGGAAGTTGCCGGGTTTGATCCTTTTATTTCAGTTGATGCGGCATGGGGGCTTTCCCGTTCAGTGAAAAAAAGCATAAGCCTTGACAGCCTTCTGGCGGATTCTGATTACGTCACCCTTCATGTTCCCCTGAATGACGCGACCAGGGGCCTGATCAACAAGGACAAGTTTAATATCATGAAAAAGGGCACGCGCCTGCTTAATTTCGCGCGCGGCGGCCTGGTCAACAATGACGACCTGAAGGCGGCCATCGATCAGGGGATCATCAGCTGCTATGTGACTGATTTTCCCGATGAGGAACTGCTTTCAATAGACAGAGTAATTCCCATTCCGCACCTCGGCGCTTCAACACCCGAGTCAGAGGACAACTGCGCCATCATGGCCGTGAACCAGATCAAGGCCTACCTTGAAATGGGAAACATCGTCAATTCGGTAAACTATCCTGACTGTATGCTGCCGTTGACCGGCAAGATGAGGATCATTATTGCGAACAAGAACGTGCCGAACATGATCGGGCAGATAACCCAGGTCCTGGCTGACCACAATATCAATATCGCTGACATGCTCAACAAGAGCAAAGGCGACTACGCCTACAACATCATCGATATCGACGGCAATGCCGATGATGCTCTTGTCAATAAACTGAAATCGATCAAGGACATCATTATGGTGCGCCTGCTTGCCAAGAAGTAATAAAAAGGGGGCTGTCTTAAAAAACGCTCGTCGAGTGAATTTCGTAAAGCGGACACAGTATTCCCGCTCATTTCGATACGATTTTGATGTTTTCTCCATCAAAATCACTCAATGAGCGTCACGAAATTAGTATCGAGACGACTTTTAGGACAGCCCTTTTTATATAGAAATCCCTGTGAAAACTATCGTCTCCATGAGCTCAGGTCGTATAACTTCCGGTATACCGGGTTCCCTTCGTAGTCGAATATCATGATTAGCGCCTGGTTGAAGAAAAAATAATTCGCCCGGTAGGGGCTCAGATGGTAGGTGCGTATTATTTTTTTGTCCTTGATATGATAGGGCTTGCCGGTTTCCTGGTCAACGCCCTTTTGGGAGTCATGAGGGTATTTGACCCAGGTGTAAACATCATGCCCCTGCCGGTCTTTAATGGTGTTTCCCTGGGCGTCTTTTGCAGGGACCCTGAAGTTGTCAATCTCATCAGGGTAGGGTATAAAACTGCGGATCCTTTTCTCGGGAGGGATCGGAGTCTCAAAGCTTGACCTGGTCTTCTCTTTAACTTCATAGCTTGCTATAATGAAAAGATACAGGTCAAGGGGATAATCGGTTTTGTTCACAAGCTCAAATTCCACTTCGAGCAGCTCGCCTTTGCCTGACAGCTCAATGCGTTTGTTAAAAGAGATATTTTTTATTAGAAAGTCTTTACTGTACTGGGACAATACCGGTACCTGCTTTTGTACTGTCCGGGTCGTTTCTTCGGTTTTCTGTGGTGCCTCATTTTCCTGGGTCATGACAACCACCGGAAGGGCGCAGATAAGTAAAATGATAAGTATCCTTTGCATAACATTATCCCGGGTTTGAATTTGCGTGTCGTATCATTTTCATTGTCGGTTAATACCGAAACCAGGTTAAGCTAAAATGGGCCTTTGATTTTTTCAGAATATTATCCGCTCAATGGCGTTGTGCTTTTTAACGTGAGCAATGAATTCCTTCTGCCACGAGCTTCCCAGAATCTCTTCGGCGATGAAAACAGCCAGAGATTTTCCGGTTACGGAGATTCCCTCCTGTTTTCGCGAAAGGCCCTGGACACAGCTGGGGCAGGTGGTCAGTACCGTTACCCTGCTCCGGTCCGTAAGGCCGGTGATATTGCCCCGCTTCCTTTTTCGCAGCAGGTTTGATATTTCCGGTGTCGAAAGGGCGAGCGTCCCCCCTTCGCCGCAGCAGTTTGGCACGGTAAGGGGCTTTTCACCGAAGATGCCGGTAAAGGTTTTATCAACACCCAGAGTCTTTAACGGCGAGTGGCAGGGGTCATGATAAAGAATATTTTCATCACGTGGTTCGACCGAGTACAGGCGCTCACGCGCGATGAATTCATTGACATCGATTATCGAAGCGCCGTGAAAGATGTTGCCGACCTGGTATTTGCCGAGCATCTCATGGCAGGTCCCGCAAGAAACGATCACGTCCTGTATTTCCATGTAGCCGATGATGTCGGCCATGCGGTGGAAAATGACCCTGTTCTCGTAGCTTTTCATGTCGGCTTCTTTTGTTCTGCCATTGGCGAGAAGCGGGTAACCGCAGCAGAGATAACCGGGAGGGATGACGACGCGCACCCCGAACTTGTACAGCAGGGCGATGACGGCGATGCTGATCTCCGAAAACATCCGTTCAGAGCCGCATCCGGGAAAATATATCACGCTTTTTCCCACGGGGACGTTCGGGTTCTGGAACGCGAAAAAGGTGTTGCTCCCGGTGAGATCGAAGATTTCACGCAGCGTTTTTTTGCCGGCAGAAGGGAGCCTGCTTGCGAGCATGGCGTCAACCGTTGGCAGGATTTTGGCGGTGAGGCGGTGTAACGGCTTTATCGCGTAATAGCCCAGCTTCTGCGCCGCATATCCGGCGCGCAGAAAAGCGATTCGCATGATCTTGTTCGCCGCGTATCCCTTCATGCGCAGATAAAAAAGCGTGGCCTGAGTTACCGGTTTATGGGTTGACCTGTTTCTTTCAACGAGCAGGCGCCGGATCGACAGGGTAACCTCGCCGAAGTCTATCTTTACCGGGCAGGGTGCCAGGCAGTTGTGGCACATGGTGCAGTGGTTGGAGATCTCCCTGAGCATGGCAAAGTTCCTCAGGCCCAGCGTGTTTTCAGTCTGGGCCTCGTACAGGACCGCTTCGATGATCAGTGAAACGCCGAGTATCTTGTTCCTGGGATTAAAAAACATGGTCCCGCCCGGATAATGGGTATTGCACGTTTCCTTGCACTTGCCGCAGCGCACGCAGGAAGAAATTGATGTCGTCAGTTTTTCCAGGTCCACGGCCTCGAGAATAAAGGCCTCTCTTTCAAGAAGGTTAAGGGACGGTGTGTATATCGTCGCGGTGGGGAAGTCGGACCTGAGCTTGCCCGGATTGAACAGGTCGCCCGGATCATTTGTCTTTTTATACTCTGCGTAATCGTCAAGGATGTTCTGGTCAATGAATTTCAGCTTGGTCAGGCCTATGCCGTGCTCGCCTGAAATAACGCCTCCCATTTTCTTGACCTCCTCCATGATCAGGCCCGCGGTTTCATCAGCGTCCTGAAGCATGAGGTAATCATTTGAATTTACGGGGATGTTCACGTGCACGTTTCCGTCGCCGGCGTGCATATGGGTCGCGACGATTATTTTCTTTTTCCGGTATTCGTCGACCAGGCCCGTAAACGCATTGATGATGTCAGTGTACCCGTGAAAGGTCTGTCTGAACCCTGAAATGCTTTCCTCGATCGGGGACAGAGAAACAAGCCCGTCGCGGATCAGCTGGAAGAGCGGCTTTTTATCGCTGACGGCGCCCTCTGCGCCAGCGGGAACATCCTGAGGGGTGCCCAGATTTCTTGAATGGTATTCATACCCTTCAGTCAGCGACCTGATATGCTCAAGGCAGTTGGATATTTTTGATGTAAGGAAGGTATCGGTCTCATCACGGCAGCTTTTTATAAAATCAAGCGCCTCGTGAAGTATCAGGACATTGTTTTCAAGTTCCTTTTTGATATTCAGCATTTCAATAAAGTCGGAAAATTCAGGAAGCGATTCAAGGGGGATGACAACGTCTTCATTGAGCTTGAACGCGTTGGTGTGTTTCGCGATGGCGCCCAGATTTTTTCTGTCCTTCCAGAACTTTGCCCTTGTTTCGGGGTCTTCGGCGATAAAGGCCTCGGTGTTATAATTTTTAACCAGGTCGAGCACGGAGCGCGCGGACTCGTCGAGCCTGGCTTCGAGGTTGCTTTCAATATCAATGAGCAGGACCGCTTTCGGCAGTTCACTCCGGTTCGATTTGTTGCGGTAATCGATGGCCGTGACGTATTTTTCGTCGAAGTGCTCAAGCGCGGTGAGGAAAACGTCCTCATCCTTTGAGAACTTCTCAGTCAGTTCAACAATCGCTTTTGACGCGTTGATCATGTTTTTGCCGAAAAATTCGAGGCAGAGCGTCCTCACTGATTTGAACGGCGAATACAGCACGAATTTCGCTGAGGCGATGATGCCGTCCCCCCCTTCCTTCTGTATGCCGGGAACGCCGCCGAGCGCTTTGTTGGTTATGTCCTTGCCCACGCCTTTTTTTCTTATCTCGGTGCCGGACAGGCTGACGGATATGACGGGTTCCTTTTCGCCGTTACCTTGGAATTTATAAATGTCGAATATCACGGTATCGCCCGGGAATATTTTTCTGTGGGGATGGGCGCGTCTTCTAATTTCCAGGATTTTCCCTTCATGGTTAATGAGCCTGAAGGAATAGATGTTGTCGATCGCGGTTCCCCACATGACCGCTTTTTTTCCGCCGGCGTTTTCAGCGATGTTGCCGCCGATCGTGGAGGCCCATGCCGAAGTGGGGTCAGTCGCAAATATGTAATTGTTCTCCGCGCAGTAATCCATGACCCGGTCAGTGACCGCGCCGGCTTCGACTTCTACCACCGGTATTTTCCCGTGGCCTTCATCAATGATTTCGATTCCCCTGATCCTGTTGAGCTTTTCAGTATTGACCACGACCGTGTCATCCATCACGGGAACCGCACCGCCGGTAAGGCCCGTGCCGCCGCCCCGGGGAATTATTTTTAAGCCCATGAGCGACGCCTTTTTGACAATCTCCGCCGTCTCTTCAATTGAATCGGGATAAACAACCGCAACGGGATATTCAACCCTCCAGTCAGTCGCGTCAGTCACGTGCAGTACTTTATGGAATGCCGTAAAGCTGATATTTGCCTGACCGGTTGTCCCTTTAAACAGTCTGATGATTTTTCTTCTTCTGCTGTTTTCTCCGGCGAGGCGGGTGAAAAAGTCACGGTCAATATGCCTGACTTTTTTAATGAGCTTGAAAACAAGCTGGTTGTTGGCCCCTTTTTCAATGGTATCAAGCCTCATCTCGTGGAGAGCTTTTAATTTTGCCTGTTTTCGGGGGTTGTCCAGAAAATCGTTAAAGATGTAAGGGTTCCTGTCTATGATGAATATATCTCCGATAATTTCAAAAAAGAGCTTTGCGCTTCTTCCCGTGACCCGGTGGCTTCTCAGGTTGTTAAGAATGTCCCATGTTTCTTCATCGAAATATTTAAGTATGATTTCCTTGTCAGAGAATGATGTATAATTATAGGGTATTTCCCGATACTTAGAGTTATTGATCATTATTGATTCTCCACACAAAGAAAATTCGCGATTACAAAATTAAAGAGAAGATGGAACATCAATTATCTGTTCAGGTATTGTCAAACAGGGATTCCTGGGATGTTTCATCAAGAAGTTTTGAATAAGGAATACCAAGATGATTAAAGGCCTTTTCAGTGGCGATCCTGCCGCGGGGAGTGCGTTTGAGAAGGCCGATCTGCACGAGGAAGGGCTCGTAGTAATCTTCCAGGGTTTCGGTCTCTTCGCCCACTGAAACAGCGATGGTCTTCAGGCCGACTGGCCCGCCGTCATATTTATCGATTATCACGGACAGGATTTTTCTGTCCATTTCATCAAGGCCGAGATTGTCAATGTCAAGGCGTTCGAGTGAATAGCGTGCGATCTCAAGATTGATGTGCCCCTGGTCTTTGACTGTCGCGAAATCAGCGACCCTCTTAAGAAGCCGGTTCACGATTCGGGGTGTGCTGCGCGATCTCTGCGCGATTTCATGCGCGGCTTCGGGAGAAATGTCATACCCCAGAATCCCGGCCGACCGCTGGGCTATTATTTTCAGTTCATCGGGTGTGTAAAACTGGAGACGCAGGGGGATGCCGAAGCGGTCCCGGAGGGCTGAAGTCAAGAGGCCTGTTCTGGTCGTTGCCCCGATCAGGGTGAAGGGAGACAGGCTTATCTTTATGCTCTTCGCGCCTATGCCCTGGCCGATAATGATGTCGATGGTGTTGTCTTCCATTGCCGGGTAGAGAATTTCCTCAATCGCCGGAGACAGGCGGTGTATCTCGTCGATGAAAAGAACATCGTTTTCCTCAAGTCCGCTGAGTATTGACGCGAGGTCGCCCGCTTTATCGATGATCGGGGCGGATGTCGCTTTGATGTTCACCCCGAGCTCCCGGGCAATGATAAAGGCGAGGGTTGTTTTCCCCAGTCCCGGCGGGCCCGCGAGGAGAACATGGTCCAGGGGCTGTGACCTCAATTTCGCCGACTGGATAAAAACGCCGAGGTTTTCAGTATTCTTTTGCTGGCCGATAAATTCTTTTAGCAGGTTCGGCCGGAGCGACTTTTCGTGTTCGTCGTCGCATTCAATTTTTGCGCCCGATGTAATTCGCTGAAATTCATCCATGATGTTTTATTTAATCTGGCTGTCGTGTTTTTTCAATTCTTTTAAAACATTTTCAGGAGTTTTAAGGGAGAGCAGTTTTGACCTGAGATTTTCGTCGCTCATGAGCTTGGCGATATTGGCAAGGGTTTTAATATGCTGTGTCAGTTTATTTTTAGGTACAAGAAGCAGAATTGCAATTCTTACCGGCTGGTTGTCTATTGATTCAAAGTCTATGCCCTTTGTGCTGATGACCATTACAATCACCACTTCTGAAACATCAGGGGTGTTGCAATGGGGGATGGCAACTCCGTTCCCGATTCCGGTACTCATTGATTTTTCTCTATCAATCAGCGCTTTTATGATGCTTTCCTGGTGTTCTTCCCTGACCAGGCCATTGGTTATTGCAGTTTCCACCATTTCACGAATGAGGTCCCATCTGTTTATGGCCCTGGTATTGATGAGGATGTTGCTTTTTTTCAGGTTTTCGGATAAAACCATAAGGTTTAACACTCAGATAGAGATTATTTAATTATTTACAGATTCAGAAATAATCCAGGCTCAGATAACGGTAACGATTTTTTCATGAGACTGATACTTTATAGTTTATTAGGATATTTAGTCAAGTCTATAATAATTTCTATAATTAAACGGTGTATATTCAAGGTTATTGTTATTTATAGTTAAAAATGTGTTGACTTATCCAAATTAGTGGCTTCAATAAAAACAATGATATGGTCAATTTAAATAAGCAAATGGAGTTTGCTATGATCGAAGTTAATGACAAGGGACAGGGTGTATTTACCATTAAAATTATTATGCAGGAAGTGCATACTCTTGATGTTCCTGATTTGAAGGAAAAACTTCAGCAGGCCATCATTAATAAGGGAATTAAAAAACTGGTGCTGGATTTAACCGACGTGAAAATGATTACGAGTTCCGGTATTGGTATTTTCTTGAATATAAATCAGAGTTTGAAGAACCAGTTGCGCCTGGCAAGCGCGAATCCTGAAGTGAAGAAAGTGCTTGAACTGACAAAAGTAACCTCGGTTATCAAGACATTTAATACAATTAATGAAGCGCTCGACAGCTTTTAATTTTTTTTGACTTTTTCAACGGGAAAATTATATTAGAATTTAGAGATGTTTACAGGGTTTTGACAACTCGATTTTAAACATGATTCACCGGAAGGTGAATTCAGTCTGGTACTAAGTGTACCTCTCTTCAAATTACAATGAAGAGAAGAAAAAGGGAAAAGATTTCCTGAAAGTCTTTTCCCTTTTCTGTTTATATTATTTATAGCAGATCACGAAACAATTAGTACATTGTCATTCCGGTCGTAGCGTTAGCGAAGTACCGGAATCTCATACAAAAAGACTATCCTATGAGATTCCTGCATGCGCAGGAATGACAAAAAATGCTTTAATTTAATCGTTAACCGCTATAATTGAATTTATTAATGAAATGAAACAGGATCGAGAGACCTTATATGCCCTTGTTGATATCAAGGTAGTCCCAAAATCATCACGAAGAGCAATAGTGGTTGATGAAAATGGCAACATCAGGGTCTGCCTGAATTCACCTCCCGTTGACGGCAGGGCAAATGATGAATGTATTGCATTATTTTCAAAAAAATTAGGGATTGCCAAATCAAGTATTTCAATTCGCAAAGGGGCAAAGGGGCGAAATAAGACCCTCCTGATTACCGGAATGGACGAAAATTCCCTGATAGAAAAACTCAATTCATGACATACCGTATTTATTTTTTCAAAATTTAAATTTTATCCGCAATGTGTCCATACGGAAATTTTTTTCATTTTCAGGAAATAAAAAGAGTCCGCTTAATCACTGAAAAAAATATGTAACGTTCAGTGATATAAGCGGATAATCACAGGAAGCATATTTTTCCTGCGGGTGTTAAAGAATTGGAGGGCCGTAGATATCCTGTGTTTTTTCAACATCAAGTGCTGTCAGGTAAAGCATAAACTTATCCGGATCAGGAACAGATTCTTCATCAATGATATCGTATGTGTGGGCATCGAAATCAGTACCGCCAGCATAGGCTGAATAATGCATTATGGAGAAATAATCATAGTCATAGTTTTCTTCTTCTATCAGGGTGCTGTCCAGGATTACGTAGTTTGAAATATATGCCGCCTGTATATTCGCCCAGTTGATGGTTATATAATTATCCCGGTCAGGCCGCTGATGCTCGTGAAGAAGGCCGAGCACATGCCCGAGCTCATGAAGGATAGTTCTGTACCGGGAACCCCGTATTAACATAAATGGGTCACTGACATATCCAACGGTTGATTCGGCAGTTTCAGCGTCGTCTTCAGCTTTATAAATTGAAAGAACAACTGTTTCATCTTCCGGTGTTGTATCAGTATCGTTAACTTCCGTGAATGTTATTCCGCAGGCTTTTTGCCATACTTTCATGCAGTATTTGATGGCGTTTTTTTCATATGAAGCAAACTCGTCAGCGTAATGATAGGGAATGGTGTTCTCGGGCCATTTCTCAACAGCAATGACCTGGGAACTGTATTTTTTTGATTTAAGCAGGAAGCCTACCTCTGAATCATATTCGCAACTGGAAATTGAAATAATGATAAAAAGGAAAAAAAGTGAGAAAGCATTTTTAAACATTTTTCGTCCCCCCCGACCATTAACGATAACGGTTATAAAATAGATTTTTTTTTATTGGATGAATATCAGTGATAATTCTTTTTTTAAATCATCCGATGGGCCAATGACCTATAGCATTTTGTCTTACGGGAAATGATTTCAAAAAACCGCGTATAACACTGCGAATGACATAAAGACTGGATGGACGGTTTTTGCAGTAACTGTAAAAGTAAATTCTCAGAACACCGGTGAATTGTTATAGCTTGAATTTCGGAGGTCACGCTAAGAATAAACGGTACGAACAATATACGGCCGAGTGTACGTTAAATTTATCTTGAAACTGAAAGGTGGCAGGAGTACTATCAGTAAAAATAAAACGGGGTACAGACAATGCCGGTCAGAAAACAATTATTGAATTATCCCTTTATTGTTAAAGGGGACATTGACGGCTTCATCGGACTTTTTATTGATAATCTGGTCAATCTGCTCATTATTACCGGGCTCTGCTGTCAACTGGGTATGCCCGGTGAACTGGTTTTCGGGAAAATCCTTCCGGCGACAGCGCTTTCAGTTTTTTGCGGCAATATTTTTTATTCATACCAGGCGCGGCGCCTGGGCAGGCGTGAAGGGAGAACAGACGTCACTGCGCTTCCCTATGGAATCAATACCGTGACCCTGATCGCGTTTTTTTCCATGATCATCGCGCCGGTTTATATCCAGACAAAAGACGCTGATCTCGCCTGGAAGGTCGGTGTGATGAGCGCTTTCATCAGCGGGATATTTGAAGGCCTCGGAGCCTTTGTGGGTGAATGGATAAGGAGGATTACCCCGCGAGCGGCACTGTTATCGACTCTGGCCGGTATCGCCGTGGCGTTTATCGCCCTTGAACACACCATTAAAATATGGGACAAGCCGGTTATCGCCTTTATCCCCCTGGCATTAATTATGGCCGAGTATTTTTCTCATGTCAAGCTTCCATTGAGGATCCCTGCAGGATTTTACGCGCTTGCGGTCGGTTCCATAATTGCCTGGAGTACCGGAGCAATGGACACTGCGGCTCTCACGCAATCGGTAAGTTCTGTATCCCTGCATGTGCCGGGACCGGAACTGTTTGGTGTTTTTTCAACCCTGGGCATGGCAAAGATTGTTCCGTATCTTTCAATTTCAATTCCCATGGGCTTAATGAGCTTTTTCGGGACCCTGCAGAACCTTGAATCTGCATCAGCGGCCGGTGACTCGTTCCCGGCGAAACCCGCCCTTTTGATGAACGGCATCGGGACCATTGCCGGTTCGCTTTTCGGTTCCCCTTTCCCGACAACGGTATATATCGGGCATCCCGGGTGGAAAGGGCTTGGCGCCAGGGCCGGGTATTCGGTCATAAACGGGATCGTTATAACCGTGATCTGTTTCACCGGACTGATGAGCGTTATTGTCGCTGCGGTCCCCCTTGAAGCCGGATATCCCATTCTGCTCTGGATCGGTGTGATCATAACCGCTCAGGCCTTTCAGGCCACACCCGCGGAACACGCGCCCGCAGTTGCTCTGGGGCTTATGCCCGCAATAGCTTCGTGGGCTCTTTCGATCCTGAGGCAGTTCATCAATGTGAAGGGAGGGCTTGGCACTTCAGAAATAAATGCGGTTATCTGTTCTTCGCTTCCGCACCTCAAGGGGCTTATCCCGTTTTCTGAAGGCGCGCTTTTTTCAGCGATGTTTTTGACCGCAGTTGCTGTTTACCTTATTGAAAAGAATTTTTTAAAAGCTTTTTTGTGGACTTTGCCGCTTATACTATTTTCATTTTTCGGGTTTATCCATTCGTCTGAGATCGGCATTGCCATGTCCGGGTTTATACCCCTGGGATACGGTTTTTTTGCCGTGACAATGATGGCGCTTCATCTGTTTAAAAAATACGGTGGAGGGAAAAATGACACAACGGATATCTGATAATGAGGATTTTATCAGGGTCATTGAAATGATGACGCAAGACAATGAGTTCAAATCAAGTATCATGTATCTGATCGATCTGGATCCATCAAAACGAAAAGACGTGATAAGGTCGATTATAATGAAAATGAAAGATGCTCATGAAAAAGATTCATTAATTAAAGCCATGGCTTATTTTCTTGATGATGAGATTGTGAAACAGGTCAAACAGGTTTTAATAAAATGAAGGGTTATTAAAGAATAAAAAAAAGCCGACCTGAAAGGCCGGCTTTTTTATGTATCAGTACAATGTATTTACTTACTTAACCAGTCCTAAGAATTGACCGATTTGAGGTGACAGTTTTACAACAACACCGGTAAATACAACAGAAACCATACTCATAAGTTTTATGAGGATGTTCAGTGCAGGACCTGATGTGTCTTTGAACGGGTCACCAACGGTGTCACCGGTAACACCGGCTTTATGGGCATCGGAGCCTTTCCCGCCGTAGTTGCCTTTTTCAATGTATTTTTTACCGTTGTCCCATGCACCGCCAGCATTGTTCAGCAGACATGCAAGTGAGAAACCGGCTGTGAGGCCACCAACGAGCAGACCCATAACGCCCGCTACGCCAAGAACGAGGCCTGTAACAACAGGAACGATGATTGCCAGGAGAGAAGGAAGAATCATCTCTCTCTGTGCACCGGCTGTTGAAATAGCAACGCATTTCGCGTATTCAGGAGTTCCAGAACCGTCCATGATGCCGGGGATTTCTTTGAACTGACGGCGAACTTCGTTAACCATTGCGCCGGCAGCACGGCCAACAGCTTTCATGGTCATGGCGCTGAATACGAATGCCATCATCGCGCCGAGGAAAATACCGCACAGAACAAGGGGATTCATAAGGGTAATGTCATAAGCCCTTACGAAGTCGGCCATTTCAGCTTTGGAAGCGATAATGGCGTTTGCGCCTTCCTGGATGCCTTCGGGAAGTTTCTGGTAGAACGTTACGGTTCCGACTTTAAAACCGGTCATTCCGCCCAGTTTTCCGAGCCAGAGTTTAACTTCTTCGAGGTAAGCGGAAAGAAGAGCCATTGCGGTAAGAGCAGCAGAACCGATTGCAAAACCTTTTCCGGTTGCAGCGGTTGTGTTGCCAAGCATGTCAAGAGCGTCAGTTCTCTGACGAACCTGAGGATCAAGGTGGCTCATTTCAGCGTTGCCGCCCGCGTTGTCAGCGATGGGGCCGTAAGCGTCAGTAGCAAGAGTAATACCGAGAGTTGAAAGCATACCGACAGCTGCGAAACCGATACCATAGAGGCCCTGGCTGACGTTATCAAATCCACCGGAAACGCCAAAAGCGACCAGGATGCCGATTACGATTGTTATAACAGGGATACCGGCTGAATACATACCAACCGCGATACCTTCGATAATCGTGGTAGCGTGTCCCATATTTGCCTGATTTGAAATGCCCCTGGTGGGTTTGTATTCATCAGAGGTGTAATATTCTGTTGACTGTCCAATGATGAGGCCAGCGACCAGACCCGCAATAACTGCGCCAAAAATACCCCAGGTTATCATGCCGGCATTGGCCATAATACCAAGAGCGATAAGGATGAGCAGTGAGCTTCCCCAAACCCCTACGTTCAGAGATTTAAGAAGGTTTTTCATGGAAGCGTCTTCTTTTGTTCTAACTGCGAAAATACCGATAACCGAGAAAATGATTCCGAGACCGGCAACGATCATCGGAGTAATAACCGGCTTGAGGATGTTGAGAATGGTTTCCTGGTCGGTTGCGCCTGCGACAAAGGGCAGAGCTGCTCCAAGAGCTGCTGTGGCAAGAATTGATCCGCAGTATGATTCATAAAGGTCAGCGCCCATTCCAGCAACGTCGCCAACATTGTCACCAACGTTGTCAGCGATTGTGGCCGGGTTCCTGGGGTCGTCTTCGGGAATGTTGGCTTCGACTTTACCAACGAGGTCAGCACCAACGTCTGCAGCTTTGGTATAAATACCGCCGCCAACCCTGGCGAAGAGGGCCTGGGTTGAAGCACCCATACCGAAAGTGATCATCGTTGTGGTGATCTCTACCATTTTTGCGTGCACGAATTCAGGAACTGCTGTTGTTGCATTGTGAGCGGCTTCAGCAGCGGCAACGAAAGCGCCCTCTATTCCAACTTTGTGCATGAGGGATTCACTGAGTCCCCATACATTGTTGTCATACAGGTAGTTCAGGATGATGTACCAGATGGAAATGTCAACAAGACCAAATCCGACAACGACAAGTCCCATAACCGCGCCAGACCTGAAGGCAACTTTCAGTCCCTGGTTGAGAGAGATTGAAGCTCCCTGTGCAGTTCTTGAGGATGCGTTTGTTGCGGTTTTCATTCCCAGGAATCCGCAGAGTCCGGAGAAGAAACCACCGGTACAAAACGCTACCGGTACGAAGGGATTTTGTACGCCGAGTACTGACAGAACCGCAAGGATTATTATCAGCACAACAAAGACCACGGTTACGACTTTGTATTGTCGTGAAAGGTATGCCATGGCTCCTTCACGGACATGGCCAGCGATCTCTATCATTCTCGCATTACCCTCATCAGCTTTTATCATCATTTTATAAAAGATAAAAGCAAAAAGGAGAGCAACAAGGGAACCGATAGGTGCAATGTAAAACAAACTGTTCTCCATAAAAAACTCCTTTACCCCATTTTTTTATTAAAAAATCCCAGCCAGGTTTTTACCATGGCCGGGATATGTTTACCGCGCTATTTTTCCATTGAATTGTAGACCAGTTCGGCAAGGTCATAGGTTTCAAGGTTCTGTATATCAAGCTCAGTGGCTCCGTCTGTGAGCATGGTCATACAGAATGGACATGCCGTACAGATTTTGCTCGCGCCTGAACTCTGCGCATCTTTAGTTCTAAACTGGTTGATCCTTGTTCCGAGATGCTCTTCGATGAACATCCTCGCGCCGCCAGCGCCGCAGCAGAAGCTGGTTTTATGGTTTCTGCTCATTTCAACATACTCAGTCCCCGGAATGGCCTTGATGACATCTCGCGGTTCTGCGTATATTTCATTGTAGCGGCCCAGAAAGCATGAATCGTGATACGTGATTTTTTCAGCGAGGGCTTCTTTAAGTTTAATCTTGCCGTTTTTGACGAGTTCGGCAATAACTTCTGTATGATGATAGACTTCTATATCATAAGAAAGTTTTTCGCCGTCGGAGCCAACGCCGACCTGGGCGAAAGAGCGATATTCTTTTTTCAGCATGTTGTAGCCGTGAGGACAGGTCGTTATGACTTTTTTCACGCCATAAGCCTTGAAGAGTTCAAGGTTTGTGGTTGCCAGTGAGTGAAAGAGATATTCATTACCGCCCCTCATCGCGGCATCACCGCAGCAGGCTTCTTCTGCTCCGAGGATACCAACTTTATATCCTGCCTGTTTCAGTATTTTAAGAAGCGCAGTGGCGACCTTCTGGTTTCTCTTGTCATAGGAAGCGGCGCATCCCACAAAGTAGACGTAGTCAACTTCGGCATCTTCAGCAAGGGTTTTAACTCCCAGGTCTGCAGGCAGCCAGTCTCCCCTTGTGGCAAAAGCAAAACCGTAAGGGTTGAAATTGCTTTCCATGTTCTGGAAGGTCGTCTGAAGTTCTCCGGCCATGTCGCCTTCCATAAGGACTTTGTATCTTCTCATGTCGATCATTTTGGGGACATGCTCGATGTTAACCGGGCAGGCTTCCATACAGGCGGCGCAGTTGGTACATGACCAGAATTCATCCGATTGAACAGCGCCGTCGATTAGCGGGGTTGTTTCAAGAGTGGAAGGGTCTTCCGCGAGCCTGAGCTGGGGAATCCTTTCATCCATATTCGCCTTGACATCGTTGATCATTTTTTTCGGTGAAAGCGGTTTTTCCGTGAGGTAAGCAGGGCAGTTGTCCTGGCATCGACCGCAACGGGTACAGGCGTCTCCGTCCATCAGCTGCTTCCAGGTGAACTGTTCGACATTGCCAACACCAAATGACTCGGCGGTTTCGAATTCAGCAGGGCTGATTACCGGAACCAAATATTTTGTCTGAGCGTCCTCATTTTTTATATTTCCATAATACACATTGAGGGTCGAAATGATTACGTGACCCAGCTTGTCAGTGGCCAGGAGCCCGATGGCCGAAAAGGCGCCGAGCATGTGGAGCCACCAGTTGATATAGTGCATTGACTTCAGTACTTCCGCATTTATAAGGGAGAAAGGCAGAGCCAGGACATATCCTACCGGGGACCAGACTTCAAATGGCGGGAAATCGGTGAGGGCTATCCTCATCGCTTCGTTGCAGAAACCGGTAACTATTATAAAGGTAAGAATGACAAGTGCAAAGGTGTCTATCCCCTTCGTATCGAGTCTCGTAGGCTTGGCTTTATATCTTCGGTAAATGGCCATGCCGAGGCCGATCAGGACGATCAGGCCGAAGAGGTCGCCAAAGAGAGACCAGATCAGGTAAAAATTACCGTGCAGGAAGTGATAATGGAAGAACAGTCCCGTGAAGTCTTCCTGTACAACAATTATCAAGGTCACGATAAAAAGTACAATAAAGCCGAAGAAAATGCTCGCATGCATGATTCCCGCGAATTTTTCTCTCAGGATTTTTGCCTGAAGTATGACATACTTGATAACTGCCAGAATTCTCTTTTCAGGATAATCTGTTCTAAGTTCAGGTTTACCCTGTCTCCAGATCAGTACTTTTGAAATAACAGTATAGATCAGGTAAAATATTGATATGAACATGAAGATATAAATTCCCCATCTCATAAACCCGTGTGGTCCGCCGACATTGAAGTAGAATTCTCTGGTAACGTCAGCTGTAGGTAAGCCATAGGACCCAGCAAGATTCATACGAAATCCTCCTCAAATGCTATTTTATTTGGAATAACATGCTTATGAACTGATGAATTCGGATTAGTTTAAATCTACCAAAATCATTATGCCTAAATATGTCAACATAATTTCCTTAAGTATCGATAAATTGTTTATAGATAGAAACATGAATGATGTTTAACAAATTACTAAAACTCTAAAGTTCTATTAATTATCTTTTTTTATTGACAGAGCTCTTGTTAGCGGGTCTTGTACCACAATCTTATCCAGAGTGGTGGAGGGACCTGGCCCGGTGAACCCACGGCAACCTGCTCAAGGCAAGGTGCTAATTCCAGCGAAGAAAAGGCTTCGAGAGATGAGATTGCGAAGAACTGCATTCTCATCAATAATACGGCTGATTTATGAAGAAGAATAGTAAAATTGATGAGCACTCAGTTGGCATAGTCACCCCGCAGTATTTCACTTTCGCGGAAGAGCCGGAATCGTTTGAATTTCTCTGCGGACGAAAGCTGTCACCCATAACTCTGGCCTATGAAACATACGGGACTCTTAACCGTAAGAGGGACAATGCTGTATTGATATGCCATGCCCTTTCGGGCAATGCTCACGCGGCCGGGTATCACCATGAAGATGACCCATACCCCGGCTGGTGGGATGCGTATATTGGCCCGGGAAAGGCCTTCGACACGGATAAGCACTATATTATCTGCTCAAATGTCATAGGGGGATGTGACGGTTCAACCGGCCCTTCAACGATCAATCCTGCTACAGGCAGGCCATACGGGCTTTCGTTTCCCATGATCACGGTCAGGGACATAGTGCAGGCCCAGCGGCATCTGATACGGCACCTGGGAATTAATTCCCTTCAGGCTGTCGCAGGCGGCTCTCTGGGAGGGATGCAGGCCCTGAAGTGGGCGATCCTGTATCCGGGCATGGTCAGGTGTGTCATCGCTATTGCAACGTCCGCGTCAGTATCGGCCCAGGCCATTGCCTTTAATGAAGTGGGACGACAGGCCATTTTCAAGGATCCCTCATGGAATAATGGTGATTATTATGACCGGCATTCGCCTGATTCGGGCCTGTCCCTTGCCCGAATGATAGGCCATATCACGTACATGAGTGAAAAGCTCATGCATGAAAAATTCGGCCGCAGGCTCCAGGATTCGGCGGTTTCACACTTCGATTTCGATCAGGAATTTCTGGTGGAAACCTATCTTCACCATCAGGGATTCAAGTTCGTCAACCGGTTTGATGCAAATTCATACATCTATATCACAAAGGCCATCGATTATTTCGACCTTGGCAAGGATTATGAGGGCATGATTTCCGCCTTTGAACACGTAAGCGCTGATTTTCTCGTAGTGAGTTTTACTTCTGACTGGCTCTACCCGAGCACGCAGGTCAAAGAGATCGTTAAGGCGCTTCGCGTTAATGGTAAAAATGTCGTGTACACCGATATTGATACCGATAAAGGACATGACGCCTTTCTGGTCAAGAACAGGCCTCTGGAACGCAATATAGCGAATTTTTTAAAAAGCCACAGCATAAAAGATGACGAACTTGATTGAAAATATCGGATACGACCTGATTGTTAATGAAATACCCGACAGCGCCAGGGTGCTTGACCTGGGCTGCGGCAGCGGCCTGCTTTTGCAGCGTCTTAAAAATGAAAAAAACGTTACCGGTTACGGCGTTGAAATATCCGAGCAGAGCGTGAGCCAGTGCCTTGAAAGAGGGGTCTACTGTTATCAGGGAGACATTGATGAAGGACTTTCGGATTACAAAGATAATTCTTTTGACTATGTTATTCTGAACCAGACCCTGCAGAGCACCAAAAGGCCTGATTTCGTCATTCAGGAGGTTCTCCGTATCGGCTTACACTCGATAATCAGCTTCCCCAATTTCGCCTATTACGTGACCCGATTGCAGCTTCTGTGCAGGGGGATAATGCCCAAGAACCGGCTGCTGCCTTACGAGTGGTATGAAACACCGAACATCCACCTCATAACAGTTAAAGACTTCAGGATGTTCTGCACGCAGAGGAAGTATCCGATTAAAAAGGAAATACATTTCAGCATATCGGACTCGGGCGGGGCCGTGATCAGGAAATTCAATCCGAATATAAGCGCTGAATACGGTTTCTTTGTCCTTAACGGAGCCGGGATAACGAGCAGCAATTCAGTCAGGCCGTGACCCTTTGTTTCTTATTCCATTCATTAACTGCATCAATACCTATCCTCATTCCTTCACGGTAATCATTGTCAAGACCGTCCGTCCCTTTGCTGGTCCTTCCTGTTTTCATGGTTTCGGGAGGGTTGATCTCAATGATTGCCGCATCAGCCGGAGGTGTCCTGATAAACGATACTGAATCCATGTATTGATCAGGTTTATGTATCATTGCCTTCATGAGGCGCGGCCGGTTCAAAGCGGTCAGCGACATGACAAGCGTTTCCAGGTCTTTTGATTTTCTATATTCCCGCGGGCGTGATCTGAGTACCATTATTTTTCGCGCGCCCAGTTCATAGGCCTTCCTTGCCGGGATCGCGTCAGCGACACCACCGTCAACGGCATGTTTCTCTCCGGTGTCAACGGAACCCCGATACAATACAGGCACCGCGCTTGATGCCTTCATGTACTGAAACATGGTGTTTCGTTCCCCTTCAAGATACAGGGGCATTCCTGTTTGAACATCAGTAGCCACGATGAGAAAGGACCCCTTCTTTTTTTTAAGATGGTTTTCGGCTCCCTCCGCATCCATGGGGTCTTCTGTGCTCATCTTTTCCCAGAGCCAGTCAAGGTCCATCCAGTGCCCGCCCATGAAAAATTTTTTCGCTGAAATGAAGCGGGGATCGGTCATCATCCCGGTATATATGCGGTAATTCCTCCGGTGCTGACCGGCAAGAAACGAGCCCAGATTGCATGAGCCTGCTGAAACGCCTATATAAAGATCAAACGGGTCAAAGCCGGTTTCAAGAAACGCGTCGAGTATTCCCGCTGAAAAAATTCCGCGCATCCCCCCGCCTTCGACAACCAGAGCTTTTTTCATGGATACACCTTTTACTGTTTGTTTTGCGTTATTGCATTGTAATCTGGCACAGACGCCAATATATGAAAAGTAAAAATTTAATGTTTTGCCGACAGGCAGAGAATTTTTATTCAGGAGAAAAAAGTCTTTTAAAGCGGTTAACCTGGCCTGCCCCGTGCTGAATCTGTATAACATCATGGCTATCAGAGATAGATGCCGGTAAATAATAATTCTTGCATGAACCCTGTAAATCACCTATAATTTAAGGTACCGGAAACAGAAACAGAGATAAAGGCATACAGACGGACGGTATGATGACGGGTGAACGCAAAACGACATTGATGCTTGTAGAAGATTCCGTTGTTGATCTTCGTTATTTGCAGATGCTTATTGAAGAGATGGGTTATTCCGTGGTCTGCACTGCCCTTTCTGGAGAAGATGCGGTAGATCTGGCGCTGAAGGAAAAACCGGGCCTGATCATAATGGATATCGTCCTCAGTGGAAAGATGTCGGGCATTGAAGCAGCGGCGGCGATTAGAAAAAAATTAAAAATTCCTGTCGTATTCGCAACCGCTTTGTCCGATAAACAGACCCTTGATGAAATAGTCATTGACGACCTCTATGGATACCTGATCAAGCCGTATAATAAAAAGGGCCTCTTCTCCACTATTGAACTCGCGATCAGAAAGCATGAATATGAACGAGAGAGGGAAAATTTATACCGGGAACTTCAACAGAAGGTGCTGGATTTAAACCGGGCCAAAGAGATTATCAGTCTCTCAGAGGAGAAATACCGCCTGCTGGTTGAAGGGTCCAACGAGATAATTTTTTCCCTGGATGAACACTGGAATTTTCTTACCGCGAACAGGTCGTTGCGCCGTCATTTAAACTATGCTCCAGAGGCGGTTCAGGGTATGAATTTTATGGATTTGATTTATGCCGATGGAGAGTCCCTGACGAAACAGATTGTTTCCGGAATACTCAAGCAGTTTTCCCAGGACCGCAAGGCGGTTTCCTTTAAAGCGGAGTTTAAGTGTTTTTTCACCAACGAACCTAAAGAGATGCAGGTGAAGCTCGAATATGTCAACCTCGAAGGGAAAAACGAAATACTCGGCAAGGCATCAAGAGTGGCTGAAGATGCGCTGATGAATTATTTTATTTCAGAGAGGCAGACATTTGAAATTGGAAACTACCTGATTGTTGCCGAAGAAATAAGCTACAGGCTGACGCGAAATCTGGTGCGTTATATGGATGCCAGGGAAGTGACCAATGTCAGGATCGCCCTGAGGGAGATGATCATCAATGCAATTGAGCACGGGAACCTGAACATCAGTTTCAAGGAAAAAAGCCAGGCCCTGGACGGTGATTCATATTTTGCCTCAATTTCACAGAGGCAGAAAGACGAAAGATACGCCAATAGAAAAGTATTGATTGACTATGCGGTTGACAGCCGCGGTGTCAGGTATATCATTACTGATGAAGGAGAAGGGTTCAATGCCACGGAGGTATTGAAGAAGGACCTCGCGAAAATCAATGAGGAAATGGAAGCTCATGGTCGCGGCATTGCCCTGGCGAGGGAGATCTTTAATTCGCTTCAATATAATGAAAAAGGGAACAAGGTTAAGCTGATTAAATATTTTTCGTAAAAAAATTATGAAGAGGTCCCGGAGCGGGGAATGTCTTCTTCGTTTATTTCTCTTACCTCATGCGAGTAACGCCCTGCCAGGTCACTGTATACTTTCTTCCCCATCTCCCATTCAAACCGGTGCCTTTCGGTTACGTCGCCTTTTTCCATTGCCGGCGCTCCCGCATAAATTTTCCCAGGAGGAACCACCTGCTTTCTTTTAACCAGAGATTTTTCTGCAACAATGGCCCATTCTCCCACTTCGGAAAAATCGCTGATCATCGCCTGCATGCCGATAACCGCATAATCCCTGATTACCGCGTTGTGGATCATTGCCATGTGCCCGACTGTCACATGACGCCCGATTTCTGTTTTGTCCAGGGGCCTTGCGTGGATGATCACCCCTTCCTCAATTGCTGAACCGTCTCCGATAATTATGGTTCCGTAATCGCCGCGCAGCACCGCGCTGAAGCCGATATAGCAGTTATTGCCGATGCGCACGTCACCGATTATTTCAGCACTCGGGGCTATCCAGGTGTTCTCCCCGACAACCGGTTTAATGTTGTTTACCGAATAGAAAGGCATAACGTCGTGTTTTGCTGTTTATTATTAAGACAGCGAACAATATAGACAATATATTCATTGAGAATTGAGTGTTATCTTTGCCTGAATGTTCCTGATGTCAATATAAAAAAGTAGTTTATTTTTTTTTATCGTTTAACTATTGTGATTATATTCACTTTGGTTTACAGGTAAATCTGGAGATATAATGAGCTGGTATTATCCCCTCTCTGCCCTGATAAACGGGATTCTCAGCCTTGTTTTTTCTATTTATGTGCTTTTGAATAACAGTAAAAAGCCTTTAAACAGGGTATTCAGTTTCCTCGCTTTTTCAGTTGCGCTGTGGAACATCCCGTATTTTATATGGCAGCTCACCGATACGGCAGACTCAGCCCTTTTCTGGGTGCGCATCGTTATGATGGGGCCCATACTCATCCCCGCGGCTTTTTTTCATTTTTTAATGGTTTTATTAAAACTCTCGGAAAAGAAAAAAAAGGCGATAACAGCGGTTTATGTTCTGACCTTCCTTTTCGCGCTGTCTAACCTGACCCCCCTTTTTACCAGAAGCGTTGAACAAAAACTTTTTTTCCCCTACTGGCCTGAACCGGGATATCTGTTCCATTTGCATATCGTTATGTTTTGTTTCTGCGTGCTGTATGGCCATTATCTCATGGTGCGGCAATACAGGTTTTTATCTGGAGTTGAACGCAATCAGATTAAATACATATTTCTGAGTTCTTCAATCAGTTTTCTCGGGGGCATGACCAACTATTTTCTGTGGTATGATATTCCAATTCCTCCCTATGGCCATTGCCTGGTAAGCGTGTATATCGTATTTTCCGGAATTGCTATTGTTAAGTACCGCCTTCTTGATATAAGCGTCGCGATCAGAAGGGGAGTTCTTTTTACGATAATTTATATTATTGTTTTTTCCATTCCGATAGCCATGGGCATCCTCCTTGAAAAAGATGTCAGGGCTTTTTTTGGTCCCAGGTGGTGGGTCGGTTTTTTTATCGCCGGAGGTTTACTGAGTTACCTCGCTGAAATGATTTATAACTATTTCAGGGAAAGAGATGAATTCAGGTTTTATGAGGAGCAGAGAAAGTATCACACTTACCTGCGTGACGCTTCAAGTGATATGATTTACATCAAAAACATGAAAAACCTTCATGAGCGTCTTTTCCATATTCTGCATAACGGTCTCAGGATAGAACGGGTCTTCTATTACCTGCTTAATGACGATAAAGGCATCTATGAGCCCTTTACTATTGAAAATTCCCGGTATAGGACGCCTGATTATGAATTTAAAAGGGACACTTCTTTTATCCTTTACCTTGAAAAAAATAAAAAAGCCGTATTTATTCATGAGTTGAAAGACGACCATGATTCGGGAATCAATAATTTCAGTAAGATTGAAGTTGTTTTTGCCGTGAATAAAATCGATCTGATAATACCGATTTTTATAAAAGGTATTCTCACCGGTTTTATTCTTCTCGGTGAAAAGAAAAAAGGCTATCACTACACTGAAGATGACATCAATCTGCTCCTCACTTTTTCAAATCAGATAGCCCTGTCAATCAACAACATCCGGGCAGAGGAAGCGCTGGTAAAAAGTGAACAGAAATATTATGACCTGATACAATCTCTGCCCGAGGTCATCTTTGAACTGGACCGTGAAGGCAACTTTACCTATATCAATGATCGGGCAACGGAACTTCTCGGGTACACTAAACAGGAATTTCTTGCCATGAACTCTCTGGATGTCGTGGTCGACCGGTCCAGGGCCCAGAGGGGAATCAGTAAAACGCTTGATGGAGGTATTTACGGGGGCAGGGAATACACCCTTAAAAAGAAGGACGGATCAACACTTTCGGTAAACCTTTACACCAGGAATGTATATCATGACAGGAACACTGTCGGTATAAGCGGGCTCGCTGTTGACCTTACTGAAATTAAAAAGGCCCGCGCCGCTCTCCAGGAAAGTGAGGAGAAATTTCGGACAATGATTGAGCGCAGTTCGGAGATGATAACTATTATCGATGCTGGCGCGATCATTCAGTATCAGAGCCAGTCGTCGGAACGTATTGTCGGCTACAGGCCGGACGAGATTATGGGCAAAGACCTTCTTGACTACATACATAAAGACGACACCAAGACCGTGGTAAAAAATTTTACCCACGTTGTAAACTCGAAAGAAGTTCATTTCGTTATTGAATACCGATTCAGGCATAAAGACGGATCATGGCGTTTTCTTGAATCAACAGGCACAAACATGATGAACAGCCCTCTTATTAAGGGTGTCATTATTAATACCAGGGACATCACCCAGAGAAAGGACGCTGAGAGCATAATACAGAAAAGAGAGGAGCGCTACCGTTCACTTTATAACAATGCCCTGGTCGGTATGCTTACCACTGACATTGAAACCAAAACGGTTATCACCTGCAATGATCTGGGTTTTAGAATATTCGGGTATGACAGGAGGGATGATTTTATCGGCAATTCCTTCTATCAGCTCTTTGTCGATCCCGGAGAGCGTGAGTCCCTTTTCAAGGAATTGAAAAGTGATAACCATATCTATAACAGGGAAGTGCGCTTCAAAAAAAATGACGGGACCGTTTTCTGGGCCGCTATTTCTCAGAGGATGGATTTTGACAAGGATGTCGTTGAAACCGTGATCATCGACATCACGAAAAGGAAGTTCGCCGAACAGCAGGCCCACAATCTTACTTTTTACGATCAGCTCACCGGGCTCGCGAATCGTGACTCCCTGCTCAGCCACATCAAGTCAGAAGCGGTAAAAAGCCAGAACCGGAAGGAAAACAATATTTTCGCCGTGCTGTGTCTCGGTATTGACCGGTTGACCAATATCAATACCATGTACGGAAGGAACGCGGGAGACGGGATCCTCGTGGAGATTGCCAATGTGCTCAAGACGACATTCAGGGAGAACGCGCTTGTGTCGCGCTTTGAAGGCGACAAGTTTGCCATATATTTTTCCAAAATGAAACCGCAGGAGGATTTCATCCGGGGCATCGTGAAAAAGGCTTCGGAGGCAATATCGGGCCATACATTTTTTGTTGACGGACAGGCAATAAATGTCACTGCCAGTATCGGGGTGAGCATTTATCCCAATGACAGCGAAGAACCGGAAGAGATCGTCAAGAACAGTGAAGCGGCCATGTATATCGCCAAGGACCAGGGGGAGAACACGTTCAGCCTGTTTGACACCAGGATGTACTCCGACATGCTCGCGCGGATACAGCTTGAACGCGAGCTTCAGGAGGCAATCGATAAATGCCAGTTTTATGTTTATTACCAGCCCAAGGTTGACGGCAACGGAAAGATCATGGGCATGGAGTCGCTGATACGGTGGGATTCTCCGAAAAGGGGGATGGTCTGGCCCGCGGATTTCATCCCCGTGATCGAAAAGAACGGCATGATCCATGACATCGGCGCGATCATTCTGCGCAAGTCGCTCGACCAGGCCCGAAAGCTCAAGGAAAAAGGCCTGCGAGACCTCATGGTTGCGGTCAACCTCTCCCCGATCCAGTTCAGCCATCCGGACATCATCAGGCTTATTGAAGAGAGCATCATCCAGGCAGGCTATGACCCTTACTGGCTTGAGCTCGAGATCACCGAGAGCAGCATCATGAAGGAGGAACGGGACTCGATCCGCAAGTTGCGGGAGCTCCATGACATGGGGATTTCGATTGCCATTGACGATTTCGGCACGGGTTATTCTTCACTGAGCAAACTCAAGGACTACCCGATCGACACCCTGAAAATAGATAAGACTTTTGTCGAGAGCCTTCCCCTGAACCGTAAATCGGCCGCTCTCGCCTCGACCATAATCGACCTCGGGCATAACCTGAACTTCAAGGTCGTTGCCGAGGGTGTTGAGACCAGGGAACAGGTCGACTTTCTCATACAGCAGGGATGTGATTTTTTCCAGGGAAACTACTTCAGCAAACCGCTTTCTTATGATGATCTTGAAATAAAGATCAAGAAGGACAAAGGGGTCCTTTCGTGATTCAGGGATTCAGGGCGTTCTTTTTTCTTCGATTATTTTTTTTAATTCAGCAAGATCATGGGTTATGATGCATCCCGGCGGGAGCGCCCTGAGAAAGGTGCGCCCGTAAGGCTTGGTCTGAATGCGGGAATCCATGATGGCGACCACTCCCCAGTCTTTTTTGCTTCTGATGAGACGGCCAATTCCCTGCTTGAACTTGATTACCGCTTCCGGGATCTGGAGCGACACAAAAGCGTTCCTCCCCGACTCGACGATTTTTTCGATCCGCGCTTCCATGGGTGGCGTGTCCGGCACGGAGAAGGGCAGCTTCATCATGATCACGCCCCGGAGAATGTCGCCGGGGAGGTCGATGCCCTGCCAGAACGAATGGGTTCCCATGAGTATCGAGCTGCCGTCCCTGACGTAGCGCTCCATGGCCTGGGAGGACGGCATCTCGTCCTGGGAGTATATGGGCATCGCGATCATGTTCTGAAGCAGGCCCTTAATTTCTCCCAGCATTTTATATGAGGTGAACAGGAAAAGGCAGTTGCCGCCCAGGAGGGAGACGATTTCCGCTGAGGCCCCGGCGCTGCGCGGAGAAAACTCGCGTGACTCCGGCGGCGGGAGGTCCCGGCCGATATAGACCACCATCTGCGTTTTATAGTCAAAGGCCGAGCCCAGCGCCAGCGAGGCGTGCGCCGACATCCCCAGGCGGCCGGCGATGTACGAAAAATCGCCGTTTACCGCGAGGGTCGCAGATACGAAAAGGCACGATTCGTAGCAGGCAAGCACCTCGTTTCGCATGATTTCCGCTATGTCCACGGGCTGGGCCCGCAGGGTGACCGTGCCGGCCAGCGCCGCGGCGCTTTCTTCCATCCAGTACACGTACTGCTCCCGTGTCTGGTAAACCACGGTGTTCAGCGCCTCCAGGTACAGAAAGAGTTTTCCCCGGGCGATGTCAAATTCCGTTCGCAGGAATTCATCCCCGCTGAACGCCTCTTCGAGCTCGTTCATCAGAAAGAGAAAATTTTTGAGTTTTACCGCCAGGGTCGCGCCGGCGCTTACGGGCTCGCGCAGGCGCAGGGTTTTTTTCCTGTTTATCAGGCCGCGCATGCTTTCGAAAAACGAAGAGGCCTCGGCGTTGATCTCTTTGAGTTCGGTTAGCGCGGTCTCCTTTGCCTTTTTGTTTGCCAGGTGGTTCAACAGCGTGTTCTTTTTCCGGGGGCGGTGGAAAAGCCCGGTGATTTCCATGAGCTGGTCGTAGCCGGCCGTGCTCCCGAGCTGGGATGACGCGATTTCTTCGAGTGAATGGGCCTCGTCGAAGATGACTATTTCGGTTTCGGGAAGGTAGGTCCTTCCGGCCGCGATATTGGTGAAGAAGAGGTAGTGGTTCATTACCAGGACCGTTGACTGGGTCCATGCCTTTCTCGCTTTCTGGTAGCAGCACTGGGATATGAACGGGCAGCGGAATGACGAGCATGACTCGCCCTCGCGGCATATTTCGGCCCACACGGTCTGGCTCACGGTGACGTCGAGCCGGGTGAATATCTTGCCGCTTTTGAAAAGGTCGCTTAACGGTTCGATTTTTTTCAGCTGTTCATGGGTAAAATGGCCCTTGCTCAGGGCGAGCTCAAAGCGTTTTTTGCAGGGATAGTTTGAGCTTCCCAGGCACAGCGAATACGTGAAGTCCCTGCCCAGGTGCTCGCTGATGAGTTTTTTGACCAGGGGAAGGTCTTTGGTGAGCAGCTGCTTCTGCAGGGTCTTGGTCTCGGTCGTGAGCGTGATTTTTTTGCCGCTCTCTACCGCGTACGCGACTGCCGGGACGAGATAGGCCAGTGTCTTGCCGGTCCCGGTTCCCGCCTCGATCAGGGCGTGGCCCCGGTCGTAGAGCTTCTCCAGAACAAACTGCGCCATCCGGTACTGCTCGTCACGGTATTCGTAGTTGCCCAGTATGGCCTGCAGCGGCCCGTTGTCGGAAAATATATCTTTCATCACAGCACTATGCGCGACCCGTCCGCGTCTTTGATTACCTGTATGCGGGATGGTATCCTGTTTTTCAACTCGTTTACGTGGGAGATGATGCCGACCATGCGGTTTTCGCGGATGTCGTCGAGTATGGTGAGCGCCCGGTCAAGGGCCGCGTCGTCAAGCGACCCGAACCCCTCGTCGATGAAGATCGCGTCAAGCTCTATGCCGCCGGCGCGCGCCTGGATCACGTCCGCGAGCCCCAGCGCGAGCGCGATCGAGGCGAGAAATTTTTCCCCTCCCGAAAGCGACTTCACGCTCCGCTTCTGGCCGGTAAAGGCGTCGAACACATCGAGGTCGAGGCCGGCTTCCCGGTTCCCGTGCGATATCTCTTCATTGAGCACCAGGGTATAGCGCTCTTCGCTCATGGCGTGGAGCCTGACCGAGGCGAACCGGGCGACTTCCTCGAGATAGGCGCCCAGCACAAAGTTCTGGAAGGTCAGGTTTTTAGGGTTCGACCCGTTCAACTCGTTCGAGAGCTGTATCATGGTTTCGGATTCAGCCTGGAGCTTTTCAAGACAGGAGCACAGCGAATCGTATTGTTTTTTTACCGAAGCCAGTTCTTTCATTTTGAGCATGTATTCGTTTTTTTGCGATTCCAGAGATTCGAGCTTTTCAGACAGTTCCTCTTTTGTTTTTTCAAGAGAGGGGATGTCGGGTTTCTTCTGCCCGCTCGTTTTTTTGGTCAGGTATTCGGTGGTCTTTTCCAGGGATTTTTTTTCATCCATGAACGCCAGCACCTTCTTCTCAAGGGACTCGATATCTTTCTTGTCAAGGTAATGCTGTTCCGCTTCTTCAGCGGATGCAAAGCCGCGGGCCGACACCTCAGCGGAAATCATCCTGCTGAGTTCCTGCATCTTCTCCTCAAGAGAATTGGTCCGTTCATCAAGGGACGCCGCTTCCCGCGAAGCCCCCTCCAGGCTGATCTCTTTTTCCTGTTTCGCTTTCCTGATTTTCATGACCGCGCCTTTTTTTTCAGCGGCCTGTTTTTTAAGCTGTTCAATAGTTGCGGGGATGTCGTTGCCGCCGCATTCTTTTTCGAGTGACGAAATTTCATTGTTCAGCGTCTCCCGCGCGACCAGCAGGTCCCTGATCTCACGGTTGAGCTTTTCCGTTTCAAGCGCCAGGGCGCTGATCCGTTTTTCTTCAGAGTCATGCTCCTCGCGGGCCGATACGAGCGCGCCCCTCACCGCATCCAGATGTTTTTTCCTGGATTCAAGGGCCTTTTTCTGTTCTGTGAGCGAATCGATCGTTCCTGTTTTTTCCCCGGTGAGCTTTATTATCTCATTTTCAAGGGAGGCAAGCAGTGATGCGTAGTTGGCCAGGCGCTCGGCAAGGCCCGCGGCGGTTTTTTCTTTTTCCCTGATTTCACTGCTGAGAAGGTCGAGCTTTTCCATTTCGCCGTTTTTCATGTCCGGGCCCTTCGCGGGTGCCGGATGGTGCTCTGACCCGCACACCGGGCAGGGCTCTCCCGCAACGAGCTTCAGGGCCAGCAGCGCGGCTGCAGACGCTTCCTTTTTTCTGAGCAGGGCCTCTTCATTCTTTTTAAGCAGGAGAATCCCCTGTTCGATTTTTGTATGTTCATTTTTTGCGCGGCCTGTTTTTTCCCTGATTGCGGCAGATTCCCGGTTTTTATCCTCTGCCGCGGCAAGCGCCGAACAGGCCGCGGTGACGCCAGAAAGCTGGGACAGGGTTTCCTCATAGGAGAGGAGTTCTTTTTCCATGCCGGAAACGCGCGATTTGATCGCCGCCCGTTTGTCCTGGGCGAGCGCGGTTTCACGGCAAGCGGCCTCGATCTTCTTTTCCGCTTCACCGCACGCGCGGCCGAGCTTTTCACGCTCGCTTTTTTTACCGGCAAGGGCCGTGCTTTTTTCGAGTAGAATGTTGAGCGCTCCCAGTTTTTCGGTCGCGGCGGTTATCTCCTCTTCAATGCGGGGGATGTTTTTTTCTTCTTCAACGAGGCGGTCAAGCTCGGTGCGGGCCCTTTGCTCGCGCGCTCTGACATCCGCGAGCTTCGAGCTTAACGTCTTAAGCTCTTTGATCGTATCGTGCCGGGCCCGGATGTGCGGCATGAGGTCAAGGCTTTCCCTGCCGAGCCGCGCCCGGTCCGCCATGGATTCAACAGCGCCGGTCTGGGAGCGCAGTTCATCAAGGCGGCTGCTGTTTTTTTCAAGCTCGATAAAGTCTTTGTTCTGTTCAGAAGCGCGGGCAAGGCGCTCCGTTGCAGCATTGAGGCTCGCACGCGCCTGTGTGGCCGCTGCTGAAGATTTTTCAAGGCTTTCGGTGAGCCCGGCCATGATGCGGTCGTGGCCGGGAAGATCGTGTTCCTTCTCGAGGCGGGTCTTTTCCGCGGCGGTCAACTCCGCGGTTTTTTTGATTTCCCTGACCTTTTCCTTGCACAGGAGGCTCAACTCCTCGTGCGGCCGCGTGGGAAACATTTTTTCCAGGAGCCTTGTTTTTTCCCTGGTGTCAGCCATGAGGAACTGCTGAAACTCTCCCTGGGGCAGGAGCACGATTTTTGAGAACTCCTCCGCGGTCAGGCGCAGAAGGTGTTCAATGTGTTCGGTAATTTCGGTCGGCTTCCCGGGCAGTGCCGTCCACACCCGGCCCTGTTTTTTTTCGAGCACCGCCGTTGCCGGGACCTCGACCATGCGCGTCTTGCCCTTGAGCGCGGCCCGCGAGTAGGCCGGCTGGCGCGTGATGCGGTAGGTCTGGCCCCTGACACTGAAGTCCAGGGTCACTGACGGGACCGTTTCGCCTTTAATGAAATCCGACACCATGCCTTTGGGGTCCCTGCTCCCGGGGACCTTCCCGTACAGGGCGAACATCATGGCGTCGAATATGGTCGTTTTGCCCGAACCGGTTTTTCCGCTTATAAGAAAAATGTCGCTGAACGAATCAAAGGGGATGTTCTGTTCGCCGCTGAACGGGCCGAACCCGGTGATTTTCAGGGAAAGGGGCCTCATGCGCGCTCCCTCTCGCTGCACAGGAGTTCAAAGAGGCGCAGTTCGTCATCCCCCGGTTTTTTATCATAGAGGTATTCTTTAAAGGAGATGAAGTCATCCGTAAGCGTCCGTTCGGTTTTGATAAAATCCAGCTTTCGTTCACTGAACCCCGCCTGGGGAAGGGCCTGGCGGACCGAAAGCACATGGGGATAGCGCGCCTTCAGTATGGTCAACGGATTGGTGACCAGGCCCGTGTCGGTGAGTTCCGCCTCAACGTAGCATTCTTCGAGGCCGTTGAAGGTACTGCCGGTGAGAAGCTCCTGCATCCTGCCTTTGACCCGCGCCATGTCGCGCAGCGGGGTGAGCGCGACCGGTTCGACAGCGCAGCTTCCCGGGGCAACCTCGACCGAGAGCACCTGCTTGCGGTCTCTGGCCTCGGAGAAAGAGTATTTTCCCAGCGAGCCCGAATACCAGGCGCGTTCACCCGCCTGCTGGGGCCGGTGCAGGTGCCCCAGCGCGGTGAAATCGAACCCGGCAAACAGCCCGGGATTGACCAGCCCCGCGGAACCGATAAAGGCGCGCTCTGAATCGCTTGAGGCCCCTCCGGTGGTGAACAGGTGCCCCACAAAGATTGAAAGGCCCGGGCCCTGTTTTTTCAGGCCAGCGCGGCGCAGAACAGTTTCAATCGCGGTCTCATGGGTTTTTTTTGAACGGGGCGAGTCTTCATCTTCGTCATTAACGGCATGGGGGTCGAGAAAGGGCACCATGAATATGCGGACGGGACCGTCTTCGTTTTCAAGAACAAGGGGGATGTGGGCGCGCGCGGGGTCGGCCTGGATATGGATGCCTGACACGGCCATCACGTCTGCGCAGAACGACAGGCGTGCCGCGCTGTCATGGTTGCCCGGGATCATGAGCACCGGGACGGATGAAAATGACCTCAGGTCGGCCAGGAACCGGCTCAGCAGCTGCATTCCCTCCACGGAAGGGATGCTCCGGTCGTACACATCGCCCGCGATAATGAGCGCATCGTACGAACCCTGCCGGGCAATGTCAAGGATCTGGCCCAGGGCATGACGCTGGTCATCGATAAGGGAGCGCTCATGCAGGAGCCTTCCGAGGTGCCAGTCTGAGGTGTGCAGTATTCTCATGAATTATCGGTATCCTGTCGTAATACGAATATGGCCGGTGAAATTATAATTTTTATGTCACCTTAATGCCGGTAAAGACGGAAATCAATAAATATTTTATGCGGGCCGGGAATCCGGGGGTCAGAGCAAAATATTGGGGTCAGAG
>ERZ795048.581-NODE-581-length-37504-cov-48.479319_pt1 | contig 37504 bp, 35 predicted proteins | sample MGYA00375132_ERZ795048 | MGnify/ENA primary metagenome ERZ795048 (study PRJEB30177, sample SAMN05720225) | activated sludge metagenome | isolation source: Anaerobic digester | place: Hong Kong | collected 2014-12-17 ...
AGATGCTCATCTACGAGAACAAGAGGATGGCCCACTACTGGCTGAAGCTCCAGGGGTTCCCCCACCCTGAGACATGGGTTTTCTACAGGAAAGGAGACCTCAGGGAGTTCCTGAAGGATTTCGCGGATTATCCCCTCATCAGCAAAACGAACATCGGAGCGAAGTCATCAGGGGTCAGGGTACTGAGAAGCCCAGGTGCGGTTAAGGGGGTCGGCCGCATGGTATTCGGCATTTTCAGGACTCCCTCGATGGTAACCGGATACACGCCGGTCAGATCCGGCAGTGTCATCAGGGTACCCGCCTACGGCCTTCGGGAAAGACATTCACTCTTCCTGCAGAGGTTCGAGGACATAAAGTGGGAATGGAGGATGGTGCGGATCGGAGAATCCTACTTCGGTCACAGAAAGCTTATCGGGAAAAAGGGTCTGGCCAGCGGAACGCGCCTGAAGGGCTGGGGAGCGCCACCGCAGGAGCTCCTGGAACTCACCAGGGAGATATGCGACAGGGGAGGCTTCCATTCCATGGCCATAGACATACTTGAGACCGCCGACGGAAGATACCTGGTGAACGAACTCCAGTCCATTTTCGGACAGTCGGTGGACAATCTGATGTACCTTGACGGTGTTCCGGGAAGGTATGTGGAAGACGGGGACGGCTTCAGTTTCCAGAGGGGGGGAGTTCAACGCCCACAACAGTTTCATGCTCAGGGTAAAGCACTTCGCTGAGCTTCTGGGGGAGAAGCGGTGAAAAGGATACTTTTCGACCTGAAGAAGGAGTACTACCTGAACTCACTGCTTCCCCTTTACAGGGCCCTGGAGAAGGACGACCGCTACGACCTGTGGATCAGGTCCGGCAGCGACAGCCACAGGGTGCTCGGGGTCATTCCCGTCTCCAACCGGGGCAGGATAGAGAAGGACCTCAGGGAGAGGGGCTTCAGGGTAACCGGAGAGACCAGGGGCTTCCACGGCGTTGTCTGCGGCGACGCCCTGAGGAATCCGGAAAGGTACGACGACGTGCCCCTTTTCCACCTGGACCACGGAGTGGGTATCAAGACCCTGCGCATAAGGAACATCGTGAGGCAGAGGGACCGCCGCTATCATGTCTTCCTGGAGGGAGAGTACTGGTACGACTACATCAGGGGTCTTGGCTGGCAGGACAGGGCGGATTTCCACATCACAGGGCTGCCGAAGCTCGATCCGTTCTTCACGCCGGGCTTCTATGACAGAGGGGCCATTGAAAAAAGGCTGGGGCTGGATCCCGGGAAGAAAACGGTACTCTACGCCCCTTCCTACAAGCCCAGCTGCATCGACATCATAGGGGAGGGAATCCTTGAGCTGATACCCAGGTACAACCTCATAGTGAAGCTGCATCCCTATTCATGGGGGGGCAAGTACGCTCCGCATTCCCAGCACAGGCTCTTCCAGAAACTCCAGGGAAAAACCGGCGGATTCCACCTGGTTCCCAGGGACGATTTCGACGTGTATCCCTACCTTTTCGCTGCGGATACACTGGTGAGCGACACATCCAGCGTGGTGAACGAGTTCCTCGCCCTGGGAAGGCACGGTGTGATCTGCGTTCTTCCCCAGGGAAATCCCAGGCATTCCGACGGAATGCCGGTACTTTCCCTGGATCCTGCGGAATGGCTTCAGGGGGCCTTTCCCCACATCAGCGCCGCCCACGAGCTTCAGGGGGCGGTGGAAAGCGCTCTTGACCCTGACCGGGAAATGAAGATGAGCCTTGAGGAACACCGTAACCGTTTCTTCACGGGCCTGGACGGAAGGTCCTCCAGGAGGGTGAAGGAAGTCATCGATTCGGTGCTTTTTCCCTGAGGCCGGTACCCTTCCACCTCTCGTGGAACCAGACCCACTGCTCCGGCGCTGAGAGTATCCAGCCGCCTATCCTGCCGTTCAGTATGTCCAGGATATCGGGGGAGTATTCCAGGGGTTCCTCGATGGTGATGAGATAGCTGTTGTCCCTGAGCCTTTCTATGTGCATGGGTACCACGGGAACGTTAAGCTTCCTGGAAAGGGTGGCCGGGGCCGAAGGGGTCCTGGCCGGAATGCCCAGGAAGTCCACCGTTTCGCTTCTCACCCTGGAGGTGTACTGGTCGATGAGTATGCCTATTGCGGCGTTGCTTCTGAGAAGCCTGACGATGGGCCCCACGCCTCCGTCCCTGGAGAGAACGTGTATCCCGTGGGAGGCCCGAAGGTCCTCCAGGACCCTGGAAGCCTTCCTGTGGGTGAGTTCCCTTCCCACTACACCGGTCTCCACCCCAAGGAGCCTCACCGCCCTGGGTATCAGCTCCCATGCGCTGAAATGCGCCGTGACCGCTATGACGCCCCTGCCTGCTCCCAGGGCAGCATGAAGGTTCTCCTCCCCCTGGACCCTTACGGCCCTGCAGAAAGAGGCGTCGCCCTTTCCATTCAGGTGGAAGAAATCGAAGTAGCCCTGTATTACGGATGCGTATATCGATCTGGTGGAGGCTTTTATGCCCAGTCGATCCATGACCTTCTCCCTGTGGAGGCGTATTACCCTGCCTCCCTTCAGGGGAAGAAAGGCAAGGAGGGATCCCAGTATCCACGCCTGGACCCTCAGGAAGGGCCTGGGCGTAACCCTGCATGAAAGGATCAGGGCCTTCACCAGTGGAACGGTGAGTGAATGCCTCAGCCTGCGGAACCTTCTTTTCTTCCTCGCCATGAAGGCGAGAATACCGCGGCGGGAAGGAAGCTGTCAAGAAACCCGTTATATTTCCCGGTGAACAGGCCAGAAAGGAGCGCGCTCCGGTTGCGGAAACTCATTCTCTTCGACACGCTGGGGATCCTCTACAGGGGTCACTACGCCATGATAAAACGTCCCCTCAAGGGCGCCGATGGAACTGTCACCAGCGGTCTGAGCCACCTGCTGTCGGAACTCACCAGGGTAATGGAGGAGAACCCGGGCGCCCTGGTGGCAGCCGTGGGCGACGCCCCGGGTCCAACCTTCCGGAGCGAGATCTATCCCGAATACAAGGCCAACAGACCTGAGACCCCGGAGGATCTCAGGACCCAGACTGAACTGGCAAGGAAGATAATACCCCTGATGGGTATTCCTTTCATAGAGGAAAAGGGATACGAGGCCGACGACCTCATCGCCGGTCTGGCCCGTGAATCCAGCGATCCGGTTCTCGTAGTCTCACCGGACAAGGACCTCCTGCAGCTCGTGTCCAGTCGGATATCCGTTCTTCGCCCGGGGAGATACGGCGGTTCTTCCACACTGGTTGAAGAGGGGGGTGTGGGTGCGATCATGGGTGTTCCCGCCGGGAAAGTGGCGGACCTTCTGGCCCTGATGGGTGATTCCTCCGACAACATCCCCGGGGCGAAGGGCATAGGTGCAAAAGGAGCAGCTTCCCTGCTCCAGCGATATGACTCCATCGAAGACATTTACGCCGATCTTGACTCCGTAACCCCCGACTCCCTCCGAAGGAAACTTGCTGATTCCGAAGATGCGGTCAGGCTGAGCCTCAGTCTGACCAGGCTCGACCGTCCACTGCCCCGGGGCGTTTCCGCCGGGAACATCTCAATGGGCACGCCAAGGGAAGAGGAACTGCTTCCCCTTCTTCAGCGCCTCTCCCTTTCCAGGACCGCGGAGTTCGCAGGGATGAACATCGTTCCTTCCGCAGGGATCCCGGAGTACGATTGCGCCGTAACCATCGCCTCCGGTCCAGGGGACATCTCGCTGCCCGGGGAAGGGCCCATCGCCATCGACACGGAAACCACTTCCAGGGATCCATCCCAGGCTGAACTCATCGGGTTCTCGGTATCGGCGGAACCCGATTCGGCGGTTTACGTGGATTACCGGGGCACTTCGAGGAAGAAGGACTTTCTCGAGGTCCTGGAGGATCAGGCGGCTGCCAGGGGTTACATCGCCCAGAACGCCAAGTACGACGCCAGGGTGCTGATGAACTGCGGAGTACACCTTCCCGGGCCCTCCGGCGACCCTTATCTTGCCGATTACCTGCTGCGGCCGGATTCCAGGGAGCATTCCCTGAAGAAGCTGGTCCCTCTCTGGCTTGGCAGGACCATCCCGACCTTCGCTGAGATAACCGGGGGAGACAGTTCGCTTCAGAAGGTGGCCATGGAAGAGATAGCCTCCTACTGCTGCACCGATTCCTCATCGACCATGGCCCTCTGCCGCAGGCTCCACGAAGAGCTGGAAAAGGATCAGGGTCTGAACAGGGTATACCGTACCGTGGAGCTGCCGCTTTCGGCGGTGCTGGCCGCCATGGAACGGAGGGGCATCGGTCTCGACCGGGAGGCCCTGAGACAGGAGGGGGACGCCATCAGCGCCAGGCTTTTCGCCCTTATGGAGAAGGCCGGAGAGCAGACGGGAAGGTCAGTGAACCTGGCCAGCCCCCAGCAGGTCGCAACGGTGCTTTTCGACACACTGGGACTGGATCCTGTGAGGAAGACCTCCGGGGGCGCCAGATCCACGGGAATGACCGTTCTTGAGGCCCTGCGGGGGAAGCATCCCTTCGTGGAGACCCTTATAGAGTTCAGGGAGCTCTCAAAGCTTCAGAATACATATATCGAGAAGCTGCCCGGCTTCGTGAATCCCCGTACCGGGCTGATACACACCAGTTTCAACCAGGCTGTTACCGCCACCGGCAGGCTGAGCAGCTCCAACCCGAACATGCAGAACATTCCAATAAGGACCGAGAGGGGCAGGGCCGTACGCAGGTGCTTCGTGCCTCCGGAGAAGGATCATGTCTTCGTTACCGCCGACTATTCCCAGATAGAGCTTCGCATCCTCGCCCATCTGGCCGGGGACGGCATTCTCCGCAGGGCCTACCTGGAGGATGCCGACATCCATTCCAGGACGGCGGAGGCCATCTTCGGGGACGCCTCTCCGGAGCACAGGCGTAAGGCCAAGGAGGTTAACTTCTCCATCATCTACGGAATAAGTGCCTACGGGCTCTCCCAGAGGCTCTCCATTCCCAGGGGCGAGGCATCGGAAATCATATCGAAGTATTATGAAACCTATCCCGAGGTAAGGCGGTTCTACCGGGAAACCGTTGCCTTGGCCGAGGAACAGGGGGAAGTTCGAACGATACTGGGAAGGAAGAGACCATTCCAGGAGCTCGCCGGAGCTCGTGGCAACTCCAGGAAGCAGATGGAGAGGGCAGCGGTGAACACCAGGGTCCAGGGTTCCGCCGCTGACATGATAAAACTTGCAATGATCAAGGTGGCTGATAAGCTGAACAGGGAACTGCCCGGTGCTTCACTGGTACTCCAGGTACACGATGAACTGGTGGTAACCTGTCCAGGGGAACTGGCCGGGGATGCGTCCCGAATACTGAAAGGGGAAATGGGTTCGGCGCTGGAGCTCGATGTCCCCCTGACCGTTGAAACGGGAACGGGGGAGAACTGGTTGGCGGCGGGTCATTGAAAACCGTATGAATAAGAACACCTCCATACTGCTGGCGATACTGTCACTGCTTTTTCTCACAGGCTGCGGAGGCGGTGATGGGCCGAATGTCCTGCTGATCCTCGTGGACACGGTAAGGGCCGACCACTTCAGCTGCTACGGTTACTCCAGACAGACCACGCCCTTCATCGACAGCCTTGCACAGACTGGAACGATGGCCCTCAGATGCCAGGGGCAGTCTTCCTGGACCCTTCCCTCCATGACAACGATCATGTCGGGAAGGACACCGGTGGAACATGGCGCCGGAAGGCGGAACGGTGTCTTCCATGGTGTTTCACCCGACCTTCCATGGCTCCCCATGGCATTTTATTCAGCGGGGTACAGGACCGCAGCCTTCTTCAATGTGATGTTCATGAACGAGGACTTCGGTTTCCACCGGGGATTCAGGCATTTCGACTGCCAGGGAGTGGCCAGCGGCAACAGCCTGAGAAAGGCCGGCTCAACCGTTGACGACTTCCTTGCCTGGCTGGACTCCTCCGACGGTTCCGAACCGTTCTTCGCCGCGGTTCATTTCTATGATCCGCATATTCCATACGACCCCCCTGCACCATGGGATACCATGTTCACCGATCCCTCTTACCAGGGCGAATACGGAACTTCATGGGGAACGGGCATTACCGAAATGATGGCCGTGAACGCCGGGGAAACCGTGCCTTCCGAAGCCGATATTCACAACCTGGTAGCCCTCTACGACGGGGAGATCGCATACACCGATTCGGAGATAGGAAGGCTTCTCAGGGAGATCAGAGCCCGCGGCCTTGGGGAGAATACGATCATTGTCCTGGTGGGCGACCACGGTGAAGAGTTCCTGGAACACGACGGCATAGAGCACGGCAGAACACTCTATCAGGAGCTGACCCACGTGCCCCTGATCCTGGCCGGTCCTGGCTTTCAGGGGGGAAGGGTGATAGAGGAACCCGTTGCTCAGTACGATCTGTCATTTACCCTGGCCAGGGCGACTGGAGTGGACTTTCCCGTACTCGATCACCAGGTCGACCTTGCGGCAGAACAGCCCGTCATGAGGCGCATCTTCGCCAGCGGTGTGCTGTGGCGCCAGGAAGGGGACCTGGTCTCGGTGGTGGAGGGCGATATGAAGCTCATCTGGAGCGTGGAGGACGATTCGGTTCAGGCCTTCCATCTGGGGGATGATCCGGCGGAGACCGAGCCGGTGGAACCCTGTCAGGATCTCCTGGAGGAAGCCGGGTTCTACTGGGCAACACCTCCCGAGGTCATGGCGGACGTCGTTGACTACAGCGAGACAGCGGCCAGGGAGCTGAGGAACCTGGGCTACATCAGATAATGGACACCGACGCCGAAGCCTCCCCGGATATTACCCTGTAGGATCCCCCGGGTAGCCCGTTCACATCCAGCTCCACTGTTCCCTGGATGCTGGAGGTTCCTCTGGAAACGATCCTTCCGGTGCGGTCGAGCAGGAGCACCTCGCAGCCCGGCTCAGCGCCCAGAACGGTGAGGGAACCGGAACGAACCGGGTTGACCCCCGGGCGGAGCCCCTCCATGGGTCCTTCGGTTTCCTCGACCCCAGTATACCATACCCGGTATATGGCGTCCCTGGGGCAGTAGTTCACACATGTTCCGCAGCCGTCGCAGAGTTCCGGGTCTATCCAGGCGTCGCCCCCTGCGATGGTAATGGCGCCCTGGGGACAGAAGTAGACGCAGTTGCCGCATCCGTTGCACTTGGCCTTGTCCACCTGATATACCCACTTCAGGAGCAGGGACAGGGCAATGAAGGTCATGGTAGCTGCGAATCTCATGGGGTCATTCTCCCTTCAGACGCCTTCTCTGGATCTCCCAGGCAACCATGGCGGCGGTGCTGGAAACATTGATGCACCTCCTGCCTCCGCTCTGGGGTATGGTCACTTTCATATGGCTCATCTCCAGTACCTCCGGTGATACGCCCTCCGCTTCGTTTCCGAAGACATATGCTCCTCCCGCGGGCAGTTCCGCCAGGTGGAGAGGCACGGCGTCCGGCGAGTTCTCCACGCATACCAGCGTCCTTCCCCGGGAAAGCAGCTCTGCTGCTTCCACGGCATCCCTGAACCATCTCCAGGGAACTGAGGAATGGGTGCCCCTGGAGGTCCTTCCCACCTTTCTTCCACCTGGTCTGGCCGATATGCCGCATAGGATCACTCCCGCGGGGGAGATGGATTCCACGGTACGGAAGACCGAGCCTACGTTGAAGGCGCTTCTCAGGGAATCCAGAACGAACACCGGGTAAGATGACGTGATCATCGGGGAATCCTAAAACGGGGAACGGTCATTGACAAGCGGCAGCATGGTTCATAGATAAAGAAGGGCACTGTCCGGGAGGCTTTCATGAACAGGGTCGTGGTACACACCTGCACCGGCGAGATCATAAAGGGCTACACCGCCGATTTTTCCAAGGACCGGCCCTCCTTCCTGCTCACCACCGATGAAGACGGCGTCACGATGCACCAGACCATCGAGCTGGCCGGCCTGAAGGCCGTCTTCTTCGTGCGCTCCTTCCAGGGGAACTTCCTTCATAAGACCCTTCACACCTTCGACGACCTGAGCGGCTACGGCAAGAAGGTGATGATCAAGTTCCGCGACGGAGAAAGGTTCTATGGCAGGGTCGAGGTCCTCAGTCCCGAGGACATAGGCTTCTTCATCTACCCCATGGACAGCGAGTCCAACACCATCAGGGCATTCGTGATAAAGGACTTCATCACCGATGTGAGGGTCATGGACGCACCCTGAAGGGGAGTTCGCCTTCCAGGAACACCCTCTTCCCGTCGAAGGACATCTCGGCGCACCATACCGACACCCCGGCGGATACCGCCGTTCTCAGAGCTTCTGCGAAGCCGGGATCGGTTTCGCTATTGGCTGTGAAGTACTCCGCTCCGTTCACGAACACCAGGAAGAGCACCCCGGCGGGTGACCCGCCGGAAGCGATCTCCATCAGTTCGTTCACATGCTTCCGGCCCCTGAGGGTAGGGGCGTCGGGGAACATTGCCACTCCGTTCTTCAGGAGTGTGCATCCCTTCACCTCAAGCCAAAGACGGTCGTTCACGAGGAAGTCGAATCTGCTTCCTCCCGAAGGCGACTTTACCTCCGCCCGCAGGGCCGATATCCTGCCCAGGGGGGAATGTCCCCCCAGAAGGAACCTGGAGGCGATCTCCCTGTGGAAGGTTGTGTTTACAAGCACCCAGCTGCTTCCCAGACGGGCGGCGGCCAGGGTCCACTTCGTCTTCCTGCCCTCTCCGGGGGAAGGAATGACAAGAAGCCGGTTCCCGGGGTAGAGAAGCTCCCTGAGCCGGCCTGGATCAGGAACATGAACGGCGAAGCGGCTTCCCATACCATCCCCGGCAATAAGCAGGAACCTGTTGGGTCTTTCCATGAATACGGCTTCAATGGCATCCGGTATCTCCGCCATGACCGGTCCGCTCAAGGATCACCCCCTTTAAATCGAGTGTATCTCGGAGGTAAATATAGCCATGGAAGTGAAGCTCAAGACCCATGTGACCGCACTGCTCCTCCTTGCCCTGGCCGGTGGAATGGCTGCCGCAGCCGGTACGAAGGCTCCGGAGGGCCGTAGTGAAGGCGTGGTAAGGGGGAGTGTGGTCACAGTAACCTCCCGTGGAGCTCTGCTCAGCACCGCCCGGGGAGATGTATGGGTGAGTTCCGCCGCCCTGGCCAGAACAGCGCTCAGGGGGGATTCGCTGCTGGTGCTGGGCAGCAGCCGCGGCATGTTCCTCTCTCCCCTGGCAATCAGGCTCAAGCCCGGAACATCCCCGGCAAGGTCCGTCAGGGCAGGCTTCCGAAGCCTGCTGGAAAGAAGGGTAGAGGACCCTGCCTCAAGGGGTCTTGCCGGGGGGCTCCTCATGGGGCTCCGGGGAACCATTACCCCCGGCACCGCCAGGGCTTTCAGGAGCTCGGGAACTTCCCATCTTCTGGCCCTTTCCGGAATGCACACGGCCCTGGCAGCAGCGGTATTCACACTGCTCAGCAGGCTGCTGTTCGGCCGCAGGGGTATATCATGGCTTCTGTCCATGGCGGGAACCGTGCTTTTCGTAATGGTGTCCGGCGCCCGGCCCTCCACCGTCCGGGCCGGTATCATGTGCTGCTGCGCGCTCCTGTGGATGTGGAGGATGGGGGGAAGGTCGCACACTCTTTCTTTCTGGCTGGCAGCCGCCGGTGTGTCCCTCGTGTTCGTTCCTGGAACCATCTGCGACAGGGGAGCCTGGCTCTCCTACGGGGCGGTTCTTTCACTGATACTGCTGGGAAAGAGCTTCCGTGGCCCCGGGGGCTTCATTCTGACGCCGCTCTGGGCAGGCGTTACGGTGACGATTGCCCTGGCCCCTCTGGTAAACTCCATGTACGGGGGAGTGTCATGGCTGGGGCCGGCGGCCACTGTGGTCTCCATACCGCTGATGACGGCGGTCATGGCCCTGGGCGCCGCGGCGGCGGCGGGCATTCCGCTGGCCTCCACAGGGCTTTCCTGGACTGCGGGGATTTGGATTTCCATTCTCGATGCCCTGGCCCATGAGCCCATTCATCTGGCACCGGAAAAGCTCTGGCCGCTCTGGGCGGCGGCCTTACTGGGGCTCCGGGTCGTCTCCCTGTGGAACGGTTTCCACAGAAGGTTCAGGTAGCTCCAGAACGATGGAGTCTTCAATAATGCCGTCCTCCATCATGGAGTCAGCAGGGATCTCATATACATCGGGCAGCGAAGGGAGGCTGTCGGTTCCCTCCTCTTCCTCCAGCACCTCCGGGGGAGGGGGAGGAGGAGGCTGGGATCCCTCGTCAGCCAGGAAACGGATGAAGATCGACCCCGAGTTGTCCAGCGCCGCCTCGAGATGATCCAGGGCCACCGCCTCGAACTCCGCTCCGAGTGGAAGTTCAATTCTCATGCTGTCACCGGGGAAAAGAGGCCATGCGTCCCTGGCACCACCGGGGAAATGACCGATGAGCACCGTGAGTCCGTCGTAGCCCGACAGGCCGTCGTCCTCCACGGTTACGGTATAGCTTCCCGCGGGGAGCGACAGTGACCTGGTGCGCTCCAGAATGGCAAGGTGGTAAGCGCTTGAGACCGTAATGGTGGGGGTTACCTCCAGTATTACGGGAAGAAAACGCACCGAATCCCTTGCGGAAGGTGTTTCCACGACCACGGTAACGCTGTCGAGGTAACCGGGGGAGGCCTGCCAGGTAACGCTCCTGCCGAAGGCAACGGTGGAGTCGGTGTCGGTGAATCTGCCGGATGAACAGGTCCACCTGGCCTGTGCGCCATCCGGGAGAATGGTCGAAAGGTAGGCCGTTCCATCTCCCGAGGGGTCGATGGAGGCCAGTATCTGAACCGGATCGTTCAGCTGCCCCAGGCTCTCCCTTACCAGGTAGGCCAGAAGCAGACCAACTGGAAGGAGCATGGGAAGCATCACCGGAAGGAGCTGCCGTATCTTTCCTTTTCTTGCCATAGCGGTGGTGAATATAATCGGAGCAGGAAGAAAGGACACCAATGCAGAACACTATGGAATTCTTCATGCAGCTCCTCAGGACCAGGAGCGTCACCGGCAATACCTACCTGGCGGTGGAAATAGTGCGGTCCAGGCTTGAATCCCTGGGAGTTCCTGTGAAGCAGACGAACAAGGGTTCCCTGATAGCAACCCTGGAGGGAACCACTGACGATTCCGCGGTGATCAGCGCCCACCTGGATACACTGGGGGCGGTGGTATCCAGGATCGAATCCCGGGGGATCCTCAGATACAAGTGCGTGGGAGGTTTCACCCCGGGGAGCATAGAGGGGGAGTACTGCCTGGTCGAGACCTTCAGCGGGAAGATGATACCCGGCACCATTCTCTTCGACAGAACGTCCGTACACGCCTACGGCCGTGAAAAGGCCCAGGCGGCAAGGACCCACGAAGAGATGTACGTCAGGATCGACGAGAAGGTGTCCTCCAGGGAAGAGGCGGAGTCCCTGGGAATAAGCGTGGGGAACTACATCCATTTCGACCCCAGGGCCCAGCATCTCGATTCCGGGTTCGTCAAGGGCCGCCACATAGACGACAAGGCCGGGGTAACCGTGCTGGTGGGGGTCATCGAGAACCTTGTAAGGCAGAAAGTCAAGCCCCAGAGGAACATACATTTCCTCTTCACGGTTCACGAGGAAGTGGGTCACGGAGCTGCGGGATGGCTTCCCGAGGGGGTGTCAGACTTCCTTGCGGTGGACATGGGGGTATGCGGCCCGGAGCAGACCTCCCAGGAGGAGAAGGTTACCATATGCGCAGCTGACAGCTCAGGTCCCTACAACTATGAACTGACCAGGCATCTCATTAACCTTGCGGAGATAAACGGCATTCCCCATGTGGTGGATACTTTCCCGTTCTACGGTTCTGATGCAGGTGCGGCGTTGAGAATGGGTCTGGACGCCCGGCATGCCCTTGTCGGCCCAGGTGTGGATACCTCACATGCAATAGAGAGGACCCATCAGGACGGGATCAGGGCCACCATGGACCTGGTAACCCTGTTTGCCATGGAGTAGTCTACCCGGAGGAGAGGATCAGGTCAGCGGCTTCCCTCAGTGAAGGAACCACATGATCCGGCGGGGTAAGGCCCCTTTCCAGGATCATCTCAAGCTGAGCCGCTCCTCTGCCGGTCTCCACCAGTATCGTTGCCAGGCCTGAACGCCTTCCCAGCTCCATGTCGCTCTCGGCGTCCCCGACCATCCATCCTCCCCGGGGCAGCGAGAGGGTTCGTCTGGCCTCTTCTACCATGCCAGGGGCGGGTTTTCTGCACCTGCAGCGGTCATCCGGATGATGCGGGCAGTAGAGGATGCCGCAGGGCCTGACCCCTGCGGCCCTGAAGGCGCATGACATGACGCGGTGTATCAGTTCCACGTCCTCTTCGGTGTAGTAGCCTCTGGCAATGCCCGACTGGTTGGTGACAACCACGAGGGGATGACCGGCCCTTCCCAGCCTTGCCGCGGCATCTATGGCCCCGGGTATGGGGATCCAGTGGGATGGTCTGCGGACATAGTCGTGCCTGTTCCTGTTGATAACGCCGTCGCGGTCCAGGAACACCGGCGGTCTCAACCTTCCATCCTCTTCCTGTGGTAATCCACAAGGTCGGAGAGACCCTCCTCGAAGGGAATAGCGGGTTTCCACTTCAGGACGCTCCCCGCCTTCGAGGAGTCCAGCGAGATCCTGAGTATCTCCTCAGGGAGAGCAGGGCCGAAGGAGGGTTCCAGGGCGGTTCCAGTGAAGCCCCTTATTATCTCATCGAGTTCCAGCACCGATCTGCCGGTACCCCAGCCTATGTTGAAGATACCGCCTGAAGCCGCATCGTTGGAAAGGTCCATTGCGGCCATGTTGGCCCTGGCGATGTCCGCAACGTGAACATAGTCCCTGAGCTGCATTCCGTCGCCGTTTATCACCGGCGCTTCACCCTTCAGGTACTTCACCGTGAAGATGGCGGTAACCCCGGCCTCTCCATATGGGTTCTGCCTCGGGCCGTAGACATTGGGATACCTCAGGACGACATAGTCCAGCCCGTAAAGGTACCTGTAAAGGAAAAGGTAGTGTTCCACAGTGTGCTTGCTGATGCCGTAGTGGCAGATGGGATTCACAGGATGCTCTTCGGTTACCGGAAGGGATCTCGGTTCTCCGTAAACTGCGCCGCCGGTGGAGGCGTAGACGACCCTCTTCACCGACCCCCTCACCGCAGCCTCCAGCAGGTTCAATGTGCCCCTGATGTTCACGTCGGCGTCGAAGGACGGTTCCCTTACCGACCTCCTCACGTCCATCTGGGCGGCATGGTGGCAGAGTATGTCGTACTCTCCCTTCTCCACCGTGTCAGAGGCTTCAGGGGACCTTATGTCCATTTCGTGGAGTGTTATTTCCGATGAAACGTTCCTCCTGAACCCGGTGGAAAGATCATCCATCACATGAACGGTGTGACCCTGCTCCAGAAGGGCGTCGGCTATGTTCGAACCTATGAAGCCGGCCCCGCCGGTTACCAGTATCCTCAAGAGAGACCTCCCTGAAAGAATGCAACAGCAGCCATTCGTACCCGTTGGAAGGGTGAATATACAAAGATAGACCCCCGGCGCCCCGGTGGCTTATAATCTCCCGTATTCGAAGATGGAGGCAGCCATGAGAGTTCTCGTCCTTTCAGGGGGCAGATCCCCCGAGCATGATATAAGCCGTATATCGGCGAAATGGGTTTCAGGGCAGCTCAGAGATGCAGGGCACCAGGTAACGGACGCTGTGATAGACGGCGGCGGCAGATGGTTCCTCGAAGACTCGCCGGATCATCTCACCATGGATACCGGACCTGTACCCTGGAGCCTTTCCTCCGGAGGCGCACCGGTGGCCTTCGACGCCGTTTTTCCCGTGCTCCACGGTTCCTACGGCGAGGACGGCACGGTGCAGGGACTCTGCGCCACCGCAGGATGGCCCTGCGCAGGTGTGGGTGTCCTGGGAAGCGCGCTGGCCATGGAGAAACATACGATGAAGACCCTGGCGTCTTCAGCCGGGATTCCGGTGGCGCCCTGGGTGCTTCTCGACGAGGATCCCGCCGCCTGCTACGACTGCCTGAAGGACAGCATACAGTCCCTGGGATATCCCCTTTTCGTGAAGCCTTCCAGGCTGGGTTCCAGTGTGGGTATATCCAGGGTGGACACCCCTGATGAACTCCCCGTTGCCCTGGGCAGGGCCGCTGAATACGACTCCAGGATACTTGTGGAGAAGGCGGTGGAAAGGGCAAGGGAGATAGAGGTAAGCGTAATGGGTAACGGGGTGGAAGTGTTGAGTTCCATTCCCGGCGAGGTCATTCCGGGAAGGGAGTGGTACGACTTCAAGGCGAAGTATCACTGCAGGGAATCCAGGCTCTCCATACCGGCGGTGCTGGAAGCTTCCGAAGCCGAAGACATGAGAATGATGGCTGAAAGCGCCTTCCGCCTTCTCGGGGGAAGGGGCTTCGCCAGGGTCGATTTCCTGATGAATCATCAGGGGATATTCTTCAACGAGGTCAATACCATACCCGGATTCACCGAGATAAGCATGTTCCCGAAACTCTGGGAGGCCTCCGGACTGGATTCCGGGGAGGTCCTGAACTACATACTCCAGGAGGCGGTCAACCGGGGTGAACAGGGTCTGCTGAAGGAAATGGAGAAGGAATGAGTGGAGTTCTCGATCTGAGAAGCGATACCTTCTCGGTTCCCTGCGCAGGAATGAGGAAGGCAATTTCGGAGGCCCCTGTTGGGGACGATGTTTTCGGTGAGGATCCCACCGTTAACGCCCTGGAAGAGGAAACCGCCGGGCTCCTGGGAAAGGAGGCCGGCCTGTTCGTGCCCTCCGGGACCATGGGCAACGGCCTTGGAATAAGGGTCCTCACGGAACCCGGCGACCAGGTGCTGTGCGGTTCCAGGAGCCATGTATACAACTACGAAGGAGGCCAGTTCTCACTGAACTGCGCCCTTCAGATGCACCGGCTCGACGAGGATGCCGGCGGAATGATACCCATGGAACTGCTTCAGGAAGCCCTGGCGGTGAAGGAAGACATACACAGGGCCCCAAGGACCCTCCTTGCCCTGGAGAACACCCACAACCTTCTGGGAGGAGCTGTCCTCCCCGGGGACAGAGTCGCCGCCGCCTGCGAGTACGCCCATGAAAGGGGCCTCTACACCTATCTCGACGGGGCAAGGCTCTGGCATGCCTCCGTGGCCTCGGAAACCTCACTGGAGGAACTCACCGCCCCGTTCGACATGGTCTCAGTCTGCTTTTCCAAGGCCATGGGAGCCCCCGTGGGATCCGTTCTCACCGGAACGGAACCCATGATTGAGATGGCCAGGTGGTACAGGAAGAGGATGGGCGGAGGCATGCGCCAGGCCGGGATACTCGCCGCCGCCTGCAGGTTCGCCATCCAGGTGAACCTGCCCCGCCTCGGGGAGACCCACGCAATGGCCAGGAGACTGGCCGATGTCCTTACCGCAACAGGCAGGTTCACCGGTGATCCCGCATCGGTCAGGACCAACATGGTTTACCTGGGAACGCCCCCGGGAGAGGCACAGTCGGCGGTGAGGCTGCTGGACTCCCTGGGGATAAAGGTGCTCGCCCTGGATAACAGCTCAGTGAGGCTGGTGACGCACCTTTCCATATGCCCTGGGGCCTTCGAAGCCGCCATGAACAGAATCGAGAAGGAGTTGTAATGAAGGCTGGAGTAGCCGGAGTGGGACATCTTGGGTTCCACCATGCCCGTATACTGAAAACCCTTGCAGACCAGGTGATGATACATGACACGGATCCCGAGCGACTGGAAAAGGTCTCGAAGGAACTGGGATTAGAAGCCGCCGGCTCACTTTCCGAGCTGGTTCAGTGGTCAGACGCCCTGGATGTGTCATGCACCACATCCGCCCATTACGATGTTGCCGCGGAGGCCATTTCCAGAAGGGTTCCCGTACTTGTGGAAAAACCCCTGGCGGCAACGGTGGAGCAGGGCAGGAAGCTGGTGGACCTGGCCGCCGGGAACGGTACACTACTCGCCGTGGGACACATAGAGAGGTTCAATCCCGCCATGGCTGCGGTGAGCGATCTCATCCGCACGCCCATCTTCATGGAGGGGCACCGGATGGCAGGTTTCACTCCCAGGTGCACGGATGTGTCGGTGGTAATGGACCTGATGATACACGACATCGACCTGGTGCTGTGGAAGTCGCCCTCCCCGGTGGCTGAGATACATGCGTCAGGTGTTCCTGTTCTCACCGACACGGTTGACATCTGCAACGCCAGGATAAGGTTCGAGAACGGCGCAGTTGCCAACCTCACCGCCAGCAGGATATCCGCCGAGCCCAAAAGGAAACTCAGGTTCTTCCAGAAGCACGGGTATGTTTCGGTGGATTTCGGGGAAAGATCCGTAACGGCCCTTACCCTCGAGAACGGTACGATCCTCCCTGCTCCGGTCGAGGTGCGGAACTACGACGCGCTCACCGCCGAACTGAAGAGTTTCCTGGAAGCGGTTTCCTCCGGCGGCAGGCCGGCGGTGACAGGGGAGGAGGGTCTCAGGGCCCTCGAGGCCGCCGCGGCCGTCCTGGAAAAGTCCGAACAGAGCATCAGCATACTGAGATGAGGCTGCTCGTATCCGCCGGCGAACCCTCCGGGGATCAGAGGGCGGCCGAGGTCCTGGCCGAGCTCGGTCTCATGACCGGGGTGGAAGCCTTCGGTCTCGGCGGCGGAAAGCTTGCAGAAACGGGCATGGATGTAACCATGCACATGTCCGGCTACGCTGTGATGGGCTTCACCGAGATTCTGGCGTCCATTCCCCGTTTCCTTGCCCTGGAGGCTGAAATGACGGCGATGGCGGTGGAAAGGAAGGCGGATGCGGCTCTGCTGGTGGATTATCCGGGGTTCAACATGCGCCTGGGCAGAAGGCTGAGGAAAGCCGGCATTCCGGTGATACAGTACGTGGCTCCCCAGATGTGGGCATGGGGGAGCTGGAGGACCGGAAAGCTCAGAAAGAGCTGCGATCTCCTGCTCACCCTCTTTCCCTTCGAAGTGGAGTTCTTCCGGAGAAGGGGGATTAACGCCGTTTTTACCGGCCATCCCCTGAAGGGGAGGATAAGCGGGAACCATACCACCGGGGAGTTACTGGGGCTGCTCCCTGGAAGCAGGGCCCAGGAGGTCAGGCACCTCCTCGGTCCAATGGTGGAGGCGTACACTATTCTCAGGGAGAGGGGCATGGTCCCGGGGGGCATCCTCGGGGTATCCGACCATCTGCCGCCGGAAACCTACTCCATAGCGGAGGGGATACCCGGTCTTGTGATGAAACAGGGATCCCGGGAGGTACTTCAGCAGTCCAGGGCGGCGCTGGTCTGCTCGGGAACCGCAACGCTGGAGACTGCTCTGCACGGTGTTCCCTTCGTGGTCTGCTACCGCACCGGAACCCTCACCTACGCCCTGGCCAGGCTCCTGGTCCGCGGGGTTAAGAGGATCGGAATGGCAAGCATCGTGGCGGGAACTGAAGTGGCACCTGAGCTGATACAGGGCCGGGTTACCCCGGATCGAATGGCGGAAAAGGCCTCTTCGCTCCTTGTATCCGGAAGGGAGAGGGAGGAAGCCGTCAAAAAGCTGAGCCTTGTAAGAGAAGCCCTTGGAGAAGGGAATCCGGCGGCGAAGGCGGCGACTGAGATTCTCAGGTTCACAGGGGAGGCCCAGTGAACGCTGAGAAGCTTGCAGGAGCCGGAAGGCTTGCCGTCTCACTCCTCGGCGGAAGCTGGCGCATCAGGAGGCTCAGGCCGTCCACTGGCATCAGGGGCAGGGGAATCCTCTATGCCTTCTGGCACGGCGTTCAGCTTCCCCTTATCTACACCCACAGGAACATGGGCATCAGGATAATGATAAGCAGGAGCCGCGACGGAACCCTTGTGTCGTCGGTCTGTGAAAAGATGGGCTTTTCCCCGGTGAGGGGTTCTTCATCCAGAGGGGGAGTCTCCGCGGCAAGGGAACTTGTAAGGTCGCTTGCGGAGGGTCTTCCAGGCGCAATAACTCCCGACGGCCCCGCTGGACCCGCCGGTACCGCCAAGCCAGGTGTATCCCTCATACCCTCCAGGAGCCGGGCGCCGGTGGTGCCCTATGGAGTAGGGGCCTTCCCCGCGGTGAGGCTCAACAGCTGGGACAGGTTCATGATACCGCTTCCCTTCGCAACCCTTGCAGTTGCCGAAGGAAGACCGGTTCCGCCTGGTCTCTGCTCTCCCGGGATCCTCACCGCGGCCATCGATCAGCAGCAGTCCAGGGCTCAGCTGGCGGTTTCTCCCGGGGCGCGGATACTCGGTGGTATCGCTTCCCTGGCCGGTGGTCTCGCATCTCCGGCGGCTTCACTGATCCTGCGATCCAGGGACACCGCAGAAAGGCATGAGCGAATGGGACGGATAGCCTGGTGTCACAGTCGCCCGGTGTGGCTTCACGGCGCCAGCCTCGGCGAACTCAAGGGTCTCCTGCCGGTGACCGAACGACTCAGGGAAATGGACATACCCTTCTTCGTAACGGCCGTTTCTCCCGCGGGAAGGGATCTGATAAGAAGAAAGGGGTTTCAGGGGTCATACCTTCCCCTGGACATTCCCTCCGCGGTGAACAGATTCCTCGATAGGCTCAGCCCCAGGGCCCTGGTGCTTGCGGAAACTGAGTTCTGGCCGGTCCTCCTCCGTGAGACAGCTCTCAGGGGAATACCCGCCGGGCTGATCAACGGCAGGCTCTCCGGAAGGAGCCTCCGGGGATACAGGCTGATGGCTCCACTCTTCACAGGTGTCCTGCGGTGCTTCCGGATCATACTCACCAGGACCGAAGGTGATACCCGGCGCTTCTGCGAACTTGGGCTTTCCGCCCGTACCGCCGGTGACGGCAAGTCATGGGTAAGACCACCGGACCCGGACCCGGGCTGGAGCAGGATGATAAGCCCCGGTCCCGGTGGAATACTCGTTGCCGGATCCACGAGGAAAGGTGAGGAGAGGGTCATACTGGAAACGGCGAAGCTGACAGGAATGACACCGGTGATAGTCCCGAGACACGATTCCAGGCTTGATGAGATCCTCGAGCTCTGCAGGGAGGCGGGTTTCCAGCCTGACCTCTGGACCGATTCTCCGGTGGAATCCCGGTGTCTCGTGGTTAACGTCAAGGGAGTCCTTGCGGCTCTCTATGCCCTGGGCGACCTTGCCTTCGTTGGGGGAACCATAGCACCGGTGGGAGGGCACAACATCCTGGAACCACTGTCCCAGGGAATTCCAGTGATCGTTGGCCCACACCATCATCACTTCTCGGAGCTTGTAATGAAAGCATCGGAAGCCGGCATGTGCCGGGTTTTCAGCACCCCTTCCGAGGCCGCTTCCGCCGCGGCGGAGCTGTCCGGGAAACGGGGGGAGTCTCCCGTGGAGTTGCCGGAGAGGGATTTTGGCGCAATTGTCGATGAGCTGCTGGAACTGCTGGAAGTGACCAATGAGACATAACGAGATACACGAGAGGATCACCAGACGGGAAGGGCTCTGGCTATGGGTCGCCTGGCTGCTCCTTCCCCTTTCCTGGCTATATGCCCTGGGAGCCTGGTTCAACAGATTCCGGTTCTCTAAGGGCCTTTTCCCCCGACGGGAATTCAATTCGGTGGTGGTCAGCATTGGCAACATCGAAGTTGGCGGAGTGGGGAAGACCCCGGTCACGATAAGGATAGCAGGCAGGCTTGCCCGGACCGGTCTGAAGACCGCTGTGGTGGCAAGGAACCTGGCGGGGAAGAACCTTCCGCCGGTTGCGGTAAGGCCCGGGCATTCATCCGGAGCCGTTCCCCTTAGCGACGAACCCGTGTTCCTCCGGAGAGCCCTGGGTATGGAATGCGACGTCTACGCCGGACCCGACAAGACCGCCGCGGTTGAAAGGGCCGCAAGGGAGATGAAACCCGATGTGATAATCGTAGACGATGGATTTCAACACCACAGGCTCAAGAGGGACATTGATGTGGTGGTACTGAACGCGGACCATCCCTTCGGACTGGGAGGGGTTCTTCCAACCGGAACACTGAGGGAATCCGCCGGAGCCCTGAAGAACGCCGACTACCTGTGGATCAACGGCGTAACCTCAAGGGCTCAGCTCTCCCTGGCGAAAAGGCTCATCGCCTCCCGTAACTGGAAAGCCCCCTTCATATCCAGCGGTGTGGTTCCGGAAAAACCCCTGAGATATGACGGCACGAGGGACCGTATCGGGAAGGTCGTGGGTTTCTGCGGCATCGGGAAGCCCGAGGGTTTCAGGCACACGCTGGAGAAGACCGGCTTCAAAGTGGTCAGGTTCCATATTTTTCCCGATCACTGGGAGTACCGCGTGGAAGACCTGGCGAAGCTCAGGGCCAGCCTGGGCAAGTCCGCCGCGGATTACCTCGTAACCACCGAGAAGGACGCAGCCAGGCTGGGACCTCAGATCATGAAGGAGATGGACATAAGGGTGCTGCCGATAACCCTCACCGTTACCGACCCCCTTGCCGAGGACGAACTGATAGGACAGATACTGGAACTTGCAGGGGAGAGAAAATGACACGCAGTACCGATGTTCTGATAATAGGCGGCGGAATGGCCGGCCTGGCCTGCGCCCTGGAGCTCCCGGGGGAATACTCGGTGACCGTGCTGAGCAAGAACGAACTCCCGGCGGGAAGCACATACCTTGCCCAGGGGGGAATGGCGGCGGTCACCTCACCCGAGGACAGCATAGCAAGGCATCTGGAAGACACCTGCAGGGCCGGAGCGGGGCTGGTGGACCGGGGGGTGGCTGAGAGGATAATCTCCATGGGTCCCTCCCTGGTGGAAAGGCTCGGCGAATGGGGGATATCCCTGGAGGGTTCCGACGGCGACGGCGGAGGTATGGAGGGGGGACACTCCTTCAGGAGGGTGCTGCACTATTTCGACCAGACCGGAAGGTTCATATCCAGCCATCTGGCGGAACTCTGCCGGAGCAGGAGCAACATAACCGTTCTTGAGAACGCTTTTGCCATCAATCTGATAACCGCTTCCAGGGAAGCACCCGAGCTGGTTCTCCAGGGAAGCGACCTCTGCCTGGGCTCATATGTCCTCATCGATGGAGAGGTGATAACCTACCTCTCAGGTGAAACGGTGATAGCCACAGGCGGAGCGGGGAAGGTATACAGGTACACCTCTAACCAGGACTCCGCCACCGGGGACGGCATAGCCATGGCTTACAGGGCCGGCCTCACGGTCAGGAACATGGAATTCTACCAGTTCCACCCCACCTGCCTGTACCACCCTGAGAAGAGGAACTTCCTGATAACCGAAGCCCTCAGGGGAGAGGGGGCCGTTCTCGTGAACCGGGCAGGGAAGCGGTTCATGAAGTACTACGACGAAAAGAGAATGGAGCTTGCCCCAAGGGATGTTGTGGCAAGGGCCATCGACAGCGAGATGAAACGCCACGGAACCGACCACATGCTGCTTGACGCAACCGCCCTTGGGAAGGATTTCCTGGAGGAGCACTTCCCCGAGGTCACCGCGGGTGTCATGAGCGTGGGGATAAGGCCCTGGGAGACTCCCATACCCGTGGTTCCCGCGGCCCACTACTGCGTGGGGGGGGTGGTGACCGACACCGCCGGCGCGACCGAGATGGCGGGGCTCCGTGTAATAGGCGAAGCGGCCTCCACCGGTTTCCACGGCGCCAATAGGCTTGGGAGCAACAGTCTCCTTGAAGCCGGCGTGATGGGACTGCTCGCGGCGGGAGAGATGAGCAAGAAGCTGAGGAAACCCGCGGAGAGGCGTTTCGTCAGGGACTGGTCCTTCGGCAGGGCGGAACCCCTGGAGGAGAGCGTTCTGGTGGATCATTCCTGGGCCAGTCTCAGGAGCACCATGTGGGATTATGTGGGAATAGTGAGGACGGACAAGAGGCTCCGCAGGGCCCTGAGGATTCTTGAGGTGCTCGCCGAGGAGGTGGAGGAGGACTACTGGACCCTGCTGCCCACCGTGGAGCAGCTGGAACTCCGCAACCTTACCACCGTTGCGAAGATCATCGTAAGAAGCGCCCTCAAAAGGAGGGAGAGCGTGGGGCTGCATTTCCTGGCGGACTGCCCGGAACCGTCGCCTGTGGCTACGGATACCATTCTGAAGAAGGACATGTAAAGGGGAGGCAAAGATAAGCAGGGCCTCGTGTTTTCTGACTGGAGCATGCATTCTCGCCCTGGCGGCGGGCTGTTCATCGGCCCCTGTCTACAGGGGCAGCGGGGTCAGCTGCAGGGGACCCATGCCCGTCACCACCGGCTCTTCTTCCGGCGGCCAGACCGCAACGGGCCCCCCTGCTCCGTCTTCCTCCATCGAGCACAGGATGCAGGCCGAGATAGACAGCTGGATGGGAACCCCCTATGTTTACGGCGGAACCACGAAGCACGGCGTGGACTGCAGCGCGTTCACCCAGGCCGTTTTCAGGGCTGTGGACATAGATATCCCCAGGAGGGCTTCACGGCAGGCTGCCGCGGCGCAGACTGTATCCCGGGCAAACCTGAGATACGGAGACCTTGTGTTCTTCAACACCTCAGGTTCCGGCATCTCCCACTGCGGGATTTATCTGGGCAACGGCGAGTTCGTGCACGCCTCCAGCAGCAGGGGGGTGGTCAGGGACCTTCTCAGTCACCCTTACTACGCCAGCCGCTTCGTCCAGGGCGGCAGGTTTCTCTAGCACCGAAGGGCGGCAATTGAGGGTCCTCGATATCAACAACCTTTACTCCCCCACCGGGGGAGGGATAAGGGTCTACCACCAGGAGAAGATGAAATGGCTCCACCACAGCGGGATCGAGAGCTACCTGGCCTACCCCGCCCCGGCCAACACGAGAACGCCGGTAAACGGCGGACTTGCCATAGGGCTCAGGTCACCAAGCCTGGGGAACAGCGGCTACAACTTCTTCACCAGGGGAGAGCCGCTGCGAAGGCTTATAAGGGAGATAGAGCCGGATGTGATAGAGCTGGGGAGCGGCATAGTCGTTCCCGGAATGGTAAGGGAGGAGACCCTGAGGATACCATCCTTCGCCTTCTACCACTCCAACTGGCCCGAAGCACTTCCGCTGAGCGTTCTGGGCATCAGGAAGGGGCCTGTCCACTCACTTTTCAAGGCGTTCGCCCTTCCCAGGATGGGCAGGGGCTACAGGCCTCTCAAAGGAATAATGGCCGCAAGCGACTACTCCAGGGACAGGCTTCTCGAAGCCGGTCTGAGCAACATCATCAAGGTCCGCCTGGGCGCCGACCCCGGGATATTCAGACCCGACAAACGCTCCATGGAAGTCCGCGAAGGCCTGGGTGCAGGTTCTGAGGGGAAGATAGCCCTCTACATGGGAAGGCTTGCCCCGGAGAAGGGCATACATGTCCTTCTGGCCTCGTTCGAAAGGCTGTTCGAGGAGCGGAACATCATTACCGTGGTGGCCGGCGGAGGGCATTACTCCAGAAGGCTGGAGAAAGCCGCCGCAAGGCACCCGGACAAGCTCAAGCTCATCCAGCGGGTCACCAGCCGCCACAGGGCGGCGGAACTCATGGCCAGCGCCGACGCCTTCATCTCCGCCGGGCCATGCGAAACCTTCTCCCTGGTAACCCTGGAAGCGCTCAACTGCGGCACGCCGGTGGCTGCCTGCAGGGAGGCCGCGGCGGCGGAACTCGTGACCCAGTCCGGCGGGAGTTCCGTTTACTCTCCCTGGTACAGCGGCGAAGCCCTGGCAGCGGCAATCATCGAAGCTGTGAACACTCCCCCGGAAACGAAGATCCGATTCAGGGAGTTCGCCAGGGAACTCACCTGGGACAGGTGCTTCAGCAGCATACTCTCCATCTACAGGGAAGGCACGGAGCGGTAATGCTTATCAGAAGGGGAGAGGGGAATGACCTTCACGGAGTTATAAGGCTCTGGAAGGAACTCATGGACTTCCACAGGGAGATCGACCCCATGTTCACCAGGCACCCCCGCGGAGCGGACAACTTCATGAAGTTCCTCATGGAACTGATGGACAGCCCCGACGCGGCCCTCTTCGTGTCAGAAGAGGACGGAGAGCTTACGGGCTACATTCTGGCCACCGTCAGCAAGTATCCGCCTGTATTCATGGAGGAGAACTACGGAATGATTACCGACGCGGTGGTAACGGCTTCCAGAAGAAGGCGCGGCACCGGGGAAGCCCTGGTGGAGAAGGCAGCAGAATGGTTCAGGGAGAAGGGCCTCACCAGGATGGAGATGCGACTGGTGAACGCCAACATGGTCTCCTCCTCCTTCTGGAGGAAGATGGGCTTCAAGCCCTACCTTACTACGCTCTACAAGGATTTGCAGCCATAGCGAATCCTTCTCTTCGGGTCCTTGGTTCCATGGCCGCCGGTCCCCTTGCGGTGGCATCCGGGCTGCTGGTGTTCCGAAGCGTCCTAGCCACCTTCATCCTGTTCCACGGCGTGGTCTGCCTCGGCATACCACTGATGCTTCTTCTCAAAGGATGGGCCTCCCCGGGGGACTACGGTCTCAAGAGGGATCCCCGGGGACCCTGGAAGTCCCTTCTTACCGGGGCCGCCGTCTTTCTGGCAGTATTCCTTTTCTTCGCCCTGCTCAAAGACCGCATCTGGGACATGGAGGAGATCACCGCAGTGCTGGACGAATGGGGAGCGGGTTCCATGAACCCCGTCGCGTTCGCACTCATGATGGTGGTGGGGAACGCCTTTCTTGAAGAACTTTTCTGGAGGGGGTACGCCCTGGCCAGGCTGGTCAGGGTAACCTCCGGGAGAAGGGCGGTCCTGATCTCCGCGGCTTTCTATTCATCCTACCACGGACTGACCACGGGAATCCTCTTCTCGGTTCCCTTCGCCATCCTCTCGGTTGCCGCTATATTCGCCGCCGGTGTCTACTGGGGCGGAAAAAGGCAAAAGACGGGTTCGCTTCTCTTTCCGGTTGTTACCCACCTGTTCGTTGACCTGGCCATAATCGCCGCATATTTCATTTTCATATCGGGATAGAGGAGCAGAATGAACGGTGAAGGGAATACCAGGGAGTTCTGGAACGGCATTGCCGCCGACTGGGACCTCCAGGTGGGAGGATCCGGGGACCGCAACCGAAGGCAGAACTCCGACCCGGTCCTCTGGGAGATGGCCGGTCCGGTTGAGGGCAGGACGGTTCTCGACGCGGGCTGCGGTACCGGATATCTCACCGCTCTCCTTGCTGGAAGGGGAGCAGATGTGGTTGGAGTGGACTTTTCCAGCGAGATGATATCCATTGCCCGGAAAAGGAACCCCGGGATAAGGTTCGAGGTCGATTCGTGTACCGATCTTCAGACCATCCAGGACAACGCATATGACCTGCTGGTGTCCAACTACGTTCTCATGGACCTTCCAGACCTCAGGGGAGCGGTTCGCTCCTTTCACAGGGTACTCAGGAGGGGGGGAAGGGCAGTGGTGGTCTTCTCCCACCCCTGCTTCCCTCTGGCGGACGCTTTCTGCAGGGAGGACGGAACACTGTGCATAGGCTGGCCGTACCCGTATTTCACTGAAAAGGAAAGGGTGGACCCTCCATGGGGCCATTTCACCAGGGATTTCATCAGGTACCACCGCCCTCTATCGGTCTACTGGAGGGAGTTCGTCTCCGCGGGGTTCACAGTTGCCGACTTCAGGGAACCGGTCGATCCTGAAGCCGGGGAGAGGGGGCTCTCCAGACCCTGTTCTGTGGCGTTCCGTCTGGAAAAGCCCCGTTAACGCCTCCTTAACACTTCCCCTTCATATTCCGGTTTCGAAAGGGGGTGGTCAATGTCAAGAAGCATTGTGTCGGCGGAGTTCGCCGGCACATTCATACTGGTATTCGCAGGATGCGGGGCAGCAGCGGTTGGCAGCATCTACGGCTCTCCGGGGAACATGGGGATAAGCCTGGTTTGCGGCCTTGCGGTCCTTGCGGTGATCTATTCGGTAGGCAACATATCCGGAGCCCACATCAATCCTGCAGTAACCCTCGGTTTCGCAATGGCGGGCAGGCTTCCCTGGAAAATGGTGCCTCAATACGCCTTCCCGCAGACCGCGGGGGCCATCGTCGCAGGGTTCGCCGTGGCGAACCTATTTCCGGAGGCCTTGACCATAGGCGAGGTTTCCCCGTCGTCATCCGCCGCCCAGGCCTTCGCAATGGAAGCGATACTGACATTCATACTGATGTTCGTGATACTCAATGTATCCACCGGGCATATGGAAAAGGGCATAATGGCCGGGGTGGCCGTCGGGGGAACGGTTGCCATGGCGGCTTTATTCGGTGGTCCGATCTCCGGAGCATCACTTAACCCAGCCCGTTATTTAGGGCCGGCAATTGCTTCAGGAAGTCTCGGCTATTCCCTGCTCTATCTCACGGCACCGTTGACCGGTGCTATCATCGCATCCCCCACATGCAGGCTGATCCAGGGCAGGGAGTGCTGCGTATCAGGAAGGAGTAGAACTGATGAATGAAAAACCGGGGATACTCTTCCTCTGCACCGGTAACTCCTGCAGGAGCCAGATGGCGGAGGGTCTCTGCCGGGAGCTTCTGGGAGACCGTTTCAGGGCGTTCTCCGCAGGGATAGAGAAGCACGGCCTCAACCCCAGGGCGGTTAAGGTCATGGGGGAGACAGGCATCGACATTTCAGGACACAGCAGCAAGACCGTGGACGAACTGGAAGAGAGATCCTTCCAGTACGTTGTCACGGTTTGTGACAGCGCCAACGAGACGTGCCCCTACTTCCCGGCTGAGATAAAAGTCATACACAGGGGTTTCATCGACCCGCCTTCGGCAACAGCTGGAATGGACTCCGAAGAGGATATCCTGGCTGTGTACAGACAGGTCCGGGATGAGATACGAAGCTTCATGAAAAGCCTTCCAGAGACCCTTGGGCTCTCAGGGTAGGAGGTTGCAGCCCCCGGGAGTGTACTGTATTATCCCTTTTTAACAGGGAGCTGCGGTGGGTCTCAAAGATTTCTTTTTCAAGGATGTTTCGATCAGGAGAGTGGTGGTCGTACCGGCCATAATCCTTGTAACCATATTCACTTTCACATCAGGCTATCTTGCCACCAGAAGTGGAGAAAAAGCTGTAAGCGAAGTTTCCGCCAGTCTTCGCAGGGAGATATCGGCCAATATAGGCGCCAGGCTGTTCCAGTACATCTCAGAACCGGAATCCGTCTGCAGGAGCATTGCGGAAATGATGCAAGGGGAATTCGTGGATCACCGCAACCCCCATGAACTTCAGAAGTGCTTCCTTTCCCAGCTGAACTGTTACCCGGGCATTACGAGCATTTACTTCGGGAACATCAACGGGGGTCTGGCCGATGCCGGCAGGGAGATTTCGGACGGCCGCCTCTACATCATAGAGACCTCGAACTTCGCCGCAGGCGATTTTCTTAAGTATCACCTCGACGGGAACAGCGAGAGGAGTGCCGAACCCTCCCTCATTATCCCGGATTTCGACGCGAGAACACGGAGCTGGTACATCGAGGCGGAGGCGGTGCCCGACTCCCCGGTGAGAACCGATCCATATCGGGTCTTCACCGAAGACGGCATGGCCATATCAACAAGTCTGGCGGTATCGGATTCCAGCGGAACCTTCCTGGGAGTCATAGCCTGCGACATCTTCCTTGAGGATCTCAGCGTGTTCCTGAAGAACCTCCGGGTGGGAGAGACCGGTTTCGCTTTCATTTTCGACGGCGGAGGAACCATTTTCGCCGCCTCAGGTCCCCTGGATCCCCTTGCATCCGCCAGTCCAGCAACCATCTGGGACGCGGATCACCCGGCCATTCAGGCAATTGCCTCGGCGGTTCAGGTCAACCGGGGATCAATGGGATCCATTGATGAACCCTTAGAGGTGGATACCAGAGGCTTCCACTGTCTGGTCACCCCGTTCAGCGACGGCATTGGCAGCACTTATTTTACGGCTGTGGTTCTACCCGATTCGGACTTCATGGTCTACCTCGATGCCCATGGAGAACGCTCCATCCTGATCATGGCGGGGGGTTTCCTGGCATCGGTACTCCTGGGAATACTTGCGGCACGCCTCATCGCCAGACCGGTGCTGGACCTTCACAGGAACGCCCTGGCAATGTCCAGGGGCGAGGAGGGGGCTTTCCAGGGTTCCAGGATAACCGAACTCAACGATCTCTCCGGTGCTTTCACCGCACTCACTGAAGCTCTCAAGTCGCAGGTTACCGAAAGAAGGGCTGCGGAGGAGGCCCTGGCGGAGAGCGAGGAGAGGATTCAGCTGGCCCTCAGGGGAACCGGCGCAGCAACCTGGGACTGGGATCTGGAAAGCGATCAGATAAGGGTTAACGCCAGGTGGGCCGAGATGCTGGGTCTTGACCTTTCCGATGTGGAACCCGTTACAGCAAAGGTCTGGAGGAGATTCACCCACCCCGATGACTTCCCTGGTGCAATGGAGGCATTCGATGCCCACTGTCTGGGAAAGACTCCCATGTACGAGGCCGAGTTCCGGATGAAGCACGCTGACGGAAGCTGGATCTGGGTCCTGGACAGGGGAAAGGTGATCAAGCGGGACAGCAGCGGACGACCGCTCCGGGCGGCGGGAACCCATCTGGACATAACCAGAAGGAAGAACGCGGAAACCAGCCGGAACCTGCTCCAGGAACAGGTGAACAAGTCCAGGAGGCTGGATTCCATAGGAAAACTGGCCGGTGGTGTGGCCCATGACCTGAACAACCTCCTCACTCCGGTGATAGGCTATACCGAGATGCTCATCGACCGCTGGAGGGACGAAGCCGCCCTGCTGGAGATACTCAAGGCGGGGAAGAGCGCAAGACGCCTTGTAGGCCAGCTCCTGGCCTTCGGAAGGCGGCAGTACCTTGAACTTGGCACCCATGACCTGAACGCCATCATATCATCCCACAGGGAGCTCCTCAGAACGGCCATAAGGGACAACATAATCCTGGAAATGAAGCTGAACCCGGAACCGCTCCCGGTGTTCTGCGACGAGGGTAAGGTCGAGCAGGTCCTTATGAACCTGGTGGTTAACGCCGCAGAGGCCATGCCCGACGGGGGAGAACTGCTGGTGGAAACGGGCATGTCTGTCTTTCCCGAGGATGGCTCTTCCGACGCCCCGATGGGCAGTTCGGCCGTTCTGGTGGTTGCAGACACCGGGAGGGGGATGACCGACCTGGAGATGAGCAGGGTGTTCGAGCCCTTCTACACAACCAAGGGAGCTTCAGGTACAGGGCTTGGTCTCTCCACCGTGTACGGCATAGTCAAGCAGCACGGTGGCACCGTAGAGGTTAGCAGCAGGAAGGGCAGGGGCACAGTGTTCACGGTGATGCTCCCGCTCTCCGGAGATGCTCCGACGAAGAGGGACCCTCTCCGGGAGATCCCCTCTGGAAAGAGTGGGGGAGAACTGGTGCTGGTGGTGGAGGATAGCGAAGATGTGAGGGAACTCACCGAGAAGGCATTATCATCACTGGGCTACGAAACATTGTCAGCCCTTTCCGGGGATCAGGCCCTGGAGATGCTTGAATCCATGGAAAGAAAGCCCGCCCTGATGCTCACCGACGTGATTATGCCGGGACTCTCAGCCGGCATGCTGAGGGAAAAGGCCGCTGTGGTCGCCCCTGAAATGAAGGTGATCTACATGTCCGGCTATTCAGGGAATGTGGTGTTCGATTCCGACGGACAGGGCAGGGCGATACCCTTCCTTCCCAAACCGTTCACGGTGAAGGAACTGGAGGAAGCGGTAAGGTCAGTCCTGGACTGATTCGCCCTCGGTGGCCATAATGGCGTATTTCAGCGCTTCCACCCTGAGCAGGGAAGGGGCATCGGGGTTCTCGAGAAGCCTTCTCAGCATGGTTCCGGCGCTGTTCACCTGCCCTGTGACCATCCAGGCTATTCCGGCGGCTGCAACCGCCTCAGGTCTCGGGAAATCTGTGGCCAGGGCCTCAGCAAGGTGCTCCAGGGCACCGCGTGTATCCCCGTTCCTCCATGATATCCCGGCGAGCACCATGGCGGGGGTGGCCTTGTGCGACACAGGCTCCAGCATCAGCAGGGCTTCTTCGGTCCGGTCCTCTTCCAGGAGAAGCACGGTACGGTTCGTGTAGGGAACCGACCAGGACGGGTCCACGCTGGAAGCCCTTTCAAGAAGGGCGGCAGCTTCCGAGCTGGAACCCTCCCTTGCCGCCGTGGCCTCCCTGACCAGCCTGGCGGCCTCCATCCGGCTGGAAGCGGCTTCCTCCATCCCGGGGGCCAGTGGAAGGAATATCACGGTTCCCGGGGAAGGGAGTTCGCCGGGGGCATATCCGGCGGTGACCGACAGCGCGGATGCCGATGAAGGATCGTCCAGGATGGCCCATGCCAGGAACTCCCAGTAATCGCCGCTCTGCCATGTGTAGGGACACCTTCCGGATTCATCCCGGGAACTGACAAGGTATCTGGAGGAAACCGTGGTGGTCCTGGTGCAGGAGAGCAGAAGCAGGAGCAGCCCGGCGTAAAGGATCCTAATCCTCATGAACGCTTTCCTCCCTGTGCATCGCTTCATCCGCCTCGATACAGATCTGCCGGATCTCCTGGAAGGTTTCCGCGGCTACGGCCCTTTTCCTGAACTCCGCGGCGCCCCTGAACCCCCTGAAGTACTGAACCATGTGTCCTCTGAATATATGATACACCTGCGGCTCCCTGATCGTTTCCATCATCATCGAGAGCTGCAGGGTCATGACCCTGTGGAGTTCCCCGGGTTCAGGACGGGGATTTCCCCCTGCAAGCCCCCTGAATATCCAGGGGTTCCCCCAGGCTCCCCTTCCTATGAGAAGCCCTGAGGCTCCGGTCATCTCCTTCATGGTCAGCGCGGCCTCAACCGATGTGGAATCGCCGTTCGCTACCATTGGTATCGGCGAGGCATCCCCGATGGCTCTCATCTCTTCCAGCCTGACCTCTCCGGAGAAGAAGTCGGTCCTGTACCTTCCATGTACCGCTATCGCCGATGCGCCAGCCTCGGCTGCCATTGCCCCGATCTCCACCGGCACCGGGTTTTCCGGGTCGATACCCAGACGGATCTTCACCGTTAAGGGAAGGTCCGTGTTGGCCGCGGTGGACCTTATGACCTCCATGAGCCTGGGGATGTCGCTCAGGAGGGCGCTTCCGCTTCCGCTCTTCAGCACCCGCTTCACCGGACAGCCGGCGTTTATGTCTATGAAGCTGAAACCCAGGGGGGAGACCAGTGCGGCGGACCTTGCGAAGTCGTCGGGTTTCGCCCCGAAGAGCTGCACCCCTATGGGCTCTTCCTCCGGATGGAACACCAGCATCTTCTTTGATTTCACGCTTCTTCTGGAGAGTCCAGCGGCGGTTACCATTTCCGTTACAAGACACGTGGCGCCCAGCATGCGGCATATCCTCCTGAAGGCCGTGTCGGTAACCCCGGCCATGGGGGCCATGGTAATTCCGCTGGAATAGAAGGAGATGTCGGTCATTTCAGGGATCCACTGAGCAGGTCAGCGTGGTACGAACTCCTTACGAGGGGTCCGCTGGCCACGGAGGTAAAGCCCATGGAAAGAGCAGTCAGCCTGTAGTCCTCGAACTCCTCGGGGTCCACGTACCTGTGAACCGGGAGGTGATCCGTGGTTGGCTGGAGGTACTGCCCGATGGTAAGGATACTCACACCGTTTTCCCTGAGATCCCTCATGGACCTCTCCACATCCGCCCGTTCCTCTCCCAGACCGACCATGAGACCGCTCTTCACAGGTATGCCCGGGGCCAGTTCTCCGAACAGCCGGAGTACTTCGAGCGACTGACGATAGGAGGCCACAGGCCTCAGGGCCGGGAAGAGCCTCTCTACCGTTTCCAGGTTGTGGTTGAAAACGTCCGGAACGGCTGAGGCTACTGTCTCGAGGGCTTCCCTGGATCCTTCGAAGTCAGGGGTGAGTACCTCCACCTCCACACCGGGGATCAGCCTCTTTAGCTCGCCCACAGTGCCTGCGAAGTGACCGGCGCCCCCGTCTGGAAGGTCGTCCCTGGTCACCGAAGTGAGCACTACGTACCAAAGCCCCATTCTGGAGGCCGCCTCCGCCACCCTGGAGGGTTCCGAGGGATCCGGGGGAGGAGGGGAGGCAACATTCCTGTCTATGGCGCAGTAGGCACAGTTCCTGGTGCAAATCGAACCCAGTATGAGGAATGTGGCGGTGCCCCTCTGGTAGCAGTGTCCCCTGTTCGGGCACCTGGCCCTGTCGCAGACCGTTTCCAGGTCAAGGTCTGAAAGGACCTTCCTTACCGCTCCCGCGGAACCGTTCCCGATCGTGGGCATTTTGAGCCATTCAGGTTTTCTGCGATGATTCAAAGTACCTTCGCCTTTCCATAACGCCCTCCGTCAATCCCGGAAGGTCATCGGACGAGAACACCACGGGAACCGCCTCCAACGAAGAGGCAAATGACCTGTGGAGGGCTTCGGCCAGGGCTTCCCTGCTGAGGTCCGCTCCATACTCCCGAACAGTTCCGGCGGCTCCGTTCATCAGGGTTCTCATCCTTTCCCTCTCCTCCTCCTCCACGGGGAGATACTCCGCGGCCATGTGCTGCTGGTTGGTGAAGAGAATGGATCCGTGCTCCAGGAATACGCCGCCCCTTCGTGCTTGGGCGCTTCCCACCATCTTCCTGCCGTCTGGGGTAACTATCTCCCACCTGCCATGGGAGGTGAAGCAGGGGTTGTGCCTCCTTCCCCTGCGTGTAAGCTCCCTTTCCGTTCTGTTCAGCTCAGCCGGCACTCCGGACGCCCTCAGGGCCTCAAGGAGCATACCGGCCACCTTCCTGAGGCTTTCCGAGGTACCGCCGCTTACCATGGGATGATCCTCTCCGATCACCAGCGAGTAGGTCAGTTCGTCACCGTGCCATACCGCCCTGCCTCCGGTGGGTCTCTTCACCATGTGGTACCCGTCCTGTCGCAGACGGTTCAGATCCGCCTCCCTGCCGGGATCCTGGAACCTGCCCAGTGAAAGACAGTGGGGTTCCCATGTAAATGTCCTGAACACGGCCTCGGCGGCACCAGTACGAACCAGTTCCATGGCAGACGAATCAGCGGCCATGTTGTGGAAACCCGTCCTGGCCCAGTCGCGTATCGCAAGTGTATTCATTATCATTACCCTTTCCCGGGGAGGGGTAATATAATCCCAGCCCTGGAACCTTGACCCGCACGGTGGTGTATAAGGGATGACATGAGAAAAAATATTCTACTTCTTGCGGTTCTTGCCGCGCTGGGATTTGCAGGCGTCTACAGGGATGCCGGGCTGGGCCTTTACCCCTTCCTGAAAATGGATGTGGGGGCCAGGTCGGCGGCTCTGGGCGGAACCGGAGCCGTGAACGGCGGGGGCCTGTCGATCTTCAGCAACCCCGCACTCCTCGCAGGAGAGGGTTCCGGGGTTTCCGCCGGTCACAACCAGTGGTATGGCTCCACCACCCAGAACTTCATGGCCGCCGTGGGAAAACTTGGCGGGAACGTTACCGGATCGCTTGGGTTCCGTTCGGTCTCCACCACGGACATCGAGTTCAGGGAATCTCCCTCCTCGGATCCGGTGGATACCTTCAACGCGTACGACTTCTCCTTCAACGGAGCCGCAGCGCTTGTCGCGGGAAGGTTCAGCATAGGCATGGGGATCAAGGTCATCCACGAAAAGATCTGGCTGGAATCATCAAATGGATGGGCGGTCGATCTGGGGGTTGCCTACAGACCCGCCGGAGGGCTTCTTCTCACCGGGGCGTACCTTCATTCCGGTCCCGAGGTCTCCATGGACGACCAGAAGTACCGCATGCCCAGGTCCTGGGTCTTCGCCGGAAGGTGGAACTCGCCTGTGCCCCTGGGAACGGCCTCCCTCTCCGCACAGGTGCAGAGACCACTGGATAATGAGACCCGGGGCGGAGTCGGCCTTGAGTACAGGCCGGTCGAATGGGCGGCGCTCAGGGGAGGGTACAGGCTTAACGACGACAGCGCTGGGCTCACCGCCGGAGCCGGCCTGGAAGCCTCCGGCTGGACCCTGGACTACGCCTTCGTCCCCGGACGCTATTCCCTGGGAACGGCACACAGGTTCACCCTGTCCAGATCCCTCTGATCCATGAGGATACTCCTGGTCAACGACGACGGCTTCCATGAACCAGGCCTGCGGGCCCTCGAGGAGGCCCTTTCACACCATGACACGGTTACCGTCGCTCCCCATCTCCATCACAGCGGCGCCGGTATGTCCCTTAACCTCTACAGCCCTCTAATTCTGCACCGTCATGGTCCCGGCAGGTTCTCTGTGGAGGGCACTCCCGTTGACTGCGTGAAGCTTGCCCTCTTCGAGCTGCTGGTCGACTCTCCACCCGAGCTGGTCATCTCCGGTATTAACCCCGGAGCTAATCTGGCGAACAACACCTGGTACTCGGGAACGGTGGCAGCGGCCACCGAAGCGGCTTTCTGGCACTTTCCATCGATCGCTGTCAGCCAGGAATACTCCGGTCTTCCGGACTTCTCACGGTCCGCCGATGTGATCAGGAAGCTGGTGGACGACGGCGTGTACCTCCATATGGAGAAGGGCACCTTCCTGAACGTCAACATCCCCTCTCTGGGGCCTTCGGGCTACAGGTTCACCAGGGTCGGCAGTTTCGCCAGGGAGATCCCGTTCAAAAGGGGTGCCGTGGACGGCACCTACAGCTACGGCCCCTATGAGATACAGCCGGTAAGGGAGCACGACGGAACCGATGTCCACGCTGTGGCCGAAGGATTCGTAAGCATATCGCACCTGTCGGTGACACGGCACTCGCCCGGGGAGTCCAGTGAGATAGCTTCATGGTGTTCCAGGCAGTCCTTCTAGCCCTGACCACAGCCCTTCCCGACGCCGTTTACCTCAGCCATGAAGCAACTGTAGTACTCAACGCCGACGGTACTTACACCGAGGTAACCTCCATCGAAGCGGTTCCACTGAACGGAAGGGGCGTAGGCAGGTTCTCCTCCATGAGCATATCCTTCAGGGAGGGCATGGAGACCATCGAAGTAACGGAAGCCCGGGTGGAGCACTGGCGCGGAGGAAGGGGCTCAGCCGAAGGAGAGCTGTCACTGGGACCACATCCGATCCTCTCGGCCACCAGCAGAATGGAATCCACCCTCAGGGAGGCAGTGGTCACCATGCCGGGCCTGGAGGTGGGCGACACCGTTTACCTCACCGTGGAGAGAAGGATAGAGGAGCTTCCCCTCTCCCCGGTGTATTGCTACACCTTCACCCCTCTCTCCAGGGACAGCGTTGCGAACGCCCGTTTCAGTGTGGTCAACCTTTCCGGCGAACCTCTCTACTCAACCCATTCAGGGGCTTCCTTCGCCTTTTCCGGATGCTCTCCACTTCCGGGGCATCCCCTGGCCGCCTATGAGGATACCAGGATAACCATCGCCACTGGATCTCCCGAGAGGCTGTCCATGGATGCCTCCGCAGTCCTGGAACTTCCCGAACACGGCGACTGCCCAGCCCTTCAGGACATCGTGGAAACCACCGGGGGAGATCCGTTCCTGCTCAGGAGCTGGGTCGCGGACAACATCAGTTACATTGGAGCCGACGCAGGCGTATGGCCCGGATGGTCACCCAGGAGTCCAGGGGAAACCCTGGAGGACGGCGCCGGAGTCTGCAGGGACAGATCCCTGCTGCTGGCGTGGCTCCTGAGAAAGGCGGGATATGAGGCCTACCCGGCCCTGGCCACCACCAGGGGCGCTGCGCCTCCCCTGGTGGACGCCAGGTACTTCGACCATATGATCACGGTGTACAGGGCCTCCCCCGGGGACGAATGGATACCCCTCGATCCGACCCCGGCGGGGCTCCCCGCTGGAACTGGATACAGCTTCGGTCTCAGGGGGTGCTCGTACCTGCCACTGGTTCCCTGGGGAGAGGGGCTTCAGACCATACCCGACCCCCGGAATGAGGACTCCCTGGTGATGACCCTGCAGGGCGATCTTGACATGGAGGAGGGTCTGGTCCGTGGCACCCTTTCCGCCTGCTGCCGAGGTGTGCCCCTGGAGCTCACGGCTAAACTCTTTACAAGGTCCAATCCCGCCCAGCTGGAAGAGATGTTCAGGAGATTCTTCGGGGCTGTCTCATGCGATTCCGTTCACATGGAAGGCAGCACCGTTTTCCTGAATGGAAGCTGGAACGCGCCCTCAGAAGACGGATACCTTCTTCTCCCGGGTCTTCGCGACATATCCCACACCGGGACCAGGCTGGCCTCCATGCTCCTCCCGGCCCCTCCCGACTCCTTCAGGCTGGACGCTCCGGCGGCGGAGGTTCTTAGTCTCGACCTTGCCGTTCCCTTTCAGGCGGCTTCGGTGCCTGTTCCCCTGGATTCCGCCGGTTACTCATGCCGGGTCGATCTTGAGCAGGGAAGACTGCTCATGCGGGAAACCGCCGAGGTAACGAACTACGCTGAAGGCGTAACGGGTACGCTTCTCCTGCGGTCCGGAACAGGTGGAAGGACGGTGATCCCGCAGTGAATGCCGCCGTCCTCCTTGCTTTGGGCCTGCTCATGGTCCCCTCCAGGTACCTCTCGGTTGAGGTCGACATCGACTGGGAACCGGGCAGGAGGGTGACCACCGTGGCCTATACCGCCGTAGCCGGGGACGACGGCAGGTTCATGAGGGTATCCCGGGATTTCGATCCTGATTACATGGAGGTGGAGCTGATCCGTGGAGAATACGGATTTCCCGGTTCCACCCGGGAGGTGCCAGGCTGGGCGGTGGACAGCCTCACAGGTTCCCCTGGATGGCCCAGGGCCCTGGTGGCGGCGTTTCCGGGACTGAGACCGGGAATGACCATGAACTGGACCTTCAGGGTGACCGATACCGGCCCGTTCTCATCCCAGGGGCTTTTCTACACCTACATAGCCGGGGAGGAACCCGACACGATCATAGTGAGATGCCGTGAGTATGACGGGCTTTCATGGCATGCGGCGGGATTCACCCAAAGGGAAGACGGCGATCAGGTGGTGTTCATTTCCGCGGGGGAGGACTTCAGGGAACTCTGGCTCTCCACCGCCTCCGACTGGGCTGAGGTGGACTCCATCCTCATGAACTCCTCCCGGGAGGCCTCCGCGGTGGTGCCACCCGACCTCAGGGAAGCGTCAATCGAGGCCGGAGCCGCAGGAGCCCTTCCCAGGATGAGGATATCCAGGGGAAGGGTGCTGATAACCGAATCCATGCAGCTCCAGGGCTTTCCAGGTGGTGATGCCGGTTTCCAGGTCAGGTCCATACAGGAGATACTGGACACAAGAAGGGCCACTCCCATTGAGGCGGCCACTCTCCTTACGGCCATGTGCCGGGTAATGGGCATGGAGGCCTCGGTGGTTCCCTCCACCGACATACACCCTCCCATACCAACCCCCCTGGGTTTTCACAGGGCCTTCGTTCTCGTTGACGGCCTACTCGAGGAACCCTCCGAGTACCTGTCCCCGGTGGGCTGGGTGGACACGGAGGATACCCTCTGGCTCCTCCTTCCAGGGGGCACCCTGGCAGAACTTCCCCCGGAGACCTCACAGGAGATCTGCAGGGAGGACTGGACCGTTTCCCCTGATGAGGGAAGGTTCAGTCTGCTGGTAACTGCTTCAGG
>ERZ795048.584-NODE-584-length-37404-cov-32.101395_pt1 | contig 37404 bp, 33 predicted proteins | sample MGYA00375132_ERZ795048 | MGnify/ENA primary metagenome ERZ795048 (study PRJEB30177, sample SAMN05720225) | activated sludge metagenome | isolation source: Anaerobic digester | place: Hong Kong | collected 2014-12-17 ...
AAAAATGTGCAGAGATAGCGATAAGAAATCTTGATAACAAAAAAACAATCATCATCCCAGGAATGCTTATGAAGATTGCCAGAGTCGCTCTAAGGATTTTTCCAAAGAAAACAGTCATGGCAATTTCGTATAGATATCAAAAGAAAAAACGTTAGAAAACAAAACATGAATATCAGTTATACCCCCGGCGAGTCGCGAGACTCGCCAAAACGACGTGAGGTAAAATGATGGAAAAAATTTTAGATTTTCTGGAAACAAAAAAAGAATTCAAAGAGTTTTCGGAAGCAATCAAACAACAAGGCAAAGCGATACAAATCAGCAACACAACCGAAGAGGGCGGAATGTTTTTGGTTTTGTCGGCACACAAACAGGCCGGCGGGCCGATCGTTGTTGTGACCCCCAACCTTTATCACGCCCAGATTGTTTATGATAAACTTTCCGCAGCCCTTGATCCAGAAGAAGTTTTATTCTTCCCGCAAGACGAATTCATTACCAGCGAGATGCTGGTCTCGTCTTGGGAATTTCGCATTGAAAGAATCAACACGATAAAGCGTCTGATTGAAAACAACAACGCAATAGTCGTGACCCATCTCCCAGGACTGATCAAACCTCAACTGGAGCCAGAAGCGTGGAAAAACGCCATGTTTAGCCTTTGCATAAAACAGGAAATATCAATAGACAAACTTAGTTCAAAATTGATCATGTCTGGTTATTCCCACGAATACACGGTTGAAAAAATGGGAGACTTTAGTGTCAGGGGAGGAATAGTCGACGTCTTTCCGTTAGGAGAAAAAACCCCGGTCAGATTAGATTTCTTCGGAGACGAAATCGATACGATGAAACGGTTCGATATTGAATCGCAAAGATCACAGGAATCGTGCGAAAAGATCGATGTTATGCCAATGACAGAATTGTTTTTCGATGACAAAGGGTTAAAAACCATAAAAAACGAAGTTAAAACAATAATCAGGGACAAAAAACTATCTTCGGAAGCAATCGAAAAGATTGATGCGGATTTAGAAAGTTTGGAAAGACGTGAAGATTTGGAGAGGCTTTCCAGATACCAGAAGTTTCTATTTGGCCAACAAAATACAATTCTGGATTTTATCCCTAAAAGCACAGTTTTCTTTTTTGATTTTCATAGATTCAACGGGCAATATGACGACTTGAAACAAGATCTTCTGGACTGGATTGAGAACGCCGGAGACTATGCAAAAATGGGATTCGATTTTTTCGTGCCTTTGGAAAATATAAAGATTGAAAAACCAATTTATGTGGATTATCTTCGGGAAGAAACGCGGCTGCAAAACATAAAAAAAATTTCAATCGCAGCCAATGAACCGCTAAAATTCGAAGGAAATATAAATCTGGTCTTGAACGAGTTGAGATCTCTCGCGGGACAACGGACACTTGTGATAGCTTTGGAATCATATAAGTCCAGAACCGAGATGTGCGAGTTGCTTTCCGACAACAAACTGGATTATGTCCTAACCGGAGATACTGAAAGGCTTAAAGAAAATTCCATAAACATTATCGTGTCCGACCGATGCTTCGACTTTGCGTCGGAGGCGTTCGGGTTGACGGTGATTACTGAAAAATCCATTAACAAAAAGCAGACTTCGAAGCGCAAGGGAAAATACCTTTCCGCTTTCGATTCAAGCAAGCGGCTAGCATCTGTCAATGATTTGAAACCAGGCGATTATGTCGTTCATTATGATTACGGGATCGGTCGTTTTCTGGATATAAAAACAATGGAACTTGGCAATACTAGAAACGACTATATACATATCGAATATCGAGATGGCGACAAGCTGTATATTCCCTTGGAGTCATTTTCTGACTTGCAGAAATATGCCGGAAGCGAAGGGTTTGTTCCCAGACTATCTAAACTGGGCGGATCGGATTGGAACAAGGCTAAACAAAGAGTCAGAAGCAAAGCCGGAGATATTGCCGAAAGACTGATCAGACTTTATTCACAGAGAGAAAAAGCTAAAGGGTATTCTTTCCGACCAAACGCGGAATTGGAATCGGAATTGGAAATCGACTTTCCTTATGAAGAGACCCGCGATCAAAACAAAGCAATAAAAGAGGTGTTTTCCGATATGGAATCGCCACGACCGATGGATAGACTGTTATGTGGCGATGTTGGATTTGGCAAAACCGAAATAGCCTTAAGGGCGGCGTTCAGAGCAGTTTTGAATAATAAACAAGTTGCATATCTTGCTCCGACGACCGTTTTATCCAAACAACATTTTCAAACCTTTACTTCGCGATTGGAAAAATACGGAGTCAATATAGTGTTGCTTAATCGATTTGTCACCGGTAAGGCGCAAAAGCAAATCTTAACCGGATTGGAAAACGGGAGCATCGACATTGTGATAGGAACCCATAGGGTTTTGGGAAAAGACGTAGCATTCAAAGATTTGGGTTTGTTGATTGTCGATGAAGAACAAAGATTTGGCGTTCAGCATAAAGAAAAAATAAAGGAGTTCAAAGTTAATGTTGATGTGCTATCCTTATCCGCAACTCCGATACCGAGAACTTTGCAAATGGCTATCATGGGAGTAAAAAGCATGAGCCTTCTCGAAAGCGCGCCAGAGAATAGATATCCGATACAAACATATGTCATAGAAAGAAACGATGCCGTGATTAAAGATGCAATAGAAAGAGAATTGGCTCGCGAAGGACAAGTATATTATTTGTACAATAGGGTGGATGACATTGAAAACATTGCGATAAAAATTCAAAAACTCGTTCCAGAAGCCCGTGTTTGCATCGCCCATGGGCAGATGCACAAACTGGAATTGGAAGCCGTAATCGACGATTTTATCGACCGCAAAACCGATGTTTTGGTAGCAACCACAATTATTGAAACCGGAATAGATATTCCCAACGTCAACACTCTGATCATACATGATGCCGATAAACTTGGACTAGCGCAATTGTATCAGATCCGGGGAAGAGTGGGAAGAAGCGATAGAATAGCATACGCATATCTGATGTTTAAAAAGGATCGAGTTTTGACCGAGGACGCCGAGAAACGGTTGAAGGTGATCAAAGAATTCACAGAACTCGGAAGCGGCTTCAAAATCGCAGTACGGGATCTGTCAATCCGCGGAGCGGGAGACGTTCTTGGAAGCGAGCAATCCGGATTTATAGATTCGGTTGGGGTTGATATGTACATGCGGATCCTTGAAGAAGAAATAAATGCCAAGCAAGGAAAACCGGAAATCAAGGAAACCAAACCAGGAATCAAAGCGACGGTGTCAAGATATATTGACGAAGAATATATCAATGATGATTTCGTTAAAATCGAAATGTATAAAAAAATCAATTCGATAAAAAACAAAAAGGATATTGCTGATTTGCTTGCCGAATTCAAGGACCGATTTGGCGAATATATTCCCGAACTGGAAATATACCTTTACGAGAAGTTGTTTGAAAAACTTTCGAAGATGATCGACGGAGAAAAACTAATAGAAAGCAAAACAAACGTGACGCTGGTCATTTCTGAAGACGGCACCAAGAAAATGTCAGGCGAAGCATTGTTTACGACCGGTTTGGAAATATCCAACTACATTCGGTTCGCATACCGGCACAACAAGATAAGCATAATTGTAGATACGGTGGGACTTGAAAAACACTGGTTATACACCATGGTGGATTTTCTGGAAAAGATCGTTTCGGAAAACAAATAAGAGCGCGTGAAAACACGCGCTTTTTCTTTTGACTATAAAGTAAAAAGGCATCGTCGACCGTTTGACGATAAAAAAATTAAGTTGTAAATTATATAATAATATTATATAATATTATATATAAAAGTAGTTTTGATTTGGCTCCGCAAAGAGGTGGATCGATGAAAACGATCAATATCAAAACCCCCTTCATCACCTTGGGACAACTAATCAAGTATTCCGGATTGGTCCAAAGCGGAGGAGACGCAAAAATCTTTCTAGAAGAAAACAAAATAACTCACAACGGAGCATTGGAAAACCGTCGCGGGAAAAAAATTTATCCCGGAGATCTGGTTGAAATTGAAAATAAAATCATCCTGAAGGTTGTCAACAAAGAATGAAAATAGACAAAGTTACCCTAACCAATTTTAGGAACTATCACAAACAGACCCTGGAACTTGGTTCGGGTATTCATTTTATTATCGGGGCAAACGGGGAAGGTAAAACCAACTTTCTCGAAGCTTTGTATGTGCTTGCTTTGGCAAAATCATATAAGGCCGAAGACAGCGATCTGATTCGATTCAGTGCGGATTTTGCCAGAATACAGGCGACGATCGAAAAAGACGGACGCAAATTCGAATTGACAATGATCATCACAGAAATAGGAAAAAAAGCCATGCGCGACAGCCAGGAGATAAAACGGCTCAGCGATTACATCGGCAATCTGAATATCGTTTCCTTTTTGCCTGAAGACATCGTTTTGATTAAAGGAGCGCCAAGGGACAGAAGGTATTATGTCGATGTGTTTCTCGGGCAAATCGACAAAGATTATCTGAATGAACTGACGATATATAAACATATTCTCAAACAAAGAAATGAATTGCTGAAGAAATTGGAATATGTTGAAAAACCCGATTACACATTATTGGATGTCATAACGGAACAGTTGGCGTCTTCGGCGGAAAAGATTAGTCAAAGAAGAGTGCGGTTTCAAGAAGAAATCAACGGCTTGATCGATGGAATGTACAAAAGACTTTCCGACAAAGACGAAAAATTTTCTCTTGTCTATCAACAGACTTTGCCACAAAAGGAAGCCTATGGATTTCTCAAGGAAAAATACCGTCAGGACATCATGCAGGGCGCGACGGGATATGGTCCGCACCGCGACGACTACGTTTTCATGCTTGATGAATTTGCCGCCGGGAGCCGGGCTTCGCAGGGAGAACAGCGAATGATGGTGTTGTCCCTGAATATGGGTTTGGCAGAGCTTGTAAAAGAGACAAGGCACGAAACCCCGGTGTTCTTGTTAGATGATGTTTTTTCCGAACTGGATGAAACCAGACAAAACCGGCTCTTGGAATATGTGGCGACTTCGGGGATACAAACAATAGTGACCACCACGGGGCTTGGTGGAGTCAAGGATTTTATTTTGAAACAGGCACATGTTTTTCATGTCAACAAAGGATATATCAAGGAGGAGTACTGAAATGGCTGATCACAACAACGCAAAATACGATGCCAGCAATATCCAGATTCTAGAGGGTCTGGAGGCTGTAAAGAAAAGACCGGGGATGTATATAGGTACCACCGGACCGCGCGGACTGCACCACCTGGTGTGGGAAATCGTCGACAATTCCGTCGATGAAGCTTTGGCCGGTTATGCCGATCGCATCATCGTCGATATTCTTCCGGGTAACATTGTCCGGGTCGAGGACAACGGACGCGGCATTCCGGTTGATATTCATCCGAAAACCAAACGGCCAAGCGTAGAAACTGTTTATACGGTTTTACATGCCGGAGGAAAATTCGACCATAACTCGTACAAGGTGTCGGGCGGACTGCACGGGGTTGGAGCATCGGTAGTAAATGCTTTGAGTGAATATATGGATATCGAAATACACAAAGACGGCAAAATATACACCATCTCTTTTGACCACGGATTTTTGAAGAAAGAATTGGAATGCATTGGTGATACAGATAAATCAGGAACGATTGTCACGTTTTTGGCCGACCCTAAAGTGTTTGTGGAATGTCAGGAATATGATTTTGAAACTTTGAGATCGCGAATCCAGCAACTGGCTTTTTTAAATAAGGGAATCCAGTTTGACATAAACGATTTACGCAATCCCCAAAGCACAGTAAGAAAAGAATACAAATACGAGGGCGGCGTTAGGGAATATGTCGAATTTTTGAATTTGGGTAAAGCGGTTCTTAACCCTCAAGTTGCTTATTTCGAAGGCGAACAAGAGGGCATAACGGTGGAAATCGCTATGCAATATAACGATGGTTATGCCGCGAATATATATCCTTTCACAAACAACATTAACAATGCCGAAGGCGGAACGCACGAAGAAGGATTCAAAATGACCTTGACGCGTATTCTAAATGCTTACGGCAAAAGCGCTAACGTTTTCCGTAAAGACGAATCGTTGGCCGGAGAAGATACTAGGGAAGGGCTTGTGGCCATTGTTTCCGTCAAGCATCCGGATCCTCAATTCGAAGGACAAACAAAATCAAAACTTGGATCGAGCGACGCCAGAAGAGTAGTCGCGAATATCATGTCGGAAGGGTTGGACAGATACCTTCTGGAAAACCCCGCTGCCGCCAAAAACATTCTTGAAAAAGCCTTGATGGCCCAGAGGGCGAGAATCGCCGCCAAGAAAGCAAGGGAAGCAACCAGGCGGAAATCCCCGCTGGATTCCCTGGGATTTGCTTCCAAATTAGCTGACTGCCGGACCAAAGATGCGGCCAAATCGGAAATTTATCTGGTTGAAGGAGATTCCGCCGGCGGATCTGCAAAACAAGGTCGTGACGCGGAGTTCCAAGCCATTCTTCCTTTGCGTGGAAAAGTGCTGAATGTAGAAAAGGCGAGACTGGATCGTGCGCTTCAAAACAAAGAGATTGTATCGATGATCCAGGCGTTTGGAACGGGAATCGGTGAAGAATTCCAAATTGATCAGGCGCGCTACCACAAGATTATCATCATGACCGATGCCGATGTTGACGGAGCTCACATCCGCACGTTGCTTTTGACTTTCTTCTTTCGTTATATGAGGCCGCTGATCGAAAAAGGTTATATTTATATTGCGCAGCCGCCGCTATTCAAAATTCAACTTGGCAAGTCTATACAATACGCATATGAAGAAAAAGAACTCGAAAGGATTCTTGCCGGATTGACCGGAAAACCGGTCTTGCAAAGGTACAAAGGTCTCGGAGAAATGAATCCGGAGCAGCTTTGGGAAACCACTATGGATCCCGAAGCCAGAACACTCTTGCAAGTTACGCTGGAAGACGCCATCGAGGCCGACAGGATCTTTTCCATGCTGATGGGCGACGATGTCCCCAGTCGCAGGGAGTTTATCCAGGAAAATGCGGAATATGTCCGTAACCTGGATATTTAGGGGGACATCATGGAAAATCAAGAATACGAAAACACAAATATAAAAGATAAAATTCAGGAAGTAAATATTTCGGGAGAGATGAAAACTTCTTTCTTGAGTTATGCTATGAGCGTCATCGTTGCTCGCGCGCTACCTGATGTCAGAGACGGATTGAAACCAGTTCACAGACGAATTCTTTACGGAATGGACGAACTTGGCGTGTATCCAGATAAACAATATAAGAAATCCGCCAGAATAGTCGGAGACGTCATGGGTAAATATCACCCTCACGGAGATTCGGCGATCTATGATTCAATGGTTAGGATGGCTCAGGATTTCAGTTATCGTTATCCATTGGTTAACGGACACGGGAACTTCGGATCGGTTGACGGAGACGGCGCTGCCGCCATGCGTTACACCGAAGCGAAAATGGAAAAAATCACCGTCGAAATGCTTAAGGATCTCCGCAAGGATACGGTTGATTTTGTCGATAATTACGATGGTAGCGAACAGGAGCCTAAAGTATTACCGGCCAGATTTCCCAACCTGTTGGTAAACGGAGCGAATGGTATCGCCGTCGGAATGTCCACCGTTATCCCGCCGCATAATCTTACGGAGGTAATTGAAGGATATATCGCTTATATACGCAATCAGGATATCGAAGACGAAGAACTGATGGAGTATATCAAAGGGCCGGATTTTCCGACCGGCGGAATAATTTTGGGAATGTCAGGAATCAGAGAAGCTTATTTGACCGGACACGGAACAATCAGGGTCAAAGCCAAAGCCGAAATCAAAGACATGGCTTCCGGCAAAAAACAGATCATCATCAAAGAAATACCGTATCAGGTAAATAAATCAAATCTGATAGACAAAATAGCGGAACTCGCCAAGGACAAGAGAATCGAAGGTATCACTGATCTCCGTGACGAATCCAATCGCAACGGTATGCGTATCGTGTTGGAATTGAGAAAAGACGCCAATCCGGAAGTCATTCTCAATAATCTCTATAAGAACTCGCAATTACAGGCATCATACGGCGTGAACATGCTTGCGCTTGTGGATGACAAACCGATGATTCTTTCGCTCAAGGAAATAATAAAATATTATTTCGAACACCAGACTACAGTTTTGATCAGAAGAACAAAATTCGATTTGGACAAAGCCATTCAAAGAGATCATCTGCTCAAAGGGTTCATCATCGCTCTCGATAATATCGATGAAGTCATCAAAATAATCCGTGAATCATATGATGATACCGAACAAAAACTGATTGAGCGCTATGGTTTCAGCGATGTTCAGACAAAAGCCATTTTGGCGATGCAACTGAGAAAACTGTCAGGCATGGAAAGAGACAAGATTCATGCCGAATTGGCCGAAATCGAAAAAGCGATCAATTATTACAACCAAATTCTCGTCGACAAGGAACTGCAACACGAAATATTGGTTTCCGAAGCTGAAGATGTCAAAAATAAGTATGGAGATGCCAGAAGAACGGAAATCGATCTTTCGGGCGATTATGACATAGAAGATGAGGATTTGATTCCTATCGAAGACGTAATCGTTGCCGTTACGACCAACGGTTATGTCAAACGGATGAATGTCGCCGTCTACAAATCGCAAAATCGCGGAGGCCGAGGCAAAACCGGAATGAAGATAAACGAGGATGATGTTATCGATTCGATCATATCGACTTCGACACATGATTACCTCCTGTTCTTTACAAATCTCGGGCGCGTGTATAAAATAAAAGGGTACAGGATACCCAATTACGGACGCAATTCGAAGGGACTCCCGATTGTCAATCTTCTCAACCTTACGGACGGAGAAGGGTTGGCTGCAGTCATGAGCGTCAAGGACTTCAATGAAGGATACCTGTTTTTCACTACAACAAAAGGCGTTGTAAAACGCACAAAAGTGTCGGCATTCCAAAATATCAGGACCAACGGAATCAGGGCCTTGTCTCTTCGGGACGGCGATCAGCTGCACAGCGTAAAATTGACTGACGGAAATCGGGACGTCATTATCGGAGCATCCAATGGCAAAGCTATCAGATTCAACGAACAAGACGTGCGTAGCATGGGCCGTGATGCGGCCGGCGTAAAAGGAATTGCTTTGTCTGGCAAGGAAGAAGTCATCGGAGTGACCACCGTCACCGTCGACAGAAGCGAAATTCTCGCCATTACCGCCAAAGGATATGGAAAAAGAACCGATGTCGACGAATATAGACTTCAAGGACGCGGCGGCAAAGGTGTCAAAACGATCAATGTTACCACTAAGAACGGATGTCTCAAGAAACTGATCAGCGTGGTTGGTGACGAGGATCTGCTTGTCGTGACCGACAAAGGCATGATTATCAGAGTTCCGATTGATCAGATAGCCCAGACAAAAAGATCTACCCAGGGCGTAAAGATCATTAACGTCCTCGATGGTCACGAAGTGGCGACAATCGCCATCGTCCCCAAAGAAGAGGACGATGACGAAAATATGGAATCCATAGATGACAATTCCGAAATTACAGAAGAAACAAACGATAATATCTCGGCAAATCAGGAACAGCAAAAACCAATCAGAGAATTCCATATGGAAGAATACAAGGAACTGAATCACTTCGTCGAAGAAGACGAAGAAGAGAATGAGGAAGACGACGAGGAAGAATCGGACGTTGACGACATTCTAAAAGACAGTTATTGATATCAAGGAGGAAAGATATCCATGCTGGACATCAAACAAATCCGGGCAAACCCGGAATTGATCATCGGGAAATTGAACCGCCGCGGCGGAGACTTTTCCTATCTTTACGACATGTTGGAAACCGACCGTAAAAGACGGGAAGCCATTTTGGAAGTCGAAGCGCTGAAAGCTAAAAAGAATGAAATATCAAAACAGATCGGCCAGTTCAAGCGCGAAGGGAAATCGGTCGAATCGATTCTGAAAAACATGGATGATTTTTCCCATTCGATCGCCGGGTTGGAAGATGCGGTAAGACAATATGATGACGATATCCGCGAAACACTTCTGAAAACACCGAATATGCCGGCAGATGATATTCCAAACGGAAAAGACGACAGTGAAAACGTGGAAATCAAACGCAATCTTGAGCCAACCCAATTCGATTTCGTACCGAAAAGCCACTATGATCTCGGAGAAGCTCTTGACATCCTTGATTTTCAAAGGGCCGGTAAAATATCCGGAGCTCGCTTCGTCGTATACAAGGGACTTGGAGCCCGTTTGGAAAGATCGCTTATCCAGTTCATGATGGATCTTCACGCTAATAAACATGGCTACACAGAAATAATGCCGCCCTATCTGGTAAACGAGACATCAATGTACGGAACCGGACAATTTCCAAAATTCATGGACGAGGCTTTCAAAGTCAATGATGACAGAAATCTTTATCTGAATCCGACCGCCGAAGTTCCGACTATCAATCTCCACCGCGACGAAGTGATCGACAAAGATTTGTTGCCGATAAAATATGTTTCTTACACAACCGCTTTCCGTAAGGAAGCCGGATCGGCAGGAAAAGATACGAAAGGCATCATCAGACAGCATCAGTTCAATAAGGTTGAACTGATCAAATTCACTAAGCCTGAAGAATCGTATAAGGAACAGATGCTGATGCTAGAAGACGCCGAGGATGTCCTGAAGCTATTGAAGATACCTTATCATGTGGTTGTTCTTTGTGCCGGCGATCTGGGGTTCTCGATGTGCAAGACTTATGATATCGAAGTTTGGCTGCCTTCGGAAAACCGGTATCGGGAAATCAGTTCGGTATCAAACGCCGAGGATTATCAGGCAAGACGCGCCAACATCAAATACCGGCCGGACACCGACGGCAAACTGGAATACGTTCACACTTTGAATGGATCCGGACTTGCGGTCGGACGCACATTGGTCGCCGTCATGGAAAACTATCAAAAGGCCGATGGTACGATCGAAGTGCCGGAAGTATTGCGAAAATACATGGGCACGGACATCATAAGCAAATAAAAAAGGGAACTTCGGTTCCCTTTCTTTTTTATCACAGATTCTTTTTGATTTCGTCGGCGATTTTCAAAAATTCTTCCGCCGGCAATTTTCCGTAGTTGTTTTCAAATTCCATGCGAACTCCGTCGTTTTCATAGCGCGGAATAAGATGGACATGAAAATGGAAGACTGATTGCAAAGGTTTGTCGGTGTTGATGAGGATGTTGAGTCCGATCGGGTTGAAAGCTTTTTTGATAGCCTTGGCAATTTCGGGAATCTTTTTAAAAATTCTGGCAATAATTTCCTCGTCGATTTCATACACGTTTGCAAAGTGTTGTTTGGGAATCAAAAGCGTATGCCCTTTGGTTGCTTGAGAGATGTCGAGAATAGCGATGAAACAATCATCCTCGTATACCTTGTAAGACTGAATTTCGCCGTTTGCGATCCGGCAAAAAATACAATCCATTGTCATTCCTCCTTATTTATATCGTCAACGATTTTAATCAATTGTCGGAAATCTTTGATCCAGTAATCCGGTGAAGAGAGCTCAAGTTCCTTTCTTTTGAGCGACCAGTCAACGGCACACGTAGCGATTCCGGCAGCTTTGCCAGAAACGATGTCAGACGGATGATCGCCCACCATTATGCCGAAGTGGCATTTAAGTTGTTTCAGAGCATAGAGAACGGGCTCGGGGTGGGGCTTGGCGTGAGTGATTTCATCAAGCGATACGATTTCTTCAAACAGTTTGTCTAATCCGAAATGTTCAAGGGACGGAAGGGCGGAAACACGGAATTTGGTTGTTACCACGCCGAGCCGGCAATTCTTATTCTTAAGTTCAGTTAGAGTTTCTTTTACCCCGGGATAAAGCGAAATGCTGTCAAATTCGTTTTCGACATAGTATTTTCGATATGCAAAAATCATATCGGAAATCATTTCCTCCGAGGAAGCATGTTTTTTGAAAGTGTCGTATAACGGAGGACCGATCATTTCCATAATGTTTTTTCGAGACCATAATCGTTCCGGGAAAAAAGCAGTCATGACATGACGGAAAGAATCAATGATGATGTTGTTGGAATCGACCAAAGTCCCATCAAGGTCAAAAAGTACGGCTTCAATCTTGCGCATAGTATTTATCACCGATAATATTATAACAAAAAACCCCGGACATGACAGACAAAACAATTCTGTATTGTAGATTATGGTGTTATGTGTTTAATTATGATATAATTTTATCGGTGATTTTTGTGAAGAAAACGATGATGATTTATAACCCTGCAAGTGGAAAGCAAAAATTCGTCGGACGTCTGGAAGAAACGCTCGCGCGTTTCCGGGCGGCCGGATATGATATCGAAGCATATGCGACCGGAAAGCCCGGACAAGCAACAATCCTGGCTCGGGAGGCGTGTCAAAAAGGTTACGAAGAAGTTATAATCGTCGGCGGAGACGGCACTTTCAACGAGTGCGTCAACGGACTAATGGAATTTGAAAACCGACCGACTATCGGATATATTCCGGCTGGAACCTGCTGCGATATCGGGATGACTCTCGGCCTTACGAAAAATATCGACAAGGCCGTGAACAACATATTGACGAACACTCCTGTGAAAATGGATGTGGTAAAAGCCAACGACCGTTATTTTTGTTACGTATCCGGAAACGGGGCGTTCATCGATATAAGCTATGTCACCGATTCCAAACTGAAAAAAAAGATCGGATATTTTGCCTACGTCATCAAAGCGGCGGAAGAGATTTTCACCATTCCGAAAATGCGGATGCGGGTAACACACGACCACGGAACGGTATCGGGCGTTTATTCTCTTGTTTTGATTATCAATTCCAAACGCGTGGCCGGCATCAATATGATTTACAAACCGAGTCTCGACGACGGGCTTGTAAATGTTGTCATGTATAAGAGTTTGTTGCCTCTCAACTGGATTCTATATATCCTGTCTTTCCTTTTACCGTTTTGGTCGACTCCGCTTGTCACTAGATTCAAAACGTCTTCTTTGAAGATAGTTACGAACACCCGTTCACGTTGGAATATCGATGGAGAATCGGGCGGTGTCGGAAATCAAAACATCCATGTTTGTCGGCATGGTATCTCGATAATCGTGCCGCCAGCCACAAAAAAACGTTACTTCCATCATCAAGACGAGAGTGTCTGAAATGAAAGATAAAACCACCGCCATGGGGGTCAAACCGAAAAAAAGGTTCGGTCAGAACTTTCTTTCCGATCGCAACATTCTTAATAAAATAATCGATGCGGCAAAAATCGACAAAGAAACCGATGTTATCGAAATCGGTCCGGGAACGGGAAATTTAACTGAACTTCTGGCAAAGAAAGCCGGAAGAGTGGTGGCATATGAAATCGACAGCACGTTAATTCCGATATTAAAAGAAAGATTGAAAAGCCTCGATAACATTACGATAATGAATAAAGATATTTTGGAAATAGACATAGACAAAGAGATCGACGAGCATTTTCCCGATAGCAAAAAAATTATGGCAATCGCCAATCTTCCTTATTATATAACAACGCCGATTCTGATGAAATTTCTGAAGACATCGGATAAAGTTACAAGGCTGATCTTCATGATGCAGTTGGAGGTAGCAAAACGCCTGTCTGCTGGTCCGGGAGGGAAAGACTATGGCGCTCTGTCGGTCATAATGGCTTATCGGACCAAAACCGAGATTCGTTTCAAGGTGCCGCGCACGGTATTTGTTCCCGCTCCGAACGTGGATTCTGCCGTGGTCGATATCGAGATCAGAAACAAACCGCCTTTTATTGTGAAAGACGACAGCTTCTTTTATGATTTTATTCATAAGATGTTTGCCTACAGACGCAAAACTTTATCCAACAATTTGGCAACAGCCTATCCAGAGACCAACAAAACAGAAACCGATTCATTGATCACAAAAGCCAATCTTGCTCCGGGAGTCCGGGCGGAAGCGTTGTCGCCAGAAGAGTTTGGACGGTTGTCCGATATTGTATGGGATGCTCTTGGCAAATCAAAAACCGCATGAAAGATTCTTTCCTTTTAACGCCCCCAAGTTTTTGCGGGCGTTTTGGTTTACGCATGATATAATTGAATAGCAAAGCAACACATTCCATAAAGGAGGAATATTATGGATAAACTAAAAACTGTCGATCCGGAAATAGCCGCATTGATCGAAGAAGAATTGGGACGCCAACAGTCGCATCTCGAACTGATTGCCTCGGAAAACTTTGTTTCCGAAGCAATATTGGAAGCTGACGGCAGTGTTCTTACCAACAAATACGCGGAAGGATATCCCGGAAAAAGATATTACGGGGGATGCGAGTATGTGGACGGAGTCGAAGATTTAGCGCGCGAAAGGGCAAAAAAACTTTTTAATGTCAAATTTGCCAATGTCCAGCCCCACTCAGGATCATCTGCCAATATGGGCGCCTACCGCGCTGTCCTGGAAAAAGGAGACGTCGTCATGGGTATGGCCCTTGACCAAGGGGGGCATCTAACCCACGGACATCCGCTCAGTTTCAGCGGTATCGATTATGAATTTCATCCGTATTTTGTCAGCAAAGAAACAGAAACAATCGATTACGACGAATTGGAAAAAACCGCATTGGAAATCAAACCGCGGCTGATTGTGGCGGGAGCCAGCGCTTATCCGCGTATCATTGATTTTGCCAGATTAAGGAAAATCGCCGATGAAACCGGAGCGCTTTTCATGGTCGACATGGCGCACATAGCCGGGTTGGTGGCAACCGGGCTGCATCCCAACCCCTGTGATTATGCCGACATCGTAACAACGACGACGCACAAGACCCTGCGCGGTCCACGCGGCGGAATGATTCTTACCAACAACGAAGAAATAGCCAAAAAAATCGATCGGGTCATTTTTCCAGGAATTCAAGGAGGACCGCTTATGCATATCATCGCTGCCAAAGCGGTCGCCTTGCAAGAAGCGCTGAAACCCGAATTCACAGTATATCAAAAACAGGTTGTCGCAAATGCCGACGCATTCGCCAAACGTTTCATAGAGTTGGGATATCATGTGATTTCTGGAGGGACAGACAATCATCTGTTGCTGCTGGATGTCGTATCCAAATCAGAGTTGACAGGGAAGAAAGCGGAAAAATTGCTTGACTCAGTCAATATCACTTGCAACAAGAATACGATTCCTTACGACAAGGAAAAGCCATTTATCGCCAGCGGAATCAGACTGGGAAGTCCGGCCATGACCACTAGGGGATTCAAGGAAGCGGATTTTATCAGAGTCGCCGATCTTATCGACATGGCTTTGATGAATCCGGAAAACGAAGAAATATTGGCGAAAGTAAAAGCCGGAGTCAAAGATCTTACTGACAGCCATCCGCTATACAGACGATGAAATTTCGGCGCATTCTAGCGTGCGTGAACGACGGTTTGTTGGCAATCAGAATCCAAAATATTCTCCGTGCCAATGGCCTTTCTCCGGATATCGCCTCTCATCCGATTCAAAGCGATGAGGCTGGCAGGTACGATATTGTCGTCATTCATGAATCATACCGGATAACAGATCTTTACGGATTTACCGAAAATATAGTCACAAGAAAAAACATTCCTGTTGTTTTTCTGTCGTCAAATCCGGCCGGCGCTATTTTGCGTCGGCTTTCTAGTTATCCCGGGTTCATGCTCGCGGATGAGATGAAAATGGATTCGGAATTACCGGTTATTCTTGTCATGTACGACAAATATCTGGAAAAGAACAAGGCGCTTGAGAACGAGAACAGAAAAGCAAAATCAAAAATCGCAAACGGAAAATTGTTTCAACAATGCAAGGAGTATTTGATTTCCACAGGGATGAGCGAAGATGAAGCCCATAAAAAAATCCTCAAGACAGCAATGGACGAAAAAATCGGAAAATACGATGCGGCTTTAAAAATATTGCAGAAAAAAACGAAATGATATTGAATCAAAAAAACGTTTCGGTATAATAGCAATATATATTATGAAGAGACAAAGGCGTCTCGAAAGAAAGGTCGTTCGGTTTTTGGGAGTGCATTGCATTGTCCCTTAACCCGGATGAGAATGATCAAATGGCAAAATACACTAAAGAACAAATCCTCAGAAACGCCGAGGAAGAAAATGTCCGCTACGTGCGCTTAATGTTCACCGACATCAATGGCACGATCAAAAGCGTTGAGATTCCTGTTTACCGGTTGAAATCGGCACTTAACGGAGAAGTGATGTTTGACGGATCGTCAATCGAAGGGTTTGTCCGTATCATGGAAGCCGACATGTATCTGCGTCCCGATCCGGATACCTGGTTGATTCTAAGCTGGGAGGAAACGGCTTACGGGAAGGTGGCCCGTCTCATCTGCGACGTTTATACTCCGGAAGGTAAACCGTCCGAAGCCGACCCGAGAGGCAATCTGAAAAGAGTCGCCAAGAAAATGGAGGCATTAGGCTTTTCCACTTTGAACATCGGATTCGAACCGGAATTCTTTCTTTTGAAATTGGATGAAAAAGGCGAGATATCAATGAAGGTCACCGATGAAGGCGGCTACTTCGATTTGTCTCCGATCGACGGAGCCGGCGATTGCCGAAGGGACATTGTCCTGGAGTTGGAAAGAATAGGGTTTACCATGGAAGCTAGTCATCACGAAGTCGCTCCTGGACAGAACGAAATAAATTTCCAATTTTCCAATATTGTAGAAGCTTGCGACAATATTCAAACATTCAAGTTAGTGGTGAAAAACATTGCCAGAAGACACGGATTACATGCAACCTTCATGCCTAAACCGATTGCGAAAATAAATGGATCCGGCATGCATACGAATTGTTCCTTAGCCAACATGAATGGAGAAAACGCCTTTTATGATCCGAAGGATCCGATGGGGTTGTCGCTCGTTTGCCGGCAATGGCTGACAGGTATTTTGACACACTCCAGACACTTCTGTGCCATTACCAACCCGACCGTAAATTCATACAAAAGGTTGGTGCCCGGATATGAGGCTCCGTGCTATGTTTCCTGGTCGGAACACAACCGTTCCGTAATGGTAAGGATACCCGCAACAAGAGGAAGGACGACAAGAACCGAAATCAGGAGCGTAGATACCTCGGCGAATCCCTATCTGGCGATGGCCGTCATTCTGGCTTCCGGCTTGGACGGGATCGAGAAAAATCTCCCCTTGATAGCTCCGATTAACGAGAATCTTTTCGAAAAAACCGATGAGGAAAGAGAAGCGCTGGGGGTAGCCAGCCTTCCCAACAATCTCAAGGAGGCAATCGACCTCTTGAAAGAGGACGAATTGCTAAAAGACGCGCTTGGTGAACATATTTTCAAAAAATTTGTAGAACTCAAAATCCGCGAATGGGACGAATTTAGAACTACTGTTACCGAGTGGGAGATAAAAAAATATATCAAACTGATCTGACAAAAGCAATGCGGGCGAAGCGAGAAAAACGCTCCGCCCTTTCTTTTTTTGGAAAACAAAAAAAATCAATTTCGAATCGCGATATAAGACTTCTTTTTGAATACTAAAACAAGCAGATATGAGTCAAAAAACTGGGGCAAGCTGGGCAATAGGAAGAACAATGGAGAAAACCAATAGAAACAACCGTGATTTAAAAACACCGAAAAAGCACATAAAATAGCCATTTACCGAACATTTCTGTATTAAGGGGATTTGTCGATATTCTTTGTCTTGAGGCATAAAATAAGGTATAATTTGGCTATAAGGAAACGAGTGATGGATATGGAATGGAAAGTAGCCGGACAAACGATTCTCAATCAAGTGGTAGTGGCTCCGATGGCCGGTATAACCAATCCGGCATATCGAAGGATTCTGAAAGAATGTGGAGCTGGTTTAATCTATACGGAGATGGTGTCGGACAAAGGCTTGGGGCACGAAAATGAAAAGACATTTTCGATGCTTACAGTCATGCCCGACGAACATCCGATCGTTTTGCAACTATTTGGAAGCGATCCGGAATCGATGGCTGTTGCGGCCGGGATCGTCACAAATGAAACAGACGCCGATATCATTGATATCAACATGGGGTGCCCGGTGACTAAAGTTGTTAAGAACGGAGCCGGAGCCAAGCTTATGCTGGACATAGAAAAAGCATCCGCCATTGTCAGGGCCGTTGTTTCGGTTACAAATAAACCGGTCTCCGTAAAAATAAGAAGCGGGTGGGACAAGGAACATTTGAATGCTCCGTCATTTGCAAAGGCATTGGAAGAATCTGGCGCATCTATGATCGCCGTGCATGCCAGGACGAAAACAGAAATGTATGGTGGTAAGGCAGATTGGGATGTGATCCGTCAAGTTAAGGAAAAAGTGAATATCCCCGTCGTTGGCAATGGTGACATTCGGAAACCGGAAGACGCCGAACACATGTTGAAACAAACCGGATGCGACGCCGTAATGATCGGAAGAGGTCTTTTGGGAAACCCGTGGCTTGTCAGTCAAACGGTTGAATATCTTGAGACGGGCACATACGAACCGCATGTCACGTTGGAAAAAAGAAAAGAAATGATCTACCGTCATTTCGAGTTGTTGAGGGATCTAAAAGGGGAACGATCGGCAATCTTGGAAATGCGAAGCCATGGACCGTGGTATTTGCGAGGACTTAAAAATTCAGCCCAGATAAAAGCAAGGCTTTCTCAAACAAGAACCGAGAAAGAATTTAGCCTAGCGATCGAAGAGTATTTCGATTACTTGTACAGTTTGTAAAAAAGGTCCGCCTTATTAAGCGGACCTTTAGTTCCAATAAAAACGAATCAAATTAGGTTGTTATTGTAGAAGTCAGGCGATGTATTCCTGATATTTCTTGTACAACGCCTCCGATAATTCCACTAAGACGGATATGCCGTCGGGAGTGTATTCCGTCGACTTGATAAAAGCATTTTCTTGCAGTTCGCTATATATGCCACCTTTGTCGAATGGAAGGAACAGTTTTACAAGATGGCGGTTGCCGAACAATGTCTTATCAATCATATCAAGAAGCCGGTCGAGATTTTCGTCCTTAAGAGCGGACACATAAACCGGATTGGAAAACCCGTTTGCCGGAATTTCCGGACACAGATCCATTTTGTTTATCACATGGATTATGGGAATGTTTTTCGCTCCCAGTTCTTCGAGGACGGTTTCCGTTATTTTTGCTTGTTCATAATGTCTTGGATTCGAGGCGTCGATCACATGCAAAATCAATGAAGCTTCAGTGGTTTCCTCAAGCGTTGACTTGAATGCTTCGATCAATTGGTGTGGCAATTTGGAAATGAAACCGACCGTATCTGTAACCAGAAAATCGTGATTGTTGTCGCGCTTTATTTCTCTCGTTTGAGTTTCCAAAGTTGCGAAGAGCATGTCTTTTTCGAAGACGTATTTATCACTCTTTTTTTCAGCGTGAGACATGAGTGCGTTCATCAGTGTCGATTTGCCGGAGTTGGTGTATCCAACAATGGCAACGGTCGGAACGTTGCTGGTTGAGCGCTTGTGCCTCTGGGTTCTTCTAACGGCCACAAGTTCATTTAACTCGGTTTTTAGTTTGTGAACCCGGTTACGGATTATCCGTTTGTCCAGTTCTAGTTGTTGCTCTCCCGGTCCCTTGGATCCTGTTCCGCTTTTTTGTCTGGAAAGTGACTTATACATACCGGCGACACGCGGAAGATAGTACTCCGCTTGTGCCAGTTCCACTTGCAAAATCGCTTCTTTGGTTTTTGCCCGTTTGGCAAAAATATCGAGAATAAGCACGGTGCGGTCGATGATTTTTATTTCCAAAGCCTGTTCCAGATTGCGAATGTGCGACGGACTAAGTTCATCGTCAAAAATCAAGAGATTCGCATCAAGCACATTGATCTCCTGTTTTATTTCAGCAACTTTGCCTTGACCGATATAAAAATTAGCGGTGGGGGCATCGGCCTTTTGTGTTACCTGGCCAACAACTTCGACATCACAAGCTTCCGCAAGATTTTTGAGTTCGGCCAGCGAAGCGAAAAAGTCGGAATCCGTTCCGAGATCAAGGCCGACAAGAATAGCTTTTTCCATAGTATCACCCAAAGATAATTATACAACAAAGAAGCTTTGATTCATAGACAGAGCCGTAAAACGTGTATATTAAAGAAAAAAAATATGATATAATATGTCAACAATCAGGTAAAGGTAATTACGAGGCGCGATGATGAAAAAAGGAAAGACCACAGCTAAAGAAAACATTGTCAAAACCAAGCAGAAAATCGAAGGATTTTTCAACAACCTAACCGAGAAAATAAAAGCGCAATTATACGACGTCTTCTCATCGAAGAAAAAGACTTTTGCTTTTCTGGCTCTGGTTATTTTTACGGTTTTGTTTGCGATACAGATGCTTATCATTTTCGTGCGCAACAGTTTCTATTGCAATTTTTCGGACGACATATTGCAGTATTATACGATAATGGTCGATTTTGTGGCCCAGATAAAAGCCGGAACGATATCGTTTTTCAATCTGAACAATTATTTGGGGGCTTCGTATTATTCCGACGTTTATTACATCCCGCTTGATATTTTCACCACAATAACTTTTATTCTCAGTTATCTGATGCCCACTCAGCTTGCCTATTCGGTAACCGAATTGATAAAGATATGGGCGGGAGTCATGGTTTTTGCTTATTACCTGAATCTTAAAGGGATGAAGAATAAGACAATATTCTGGATGGGTCTTGTCTATTTTGTCAGCGGAGGAACCGTCAGTTTCATGGCGTTCCCGGCATTTCTATCCTTAACGTTTTATCTGCCGTTGGCGCTCATAGTCATCCACTGGTCGTTTAAAGGAAAAAAATGGATTGTTCCGTTATTCGCTTTCGTGCTGGTTTTTTATAATTTCTATCTTGCATACATGGCTTTGATTTTCACAGGCTTGATGTTTATCATGGAGTATGTCAGGCGCGAGGATTTCCGGTTTGGGAAGTTTCTTTGTGACGGGGCGATTTTTCTCGGATTGCTTTTGTTGGGGGTCGGAATGAGCCTAATCATTCTGTATCCTTCCATTTTGTATGTGTTACAGGACACCTACAGGCAAACAGGGACATTCAATTACTGGGGCATTCAGATCGGAAGCTACGAACTGAAATTGTTTGAACCGGAAATATATATCCGTTTTCTGGCAAAAATGTTTGCCGAACAGTACCCGACGGGATTTTATGGTTTTTCTCAGGACTATACAAAAGAACACATATCTCTGTATATCACAATGACCGGCCTATTAATGATGAGTGGCATATTCTTTTTGAAAGACCGGTCAAGCAAGGTATATAAAGCGACTATCCTTATCGGCGTGCTGATGGCGATTTTTCCGTTCTTCTCTTATTTATTTTCCGGAACGACGGATCAGCCCTATACAAGATGGATCAATTGTTACCCGCTAGTTATGACAATCATTCTCGCACATGTGTTCGACAAAACTGGATTTGAAAAACTGAATATGAAACAACTGACAATCCCGGCCGTCTTGCTTATGGGTTTGGATATCTATTTGGTGTATTACTACATCCACAAACTCGATCTACTCAGGGATTTCAAGTTTGCGGATGTTCTCACGCTTGATTGGGCGATGATGATTGTCAGCGCTGTCGTGATTCTGCTGTTCCTAATATTTGGCTGGATGAAGAAACCCGGATGGTTAAAATGCTTGTTTGTTGCGGAATGCTGTGTCGCGCTGGCAAACATTTACGGGAACGCTTTTTTCATAGGAAACAAGAACGACACGTTCGAAGAGATGTATTCGATCAATGATGTTTTGAAAGAACAACTTGCCGAGGACGGGGAATCGTTTTATCGGGTTTATGTGGAAATGCAGGCTTTCAATGTCGAAGACACTAATTTCAACCGGATGACTGTTTATCCGACCAATACAGAAATATTCCATTCCTGGACGGACTATGAATCAGATACGCTAGCAACTTTACTTTTTAATCTGAGTACGAATGCGGAAGAGCACCAAAGTAAATCCAAATTGAATACCATGGCGCTTTTCTTAAATCAGTTCCTTGGATATAAATACGTGCTTACAAGTACCGAACATGCGTATTATCTTGACAGTGATTACTTTGAATTGATATATTCAGATTCTGAGTATGTATTGTTCCGGATTGTGAATGCGGAAAATTTCCAAGTATACGAATCCTATGCTTCCTATTCGGAATATGAAGGCTTTTGTGATTTCAACAACAACCTGGAAGCGCAGAAGATTTTTTTGATGGCCGCATTGATCGATACCGAAAGATACGAGGACATGACTTTCAATCTGGAAGAAATAATGTTAGATGACCGTTCCAGTGAAAATACGATATATCCCTCCAAGACCATTACTTCGTACGAGCTTGTGGCTTTTGAAGGATCCGGCGACGATTACAACCCTTCCGGTTTGTTTTTCCGGTTTGACGGCAGCCAGCTGAATATCGGGTTTGATGCGGGGGCGCTTTATATCAATGTTAACAGCGGGATTTATTCCGGAGACGTGTATATGGAATTTGCCGACGGCTCAATGTATAAAAGCCAATTTCCGGCTTCCGATTATTACGACGTAAAGTGTGAATTCGGATCGGAACCCGTTGCTATTTATTTTGAGACAAACGGACTTAATACCCGTTTGTCGATAACGTACAGGATGGAAATGGCCAGGGACAGCAGCGCCTATTTAGTTTTCGATCTGTCGGGTATCGAATACACAGACGGGGCCGGCATGTTGTATCTTAGAATGAGTCAAAAACTGGGGACTGTAATTTTCGTGGATGCCGAAGGCAACGAAACCTACGGATTCAAAGACTATTATTATTTTGATTCTGCCCCGGTTCGGGTATATATATTCAAAACCGGCAACATGTACTCCAACGTAAACAATTTTTTCCAGTTTTCCTTGCATTATGTTTATGATGGAGATTATCTGGAAGAATATGAAAATCTGACCAATGGCAATAAGCTCTACGCCAACGGTTCGCTTGAGATCACAAACGGCACGATTTCTTTGTCCTATCTTCGCACTAGTGAAACGACTTACGATCAAATCGTGGTGATACCCGTGACTTATTCGGAAGAATGGACAGTGACTTCCGAACAACAATATGAAACAATAAGCGCATCCGGAGGAATGCTGGGAATCATAGTGCCTGCAGGCATCGAAGATGTGTCGATAGAACTGAGGTTCATTCCCAAAGGACTGAAAGAAGGAGCGCTGGGCAGTTTGGCGTTTATTGCCGTTTATCTCGGAATTTTCCTTCCGGGATGGATAAGCGAAAAGAAAAAAAGAAATAAAGAACAGATATCCAAGGAGATGAATGAATCGTGAAAAAGATCAATATCATCGTGCCGGCATTCAACGAAGAAAAGAATGTTAGACCGTTTTATGATGAGATTACAGGATTTCTCGAGCGTCCGGGATACGAGTTTCATATCATGTATATAAATGATGGATCGAAGGACAATACCCTGAATGAAATCAAGAAACTGGCGTCTACCGACCAAAGGGTGAGATATATCAGTTTCTCCCGTAATTTCGGCAAGGAAGCGGCCATGCACGCCGGATTGGAACATTCAAGAGAAGCCGATGCCGTAATCATCATTGATTGCGATTTACAGCAACCACCAGCCTTGATACCGGAAATGCTTGAATATTACGAAGAAGGGTATGAGATTGTCTATACCAAAGGTAAAACAAGAAAAGGCGAACCGAAACTGAGGACATTTTTTGCCAATTGTTTTTACCGTATTTATAACCGGCACACGGAAATGCCGCTTGACAACGGTGCCAAGGATTATCAGCTTTTGGATTGCAAGGTGGTCGAAGCTTTTTTGGCGATCAAAGACCGGTACCGTTTTGTAAAAGGAATTTTTTCCTGGGTCGGATATAAACGCAAATGTTTGGAATATGAATTCATTCCCAGAAAATACGGCAAAAGCACATGGAGTTTCAAAAAGTTGTTTCGCTATGCGTTTGACGGCATGAACCAATTCTCGACATTGATGATGGTTGTGCCGGCGTTTGTATGGTTCCTTTCAGTAGCCATTCTCATAGCGACCGCGCTTTTGTTCGGATTCGGATTGTTTACGTTAGCGGAATTCGTCATCGGGCTTTTCGTTTTCATTGCCGTCTTCGCTTTGGGATTTGTGGCATACGGGATCATTTACTTACTTTATCAGATCAGAAGGCAAGTGTTGGAACGCCCGATTTATCTGATCGAGGAAACATCGGAGGAATGAAGGTTTGAAAAAACTATGGTTGTTTGTCAGAAAGAATTTTCTGACTAAGAAATTTCTGATATTTTGTTTGGTCGGCGTAATAAATACCGCGATTCATATGTCAGTTTATTATGCTTTTTACAACAAAGTTCTGATCCCTGTGTTATCCACGGGCTGGTCGTCTTTCATCTCGAACACGATAGCGTTCGTTTCGGCATCGATATTTTCTTATTTCGCGAATGCATTCTTCACATTCAAACCGAAGAACAAGACAGCAATGCAATTCACAGCTGTCATGACGGTTTTTCTTGCCAGATTGCTGATAAGCGACCTGTTGACAACGGGATTTGATTTCATTATCCAGGACTGGATCGGACTGAGTTATGATCAAAACAGTCTTTACAGCATCATAGCCCCGTTCCTGGCTTCGGCGCTTCTGATACCGATCGCTTATTTCGCTCTGGATTACGTCTTTCACAAGACCGATCGAAAAAAAACCACAAATTAACACGACGGGGCTTTATAATGGCCTTGATTTGAGATAAAATAATATATGCGAATAACGATCGAGAGGGGGACGGCAAGTGGATCTGTTTATTTTGGGAACGATTGTTACGTATCTATATGCCGCATTGTTGCTACTGTTGAGAACGAAGGTGGCGCATAAGACGGTCCGTCCGGCCAAGATTTTTCTGGTTTTGTTGCTTGTCTTGGATATTTTTCTTCTTGTCAAAGGGAACCAGTCCGGAACGGAACTTTTCGTCGGCATCTTCACAATGATTCCGATTCCTTACATGATTGTCATGGTTTATATCAATGAATTACGTTCGACAATCAAAAAGATCGGAATGCTGCATAAAAAAAGCCGTAACCCGATCATCAACAACGAATTGGCAGAAAAACTTATGGACACCGTCGACTTTTTGTCGAACCGTAAGGTTGGAGCGCTCATAACGATCGAAAGAAGCATTGACTTGTCCGCATTCATAAGCAAAGCCCTGATGATCAACGCTCCGGTTTCTTCTGAATTGCTGGCATCTATTTTTGTGACTACGACTCCGCTACATGACGGAGCGGTGATCATCCGCGACAATCAGATTCTTTGCGCAAAAGCATATTATCCTTCGACCGAAAGAACCGACCTGCCGTTGCATTTCGGAACCAGGCACCGGGCCGCGATCGGTATAAGCGAGCAAAGCGATGCTCTCACTATTGTGGTGTCGGAGGAAACAGGACACGTGAGCGTCGCAATAAACCGTCAACTCGACTATAATGTCAGTCGGGAAACGCTTAGTCTCTATTTTGAAAAATACTTGAAAATCAATTGAAAGTGCTTCGGCACTTTTCTTTTTACACGTGGAATTTTAACATCCTATATGATATAATTTGAGAAGACGGAAAATCCGGGAGGTGACGCTCGTGGAACAGTATGACGTACTGGTAATCGGTTCTGACATCGAATCATTGGTCAGCGCGCTTTTCCTTGCGCGCAAAATGCGAAGCGTTTCCGTCATCATCGATGGAAAGGAAAACCCGGATGGCGACAGCGAAGTCGAGATCACGGATCCGGAAAACAACAAATATCGTTTTGCCTACGATTCCGGGGCATTTGTTTCTGGATTGAACCAAAATGGATTGTTGGAAAAATATTTACACGCGATCGGCATTGATACTGATTTGACCGGGGAAGTATCTGAATACGATATGGTGGAAACAACCGAAGGCGAGTTTCGAAAAAGAATCAATATTTTCGAACGCTTTCTGGTTTATCTCGTGCGTTATTATCCGAAACAAAGAGATGAAATTCATCGGTTTTTCCGAGATCTCGAAAAACATTACGAAAACTATGTCATGCAACAGGAATACATGCTTAAGAATACCGATTATACTTTGACATCCCTGATGATCGAATGGGGCGATTACAGCCTCTCCGCTTTGCTCGGAAAATATTTTTCCGATCCGCTCATCACAAACGAGTTCATGATGAATTGTCAGTTGAATGGACTAAATTCCGACGATGTCAGCAGCTACAATTTTTTTTCTGGTTATTTTCTCGGTCTTAAAGAAGGCTTTTATTATTTGCCGGTCTCGGTGGATGGAATCAAGAAACTGTTGATGGAGAAGCTTAAAATCATCAATCCGAAAATTATCCAACACAGGCGGATCAAGGAATATGTCGGAGATGTAACCGGCCGGATAACACATGTCATAGATTCCACAAACAAGGAAATAGCCGCGAAACATATCATTGTCGGATCCAAGCCGGATCGATTTTATAAGAAGTATTTTCCCGATTTGACGGAACATCTCGAACTCATCGACAAGTTTCATCCGGGACTTGAATCCCCAACCCGGATAAGAACGGTTTATCTTGCTTTGAATCAAAAGCCGCACAACATCGGCATAACAGAAATGAATTACTGCTTTTCCTGTGCCGGGCTGGCAAAACCATATATTACCAGGCTGTTCAATTACAGTCTGTATGAACCGACATCTACGGGGGCCAAGAAAGGTGCTCTGTGTGTCGATTACGTTTATGATGAAAATACCGAAATCGGCGAACAAGAAATATTGGCGCAGATCTACAGCAAATTCCCGAAATTGAAAAAAACCATAGTCGGGATCAAACAAGGAAACCCGCGCGAACTATCCGCCATGGTCAGTCTGGACGAGGTCAGAAGAGGGCTAACGATAAACGAGGAGATAGCGATCGAAGCATCCGAACACCTGATGTTTTTCGACAATCTCCATTTGACGGGCAGCTGGGTTCGTCCAGAAGCCGGACTGTTCGGACGGTTCCATACCGGCGTTGTTTTGGGAGACAAAATCGAAGAAAGTCTGTATTACGGAGAAAACGACGATTCTTTCTATTATCTCACCAACGACGAAATCATGGTCATGCTCAAACACAACTATGGACGCAAGACTCTCGGCAAATTGGAAAACCATATCAATTTCCAAATCGGAAAGAGCAGTTATTATGTCCGCATCAAGGATAAAAACCTGACTATTCACAGAGGGGAATATCCCCATCCGGATTTGACAATATATACAACAAACGATAAGTTGTCTAATTTACTACTGAAAAAAGTCTGTTTTGAAAACGTCATGGAATCCGGCGGTCTGAAGTACACGGGATCATCCGAACTTCTCTATAAGGTTGTCGATGCGTTCGAGCTGGACGATTGTAAGAAAACAGAAGTCAAATTCCAGCCCAAACTGCCAGTGAAAAACGCTGGAGCAAAATTGATGTTCGTATATCTGCTGGCATTTTCCGCACTTGCTTTTCTATGTAATTTCATCGATATGATCTGGCTTGTGCCGTTCGCTCTCGGAATATCGCTAGCCATGGGATATTTGAAATGGCGGTTTTTCCGTAGAATATCCTGGTTTGAATTTTCATGGGCCGGAATTTACTTGGCGATGTTGTTTATGGCGATATTCTGGCAACCGTTCAATGTTTTGCATAACGACGACATGTTGCTGGGGCTGATGGGGGGAATGTTCTTCATATCCTGGATAATCAACCAGCCGATTGTCCACGATTTCCGTAAATATGATTACCGGGCAGACTATGCGGAAACAAAATTCTTCAAAACCGTCAACAACGGGATGACATTTGTCTGGGCATTGATTTTCCTGTTGATTCTTGGGGGCGTCCATGTTTCCGGCGATCGTTACGTCTCAGCTTGGTACAATCTGGTATTCCTGGGGATTTTTCTAACTTATTATTATCCGATCATCTATGTCAGCACCAACATCAAGAAATAAATTCATGAGAAAGAGGCACTGATCATGGCCTATTTGTTCATTTACATATCCCTTGGCGCGATGTTTCTTTTGATGGTTACGAGCGCCTTGGCCTATCACAAATTTAGCGTGTGGAAAACCATTCTCTTCTTTATTTCCGGAGGGGCTTTTATCATCATGCGCTTCTTTCCGGAGCTTGTACCGTTTGTTTCCTTTGATGTCATAAAACCATATTACGAATACACACTTTACCTGATGGTGGCAATTTATGCGTTTACATTCAAACGAAAGATCAGGATAACCAAGAATTTGACCGACTATGATTATTTCGAACTCGAAAAGGAACTCGATGAAATCAAAACGACTTCCGATTTGTTGCGTCTCAGGTATATTTCCACGATCGGCCTTATCAGCGAAGGTTTGATTTTCTATGATGACGATCTGACCGGTCTTTTCATCACCGATCAACTATCGCTACTGATCGGGAAAGGAAAAAACGATCTGGCAATGGAAGAATATGCCGATATCGTTCACAAAGACGACCGGGCCGCTTATCTGTCGACCATAAAAAAAGTCAGCAAGAAAAACCCGACTTATGATATGAAGTATCGGATCGTCCGAGAAAACGTTTCGATTTGGATCGAAGAAAAAGGAAAAGCGTTCGAGTTTGACCGGAAGACCCAAATCATTTCCACTGTGAAACCGATCGATATCAAACTGTTTCCGGATACGTCAATCCACGAAATCGACAGCCTTCCTTCGGAACAAAACCTGATCCAATATCTGACTCAGGCGATGAAGGAAACCGATCCATTCTATCTCATAATGATCCAACTCACCAACATTCCCGATATCAACAACCGGTTTGGACGTGATGTTGGCAATCTGATGATTGCGGAATACATCAAAAAAATGCGATTCAATTTTGCTAAAGATGTTAACAGCATATTCCGGATAACCGGAATCCAGTTTGCCATAATCATCAAGGATCAGAAAAAATACGAAGTACTTCACCGCGCGCTTCAAAGCGGCGGCGATCTTGTCAACCTGACACTATCCATCGGCGGTATCCAACAAGTTGTATATCCCAATCTGGGAATCATAAAAAGAGAACCTTGGGATACATACACAATCAACGAATTGACGGGAATTGCCAACAAGTCTTTGGCGGAAGCCATTCACAACCCCAAGAAGAACTATTCCGTCTTCGGAGAGTGATTTTATGTATACGGCCTTGATAATGGCAGCCGGCCAAAGCGTGCGCAGCGGTCTGGGCCATAACAAAAACCTGCATCCCCTGAAAGGCAAGCCGATGATCCTTTACAGTGTGGAAAGATTTTTGGGCGATCCGGAATGCTCGGAAATCATTGTGGTCGTGAACAATGATGAAAAAGAAGAGTTTCTGAATGTGTTGCCAAAGAAAATCAGAGTCGCCGTCGGCGGCGATACGCGTCAGGAAAGCGTACTCGCCGGCCTGAGGCTTGTCAAGGAAGATGTCGTCATGATCCATGACGGCGCGCGGCCGAATCTCAGCCGTCAAGCTTTGGAAAGATTAAAAGAAGGACTCCGTTTCCATTCCGCCGCGGCTTTGGCCATATCGGCGAGCGACACCCTTAAACTGGTACGTGATAACTTTGTTTTTGGCGATATCGACCGCGAATCGGTGAAAAGGCTTCAGACACCACAAGCATTTCCGACCGACAGGATAATGGATGCCCATCGCAAGGCGCGTGACAACAACCGAACGTATACCGACGATGTTTCCGTTTACCAGAACGAAACGGGACTACCCATCTGGCTTGTCGAAGGAGAGCTAAAAAACATCAAGGCAACAACCTTTGAAGATATCAAGATATTGGAGGCATTGATATGATACGAATCGGTTTTTCCAAAGATATCCACCCGCTCGAAGAAGGGAAGCCCTTCATTCTTGGCGGCATCAAACTCGACTATCATAAGGGAGCCGTCGGCCATTCGGACGCCGACTGCCTGATGCATGCGATCGCCGAATCGCTTCTGGGAGCTCTGGCCCTCGGAGATCTTGGCAAATTTTTTCCTAGCGATAATCCGGTGTATAAAGGATATGACTCCGGCCTTATTTTGAAGGAAGTATACGACTACATCAAAAAGAAAGGATACGAAGTCATCAATCTCGATTGCATGATTTCCCTGGAAAATCCCAAATTGCGTCCTTTGATCGACGACATGCGAGCCAACATCGCCAGAATCATGGAAGTGCAGGTGGAGCGGATTTCCATCAAGGCGACCACCTATGAAGGCATCGGGCCGGTTGGCGAAGAGAAGGCCATAATCTGCGAAGCCGTCGTGTTGTTGGAAAACGAAGTATTCATGATGTTATGAAAAAGGCTTCGGCCTTTTTTCTTTGCCAAGTGTTTTTACTTCATATTTTTTGAGAATGTGGTAAAATAAAATACTGGAGGGATAGGGCATGATTGAAACCGAACACGGAAATTTCGAAATGATTAAAAACCACCGGGACGCCTTTATAATGGATGATTTCAACAAGCGCTATACCGACGCTTTCGATATTTATCCGTATGTCGTCGGCGATTATTCGGCCGGCATTTTACGTTTAAAAGGATTCGCTCTCGAAGAAAAAACCAACAGTTACAGGACGATTCCCGATTATCTTGCGGAATCTTGTCCGATGAACTGCGCTTATTTTATTTTAAAAAATCCCAATTACGACCCCAAGAAAAAACGGGACGAATAAACGAGAAAAGAAGAGGATAACATGACTTACGAAGAAATAATCGCCGAAGTCCAGGAAGTGATCAATGTGATCAGACCCTATATCAACAGGGACGGCGGCGATATCGAATATATTAAATTCGAGGATGGCATAGTCTATGTCAGGCTTACCGGAGCCTGTGTCGGATGCGCCGGATTCGAAGACACCCTGAAAGAACTGGTCGAAGACACATTGCTTGAAAGGGTGCCCGGCGTCATCGGCGTCGAAGCCACCGTTTGAAGAAAGGATAGATTGGCATGGAACCAGATTCCAAGACGATCCACGACCACTGCATCAGTTTATTGCAGGAAAGAGGCGTGAAGATATCCGACATCACGGATATTGTTTATGACCTGCAGGCCCCGTATATAGAAAATCTGAACCGACAGGTTTGCGAGGATGCCGTTTACCGGGTGCTTGCCAAAAGGGAAGTCCAAAACGCTGTTCTTACCGGAGTCGAACTCGACAAGCTGGCCGAGCAGGGAAAACTGTCAGAGCCGTTGGAGTCGCTTGTCAACGATGACAATCCGCTATTCGGAATCGACGAGATTCTTGTTCTTTCCATCTGCAATCTCTACGGTTCGATCGGACTCACCAACTTCGGTTATGTCGACAAGACAAAACCGGGAATCATCGGTAAGCTCGACCGCGAGGGAAAAGAAACCGACAAATGCCACACTTTTCTTGACGACATCATCGGTGCTATTGCGGCGGCGGCAGCCAGTTCGGTGGCGCACAACAACGCCAAGTGATTCATTCATATGACATGGGTTGAACCATGTCTTTTCTTTTGCAAGCATCACAATAATATGTTATACTTGTTTGGTAATTTCAAGAGGTGTTGTGTATGAAAGAAGGAGACATCGTCAGAGGCAAAGTCACCGGGATCAAGCCATACGGCGCTTTTGTCAAGATCGATGACCAATACGACGGGCTCGTTCATATATCGGAAATCACCGACGGTTTTGTGAGAAACATTGAAGATTTCCTAAAAACGGGCGATGAAATCGAAGTACAGGTTCTGAAAATAAACGAGGGAAACAAATTGAGTCTCAGTTACAAAAGCACGCGCAAACACAAACGCGGAAAATACGTGGACATCCAGCTTTCGACCGGATTCAAACCTTTTGAAAAAACGTTACCGGAGTGGATTGCCAAATATCAAAAGGGCGGCGAATGAAAGCCGCTTTTATTCGTCTTCTAAATCTTTCCATCGCGGGTTTGCTATGATATAATAACATTTGATTCGTTTGGAGGTAAGAATATGGAAAAAATCCTTGAACTTGACAGAAGTTACTTATCGGCTTTCGTTTCCGATACAGAGATAAAATCCCTGCAAAAAGAAATCACCGCTGCCAGAAAGACATTAGAACAAAAAACCGGCGCCGGAAACGATTTTCTCGGCTGGCTGGATCTTCCGGTTAATCAGGACAAAGAAGAAATCGCCAGAATACAACTGGTGGCCAAAAAGATTCGCAAGATGGCAAAAATCTTGGTTGTTATCGGCATCGGAGGGTCTTATCTCGGCACCAGAGCCGCCTTGGATATGTTGAAACCTTATTTTGAAAACCGTAAAAGACTGGAGATAATCTTTGCCGGACAAAACCTGTCTTCAGAATACATTTCCGATTTGCTCATATATCTCAAAGATCGCAATTTCGCCGTCAATGTGATTTCCAAATCGGGTACCACTACGGAAACCGCTATCGCTTTCCGGGCTTTGAAAGAACTTCTCGAGACAAAATACGGAATTGATGGCGCCAAGGAAAGGATCGTTGTCACAACCGACAAGGAAAAGGGCGCCCTGAGAAAAATGGCCAGCAAAGAGGGCTACGAAAGTTTTGTCGTGCCATCAAATATCGGAGGCCGCTACAGTGTTCTGACCCCGGTCGGACTTTTCCCGTTAGCTTGCGCCGGAATCAAAATCGCCGAAATAATGAAAGGCGCCAAGGCGGCCAAAAAGGAATACAAAAAAGCAGATGTGTTCGCCAATGACGTTCACTTGTATGTGGCGATCAGAAACTGGCTATACAGGAGCGGCAAATCAGTGGAAATGTTGGTTTCCTACGAACCGAAACTGGCCAGTCTCGCCGAATGGTGGAAACAGCTTTTCGGCGAATCGGAAGGAAAGAACGGCGAAGGACTGTTTGTGGCCAGCGCCAATTTTACAACCGATCTTCATTCATTGGGACAATACATCCAGGAAGGACGCAAACTTTTGTTCGAAACGGTCCTTTTGGTAGAAGAACCGAATATGGATCATGTTATCAAAGAAGACAAGGAAAATCTTGATCAACTCAATTATCTTGCCGGCAAGACGGTTGACTATGTAAACAAAAAAGCCGCAGAAGGAACCTTAATGGCCCATTCTTCCGGAGAAGTGCCTTGTATTGTGGCGAAGATAAAGAATTTGTCATCTTTCACTTTTGGATATTTGGTTTACTTCTTCGAATTATCGTGCGCTATCAGCGGATATGTTTTGGGAGTTAATCCGTTCAATCAACCAGGGGTCGAAGCATATAAGAAAAACATGTTCAACTTACTTGGTAAACCCGGAAACATAAAATAATAAAAAAAGTCTGATTGGGGATAAAAACAATCAGACTTTTATTTTGAGTGAATAAGTAAATTTATTTAACGAGAGACTTTTTTATTTTACGTTTGTCGAAGGCGTGAAACTCCTTTGACATATTTTTTTTAACAGAGAACTCCGATACATCAACCATGACTTCGCCTTCAGCCTGAAAATAACGCTTGTCCGCAAATTTTACAGTTATATCCTTGCCGGTAAACAAAGTGACCCATTTTTTGAAATGGACATGGAGTCCGGAATAAATCGTCATCAATAGGAATTGAAGCATAGATTTGCTCATGGAATGAGCGACACATATGCGATACTCATCAGACAATATGTCCGCGTTCGGAGCCACTCTCATGCCGCCGCCGAAATACTCTCCGTTCTGGATAGCCGCAAAATAGCATTTGTCATAATGATATTCTTTTCCATCGATGGATATATCCACAGCCGAAGGACTGAAAGCTTTCATGGCACTGAAGACGTTTTTGAAATAGGACATTCTTTTTTTCTTCTTGTCCCGATTGACATAATAACAGACCGTGGCGTCGATCCCGGCGCCGACTCCATTGATGAACTTGGTCGAACCTTTGTCTGTGACGGCTTCGCCGATGGTGATATTACCGGATCCGATTTTTTTTAGACTTCTCAGAAAGTCGTTTCCGGATCCGCTTTTTCCTAAATAGATGGTCTGTTTGATTTTTGTGACATCCACATTATTGATGAGATGGTTTATCGAACCGTCGCCGCCCAGAAACAAAACGTCGGTGATGGAGGGATTGTTATCGAGATATTCGTTGAGATTGTCGATTTTCAAAGTGGAACGCAAATTGAATGGAATGTGGTTTTTCTTGAAAAATCGGACCATCATGAATGTTTTGATTTTAGATTTCATGTTGCTGGAAAGCGGATTGTGAATTATCAAAAACATAGTCGTTTTTTATGACAACGGATTCTAAAGATTTGAATTTGCCATACTCCTTGACAACATTATAACACACAACGCCGTTCGTTAAGAAAAAAATAAAGATACACCAGGTAATCATAATGGTGGTTTATCATGAGAATAATATGCCATTACACAAAATTATGGTATAATCTTACAGTAGTATAAGGAAAGGAGCGTGGCCGCTATCAAACTGCAAATAATAGTATTGTCGCTTGCGGATATGGACAAGCTGGCCAAGGTCATTTCCGGCACGTTGCACCCCGGATATGTGATCGGACTTTCAGGCGATCTCGGCAGCGGCAAGACGACGTTCACCAAGTATCTTGCCAAGCACATGGGGATAACCAGCAATGTCAATTCGCCGACATTCACGCTTCTTAAAACCTATTCGGGGAACTTGCCGCTTTATCATATGGATGTCTACCGGCTGGAACAAGGCGGAGACGGATATGAACTGGAAGAATTCATTTACGGGGACGGGGTCGCAGTGATTGAATGGTACCAGTTTGCAAATGGCATTTTGCCAAAAGAATTCTTGAAAATGGACATTGTCATCAGCGGGGAAAGCTCCCGGGAAATAACTATCGAAGGATGTGGCGCTTATGCCAAAGTCGTGGAAACGATTGGCGATCGATACCGCAACTGATTATGTGTATCTTTCCCTGATAGAAAACGACAGAGAGAAAGAAAATATAATCAAATCGGGAAATCACGATCATTCCGTAACAACAATTCCGCTTATGGCGGAACTGTTGGAAAGAAACGGATGGAAACTCAACGAACTTGATGAGATAATAGTCGGAATCGGTCCGGGAAGTTACACCGGTGTCAGGATTGGTGTCACGATAGCCAAAATGATTGGTTATCTCAATCACATAAAAGTCAGCGCTGTGTCATCTTTGGCTTTGCTGGCTTCCGGATCGGAAGCCAAGATCATCGTTCCGCTGATCGATGCCAGAAGACAAAACGCATTTATTGCCGCTTTTAAACAAAACAACGGAAAATTGGAATATATGAAACCAGATTGTCTTGCCAATAAGGAAGAATTCCTTGACGGCATGAAACCGATGGATTACGAAGTTGTGGATAGCGGGAAATACAATATCGAAAAAATCATTACTAGCGGGTTGCTTATATCTATCGAAAACATCCACGAACTTGTGCCGAATTATTTACAAATGACGGAAGCGGAGAGAAACATCCAACAATGAAAGGGTTCGCCATATCTCCGATGACTCACGGAGACCTTCCGGAAATCATCAAAGCTGACCGTTTGGTTCTCGGACATACTTTAGGGGAACAAACACTAGCAAACGAACTGGATATCAATCCTTTCGCGCATTATTTCGTAATGCGGGAAGAAACGACCGGGAAACTGGCCGGGCATGTCAGCATCTGGATCGATCTCAAGAATGCGCAGATACTGAATCTATATGTTTTGCCGGAGTTCCAGCACCATGGTTTGGGTGACGATATCATGCGATTCTGCATTGATTATTTGTCGGAATATCAAGTGGAAAACATCACCCTGGAAGTCAGACCTTCCAATTTCAGGGCTAGAAACCTATATGGAAAATTCGGATTCAGGCAAGTTGCCATCCGCCGCAATTATTATGACAACGGCGAAGACGCCTTGCTTTATCTTAAGAAATGCGAAGTGAAAGTACAATGATTGTAATGGGCGTCGAGAGCAGTTGTGACGAAACAAGCGTCAGTCTGGTCGAAAACGGAAAAACCGTATTGTCAAACGAAGTGCTGAGCCAGATAGATATTCATCAGGCTTATGGAGGCGTTGTTCCCGAGATAGCTTCAAGGGAGCATGTCAAAGGCATAACCATGGTGTTTGACCAAGCAATGCAAAAAGCCGGAAAAAGTTATAAGGACATCGATTTGGTGGCTGTAACAAACGGGCCAGGATTGATCGGATCATTGTTGATAGGCATCAATGCCGCTAAAGTCGTCAGTCTCAATTATGACATCCCTTTGGTTGGGATCCAGCATATCGCCGGACACATATATGCCAATGGCATCGAACACGAAATGGAGTTTCCTTTGCTGGCCTTAGTCGTATCCGGCGGACACACGGAACTTGTTTTGATGAAAGAACATTATGAATTCGAAAAACTCGGAGAAACGATGGATGACGCCGTGGGCGAAGCTTACGACAAGGTGGCCAGAGTTCTCGGCTTGCCTTATCCCGGCGGCCCGCAGGTAGACAAACTGGCCGCAACAGGAAAAGACATCTATGGTTTTCCCCGGCCGATGATCGATTCTGGGGATTTCAATTTCAGTTTTTCCGGTTTGAAATCCCATGTCATCAACCTGCATCATAATCTGGAACAAAGGAAAGAACCGTATGAGGTTGCCGACTTTTGCCGGAGCTTCCAGGAAGCTGTCACGGATGTTCTGGTCAAAAAAACAAAAGAGGCCGCAAACCAACACAATGTAAAGCAAGTAATTGTCGCCGGAGGCGTGGCGGCAAACAGAGGACTCAGGGCCAAAATTACGCAAGAGATCACTGGCGTTCCGGTATTTTTTCCGGCCATTAGATATTGTACCGACAACGCGGCGATGATCGCCGTGGCGGGCTACTTCAAATACCGAAAAACAGGAAAAGCCGACAGTTACATGCTGAACGGATATTCGCGTCTGGATCTTGTAGAGGAGGAATGACTTATGGAAATAGAATCCAACTTCATCAAAACCATCATGGAGGAAGATTTGCAGAGCGGAAAGATAAAGGAAATCATAACGAGATTTCCACCGGAACCGAACGCATATCTTCATATCGGGCACGCAAGGGCAATCGTGACCAATTTTGAACTCGCTCGCCAATTCGGCGGATATACAAACTTGAGATTCGATGATACAAATCCCATCAATGAAGACGCTTCGTTTGTAGAAGCGATCAAAGAAGACATTCGGTGGCTGGGATATGAACCGGCCAATATTTTCTTTGGTTCCGATTATTTTGAAAAGACATATGAATATGCGATAAAACTGATCAAGAAAGGTCTCGCTTATGTGTGCGATTTGTCCCAGGAGGAAATGAGCGCCTATCGCGGAACCCTGACCGAACCGGGAAAGGAATCGCCTAATCGCAACCGTTCCGTGGAAGAGAACCTGCGTCTTTTCGAAGAAATGAGGCAAGGAAAATACCAAGACGGAGAAAAAA
>ERZ795048.585-NODE-585-length-37401-cov-7.970278_pt1 | contig 37401 bp, 33 predicted proteins | sample MGYA00375132_ERZ795048 | MGnify/ENA primary metagenome ERZ795048 (study PRJEB30177, sample SAMN05720225) | activated sludge metagenome | isolation source: Anaerobic digester | place: Hong Kong | collected 2014-12-17 ...
GAGACAGGTGGCTGAGGCATATTAAGAAGCTTCAGGACCGCAGTCTGGAGCCGCCGACAATCTCGCGGCTGCTCAAAGAGGTGCGCGGGGTGCTGAACCGCGACGCTTATGTCATCCACTCGTCGGGCAATACGCAGGCGCAGATTATGCAGGAATTCCCGTTCTACGTCCCGGGCACGAACATCACGTCCGGCGGCTTTTCCTGCATGGGGTTCGCGCTGCCCGCGGCGCTGGGCGTCAAGCTCGCGAAGCCGCGAAGACAGGTTGTGGCGGTTGTCGGCGACGGCGATTTCATGATGACAATGCAGGAACTTTCGACCGCCGTCGAGTACGGGCTGAACATGGTTACGATCGTGGCGGATAACGCCGGCTGGCTCGCTATCAAGGATCTCCAGCAGGCTGCGTTCGGCGAGGACAGGCCGTCGGGAACCGATTTCCTGATGCCGGACGGAAGCCCGCACTACAACGATTTCGCGAAAATCGCGGAAGGGTTCGGCTGCTACTCCGAGCAGGTCTCGAAGGCGGAGGACATCGCGCCCGCGCTGAAGCGCTGCCTCAGGGCCGGACGGCCCGCGTTGCTGGATGTCAAAGTGTTCCGCGAGTATCCGGACAGCGGCAGCCCGGCGGTCGGCTGGTGGGATGTCCCGGTCCCGACTTACCTCAAGGAACGGCGCGCGAAGTACGAACGCGATATCAAAAAGGAAAAGCTCTGATATCCCGGCGGGCGAGGCGGTTTAAATACCCCGTTTTGCCATTCTGAGGCAGCGCAACGGTCGAAGAATCTCAATAGTATGATTCGGAGAACGCGATCCTTCGCGTTGCTCAGGATTACAAACTCCATACGATATGTTTTTTCACCAGCCTCAGGCGCAGGCAGTTCATCGTTCTCGGCCTGTCGTCGTGGCGCCTGTTCTTTCCTTTGCGTGTTTAATTTAATGCGGCTGATACAAATCTATTGCATCGGGTTAAAATAAGGCGAACGAAATGAAACAGGCGTGAGCAGGTAAAGATGCTGTCAGGCCGGACAGAGGGGAATAAGAGATGAAGCGAACAACGATAATTGCGACGATAGGACCGGCTTCCGAGAAGGCCGATACGATAGATAAGCTTATCCGTGCGGGAGTGGATGTATTCAGGCTGAATTTTTCGCACGGAGATCACGAGAAGCACGAGGCGATGTATAACCGCATCCGGCGTGTCGCGTCGAAGCGGGGCCGCCACATCGGGATCATGATGGATCTGCAGGGACCGAAGATCAGGGTCGGGCGGATGGAAGGCGATGCCGTGCGGCTGGTGGCGCGGCGCGAGGTAACGGTTGTTACGCGCGACGTGCTCGGCGACGAGACGACGATCCCCACGACATACAAACATCTGCCGAAGGATGTGAAGAAGGGTGACCGGCTTCTGCTCGATGACGGCAACCTCGAACTGAAAGTGCTTGGCAGCGACGGCGACAGGGTTGGCTGCCGCGTGGTGAGGGGCGGGATTCTCAAGTCCCGCAAGGGCATCAACCTGCCCGGCGTGCCGGTCAGCGCGCCGTCGCTGACGCGGAAAGATATCGCGGATCTGAAGTTCGGGCTGGAGCTGGGGGTGGATATTGTAGCGATCTCGTTCGTACGCGAGCCGGGCGATATCGAGACAACGCGGAAGTATATTCGCGCCGCCGGATCGGATGTTCCGATCGTGGCGAAGATAGAGCGGCCCGAGGCGGTTCGCAACATGCGCGAGATTATCGACGCGGCGGATGTGATTATGGTCGCGCGCGGTGATCTCGGCGTGGAGATGCGGCCCGAGCGCGTGCCGGAGATTCAGAAGCAGCTGATCGAGATGGCGTACTCGCGCGGCAAGAGCGTTATCACCGCGACGCAGATGCTCGAATCGATGATAACGAACGGAAGACCGACACGGGCGGAGGCGTCGGATGTCGCCAATGCTGTTTACGACGGCACCGGGGCTGTGATGCTGTCGGGCGAAACGGCGGTCGGCCAGTACCCGGTCGAGGCGGTTCGGATGATGAGCAGGATCGTCACCGAGGCGGAACGAAGGGTGCTGCATCATGCGATGGTCGAGCCGTCGAAGTATCTCGTAACCACGGAAGGGTTCAGCGGCGCGATAGCTTACACGGCGGCGCGCGCGGCACGCGAGATAAACGCGAAGGCGATTGTCGCGTTCACGCGGTCCGGCGTCACGGCGAGGCTGGTGTCGAAGTTCAGGCCTGCCTGCCCGATTGTCGGCGCGACTCTGAACAGTTCCGTCGCGAGGCGGATCGCTCTGAACTGGGGTGTTATCCCGATGGTGTTCAAGAAGATCGAAAAGCTCGAAAACCTCGTCAGCGTCGTCGATGAAAAGCTGCTCGAATCGAAGCTTGTCAAAAAAGGCGACACGGTTGTGATTTCCTGCGGGGTGCCGCTGAACCGCAAGGGATCGACCAACATGCTGAAGATTCACCGCGTGGGCGAGCTGGACTGATCCCCGGTTCTTCGAAAAAATTATACCTGTTCACGGAAACGATAATTATAATAGTGTTTATATTTGCATGGGAGAGACACGGATGAGTTCAGGGCGAAGAATCACAACGGCGGCAGTTACAGTGATATTTATACTTGCGGCATCGGCGATCATGACGGTGGCGCGCGCGGGGATAGTAGAAAAAAAAGACGTGCTGACGGGGATGGCGGGCGATTATAAGATCCTCGGCGATATGTATTTGCCGGAAGGAGACGGACCGTTTCCGGCGATATACTCGATCCACGGCGGTGGGTTCGTCGTCGGCGACAAGTCACAGGAGCCGCTTGTGCGCTATTGCCGCGAGCTGGCGGAAGCCGGGTTCGTGGTTCTGAACATCAACTACAGGCTGTTGAACCAGGGCGGGATATTCCCTAACAGCATTCACGATGTGAAATGCGGGCTGGCGTGGCTGAAGACGCATGCGGCGGAATACGGGGTTGACCCGGATCGAATAGCGGTTTCGGGTTATTCCGCAGGGGCGCATCTTGCTGCTATGGTGTCGCTGACGCAGAACGTGAAAGAGTTTCAGCCGGTTTGCAGCGGGCTTGAAGATGTTGACACCAGTGTCGCGGCGGGGGTGTTGCTGTATCCGCCGACGAACCTGATGACGCTGAAGGGCGGGCCGGCGGTTATGCTGCAGGGCGAGTTCGCGCGGTTCGCGAAAATCAATACGCCGAAAAAGAAAAAGGCTTTCATGCGGAAATTTTCGCCTGTCAATTACGTCGATAAGAACGCGCCGCCGCTGTTCATCTGCCACAGCGACCCGGACCAGCTTGTGAACACCGGACAGTCGCGCGAGCTTGCCGCGGAACTCGAACGCAAAAACCTTCCATACGGTTACTTCGAAATATACGGAGAGGAATACGACCACGGTTTCTATCTCCAGAAGCGGGATCTGCCGCAGACCGAGGAAGCGCATCGCCGCATTCTCGCGTTTCTGAAAGGCCGCCTGGTGAAGTGATCATCTTCCCTCAGGTTTCAGCAGTCATACACCTGCGGAGTTGTTGATGGCTATATCACATTGAATCATATTGCCTTTTTTGTATACCTGTAGTGATCGGTTCCGGTGAAGACGGGAGATATTTGATGATTTCGTTTAACGGAAACTGCATTGAGCGTTGAAGAGAATTTTTTTTGGATTCCTGCCGGATATTTGCGGGAATAACGCCAGTCATAGGCGGTGTTTGTTGAGGCCGGGCTAATAATAAAGAAGAAAAAGCATTGACATGGCGGGGTTGAATAATTTAGAATCCGAATAGTCCAGAAATTGGAATATTCAGATGAGTGAGAATAAAGTGAAAAGAATTGTCGAGCAGTTGAAAGGCATATATGAGAGAGCGGAGATATATCAGGGCAACTACGCCGAGCTTGATACCAAGGAAAATGGTATAATTCGGGCAATAGGGCGGCTTGATAATCCGCGGGTTAGTGATATAGCGCGTGAGTTGCGGATATCGATGAGTACCGCGAGCTGGTGTATAGACAGGCTCGAAAAGAAGAAGTATTTGCAGCGGCATCGCACGGAGGAGGACCGCCGGGCGGTGTTTCTTACGCTGACAGGCAAGGGAAGAAAAATCGTGTTACAGTTTGATGAGATATTCGAGAGGATAGCCACGGCGCTCGAGAAGAAGCTTTCCGTCGAGGAGCTGGAAAAAGTGGTAGGCGTACTCGAGCGAATTGAACTGACTGAAATATAGCAGAAGCAAGAATAGCAACGGGAGCTTATTAATGTCGGAAGGTTCGAAATATTTCGATAGCAGGGAAAGTTTTATAGAGACGATGGACCTGTTGCTGGGAGCGCTCAAGAGCGATCCGGTTGTAGGCGCGGATGTTGCGAAGATGAAGATAGTGATCCGGTTCGAGTACACGGACCCGGAGACGAGCGTGACGATAAATGGGCGTGACATGCCGGCCACGGAGGGCGATTACCTGAGTTACGAGTGGGATACCGAAGAGCCGGAGCCGGATGTGGTGATGCAGAACACGGCGGATTTCGCGCTCAGGTTCTGGCAGGGCAAAGAGAACGCGATGCTGGCGATGGCGTCCGGCTCGCTGAAGGCGAAAGGCAACATCGCAAAAGCGGTGTCGCTGATACCGGCGATCAAGCCGGCGTTCAAAATGTTTCCGAAGCTTCTGCGTGAAAACGGCAAGAAACACCTGGCGCTGCGATGAGCGCCCGATAAAAGGTTTTTGATAAACAATAAACACATCAGGGGAGGGAGTATCGCATGCTTCACAACTATGACAACCGCGAGGATCTTGTGAAGTTCCTCGAGGACAAGGCGATCGATATCAGAAAAAAGATCGTGCAGCTTGTCGTGACAGCCGGCGGAGGCCACATAGGTGGCGCAATGTCGATGGTGGAAATTCTTGTGACTATGTACTATCACATCCTGAACATTGATCCAAAGGATCCGCAAAAAGCCGACCGCGACAGATTCATTCTCAGCAAGGGCCACGGCGGAGTGGGCATCTGCCCGGTTCTCGGCGACTGCGGGTATTACGACGAGAGCCTGATGGATGATTTCAACCAGTATATGAGCCCGTTCGGAATGCACCCGGACATGAGAAAAGTTCCGGGCATCGACATGAGCACGGGTTCGCTCGGCCATGGGCTGCCCATCAGCGTGGGGCTCGCGCTCGGCGCGAGGGTCCGGAAACAGAACTGGCGCACATTCTGTCTGCTCGGCGACGGCGAGTGCAACGAAGGCACGAACTGGGAAGCCGCTATGGCCGCCAAGCATTACAAACTCGGTAATCTCACAGCTATCGTTGACCGCAACAAGCTCATGCTCGACGGGCCTTGCAACGAGATTATGGAAGTCGAGCCGTTCGAGGACAAGTGGAAAGCGTTTGGATGGCAGACAAAAGTTATCGAAGGGCATGATTTCAATGCGTTGATAGATGCGTTCGAGAACCTGCCTCCGGTTGACAGTCAGCAGCCGCTGTGCGTTATCTGCAACACGGTCAAGGGCAGGGGCATCTCGTTCATGGAGAACCAGACGCAGTGGCACTATGGCGGACTCGACGAAGCTTCCGAGAAGGAAGCGCTCGATGACATCGAGAAAATGCGCAAGGCTTGAAGCCGGCGAGAAACTACCGTAAAGGAGGAAGAAAATGGCAGGAGGACTTGCATATACAACTGACGATCTTGATGCGCTGACTCAGGCGCAGATTTTCGGTAAAGTTCTCACGGATGTTGGCCGCGAGCACCCCGAGGTTGTTTCGCTGACGGCGGACCTGGCGAAATCGACCAAGGTGGGTGAGTTTTTCAGCGCATTTCCGGAGAGATCTTTCAATTTTGGAATAATGGAACAGACTATGATCGGGGCGGCGGCGGGCATGGCGCTTACAGGCCTGAAGCCTTACGCCTCGACTTTCGGGTGCTTCGCTTCGATGCGCGCCTGCGAGCAGGTTCGCACGGACCTTTGCTACCCCAACCTTGATGTTAAAATAATCGGAACACACGCCGGTCTCAGCATGGGCAACGGCGGAACCACCCATCACGCGACAGAAGATATCGGCATATTCCGCACTTTCGCGAACATGACGATCATGGTTCCGGCGGACGGGCTGGAAACCGCAAAGATCATTGCGGCTTCTTATGATCATCACGGCCCGATGTACATGCGCGTGGGACGCGGGTTTGAGCCGCCGGCCTACGACAGCCTCGATTATGATTTCGAGATAGGCAAGGCCATCGAGATGCGGCCCGGCAAAGACGTGACCGTCATCGCATGCGGTGTCTGCGTACTCCAGGCTATGGAAGCGGCGGAAGACCATGCGGAAAAGGGCGGCCCCGATGTGCGCGTTATCAATATGCATACCGTCAAGCCTATCGACAAAGAAGCGATCATAAAGGCCGCTGAGGAGACAGGCTACATTATCACTGCGGAAGAGCACAACGTGTACGGAGGACTCGGAAGCGCAGTCGCCGAGGTTCTTTTCGATGCCGGGTTCGGCGGAAAAGAAATCAAGGTCAAACGGCTCGGCGTGCCCGATGTGTTCTCGGTAATCGGCTATCCCGAAGACCTTTACGCCCATTACAAGTTCGACCAGCAGGGCATCTACAACGCGATCTGTGAGATGCTCGGCATCGAGGCGGCGGACGACGACTGGGACGACGACGAATAATTGTTTCCCCGAAGAGGGATATTTTCAGAAGAAACAAAAGCCCGGCTACAACGCCGGGCTTTTTTTATGTATGCATAACGCAATCTAAAATTCTCAACAGCGCACTGGCGCGGCAGTTCAGCGCATGTTGAGACTTTCAAAAATATTCGCGATTACATTATTTTCGTATGTCAGGTACTGTTCCAGTTCTTTGGCCTGGTAATTCATCAGTTTCTTGATACCGCGCAGCGTGTGCTTCGGCATATCGGCAAAATACTCTGCTCGTTTCATCGCGGCGTCATCCAGCTCGGCCCGCGGGACAACTTCATCTACAAGCCCCATTTCCAGAGCGTTTTGTGCGGTGATGTCGTTTTCCGACAGGAGTATTTCGAACGCTTTCTTTTTCCCGACGATTTGCGAGAGGAAGAACACCGCGCCTCCCTTCGGCACCATCCCGTTATGGAAGTACGCTTTCTGAACCACCGTGTTGTCGGCGACTATCCTGTAATCGCACGCCATGCTGAGATTGAGGAACTGGGCCACGATGTTTTCGCTGTCGACGGAAATGACGAACTTTTCCTGTGAATACATCTCGAGGATGAACTGGTTGTAATAATTCAGCATCCTGTGTATTTTCAGTTTGTCTGTCTCCCGTGAGGCGTATTCTATGAAATCGTGATATTCCTGCCTGTCCTTCTTCTCCGAGGACCTTTTGACGATAATTACTCTCAAATCCTTGTTGTCCGTGCATTTCCTGAACGATTTCGCGAGATTGTCCATATCGTACAGCCCGGAAGCGTTGAACAAAGCTTTGCCCTTGAATGTAAAAATCGCTATCCTGTCCTGAATCTCGTAAGAGAAGGTCTGAAAAACGTTCGCATCACTTTTTTCATCCATAACGATAACACCGCCTTATGAGTATTTTTGCCCGCCTGTCGGAGGCGGAAGCCATACGCCGTCTATTCAATATTATAAACTCCGCAGGACAAAGAGAGTCCCGCTTTTGCAATTTCGTAATCATATTTGGCTTTAACATGGTTAAGCCCGGCGGCGGTGAGATTGTGCTCGACATCGATAACATCGAGCTGTGTCGCGAAACCTTCCTTGTAAGACAGCGTGGCGATCCTGTAGCCTTCTTCGGCAGCCTGGAGAATGTTCCTGGATGTCTGGAGCCTGTCCTCGGCCTCGAGGATTTCGAGATAGGATTTTTCGACCTGGATCTTGATCCCGTTGATCAGGTCTTTTTCCTTCAGGTCCAGGTCTTTCGCCTTCAGGCGCGACTGCGCGGTCTTCGCCGCGGCGAGTTTCTGGTCGTAGATGGGTATCTCGAACTGGAGCAGCGCCCGCCAGTCGTCCTGGCCGGAAAAAATCGAACCTCTCGAATGGAAATTCCATATTCCGGCGAATGCCACCATCGGCTTGTTTTTTTCCAGGTCCATCTGAAGCAATACCGCTTCTCTGCCGTTTTTCAAAAGCTCGATTTCCGGCCTGTTTTGAATCGCAATGTCGATGTATTTCTCGATCGGCGACAGTTCAATTTCATTGAAAGTGTTTTTGTCCGATACTTTAAGCTTGTTTTCATAAGGATAACCTATCAGATAGTTCAGCGCCTTGATCGAAAGAGTGTGGTTCTTCTCGGCGGTCGTGAGCTGTTCCTTTGCCGATTGCAGTTCGGATTCGGAACGTATCACGTCCAGCTTTATTCCCATCCCGGATTCATACAGTTCCCGTACATCCTTTATGTGCGCTTCTGACCGTTCGACCGATTCTTTCTGCAGCTCGATCACCTGTCCCGTCAGGATAGCGCCCTGGAAATTTTCTTTAACCTGCTTTGCGAGTTCGAGCCTCGCGAGCTCGGATTCGAGGTATGCGATATGAACAGCTTTTTTTGTCGCGGATACCGCAGACTTTTTCTTGCCGAAGGTAAACAGCGGTTTTGTGATATCCAGCTCTCCCGTGTGCTGCCACTCCGGGTTGAGATTGTATTCGATCAGGCTCACCTTCGGGTACGGGTCGGCGATCGTGAAAGTGTTCACGCCTGATATATTCACGGGCATCACCTGGTAATATGACAGCGGCAGAGTCAGTTTGCCCGTGCTTTCAACTCTCTGGTAGTTTCCTTTGACTTTGACGTTCAGGCCGAAGTTCGCTTTCGTTTCGCTGACTTTTTTCTCGGCGGAATCCACTCTGAGGTCATAGCTCTGGATCGTTCGGCTTTTGTCGAGCGCCGTCTGCACGGCCTTTTCGATTGTCATGGGCGCATCCGAAAGGGACAGCTCCATGCCTTCGATTCCCTGCGCGTATGAAGTGATCGAAACTGCCGGCGCGGCTGCCGCAAGGAACAGCGCCATGCAAACCGGCGCAACATATTTAGATAAAGACAGTCTTTCTTTCGAGAAGATTTTGTATTTGCAGAACCTGTTATTCAAAATCATTATTCTATCACCTCGCCATCATTCGATCCCGAAACCTTGGTTTCTTTTTCCGGTTCTTTTCTGTCCGTTTTTGCAAACAGGTTATATAAAATCGGCACAATAAACACGGACAGTACTCCTGAAACGAATATTCCACCGATCATGGCAACGCCGATATCGTTTCTCATTTCGCAGCCGATGCCCTTGCCGAAAGCCAGCGGAGCCATGCCGAGAACAGCGGCCAGCGTGATCATCGTAACCGGCCTGAACCTTTCCTTCGCCGCATTGATCATCGCTCTTTGAAGCGGGATTCCGTTTTTGACATTGATGTTGAACTGGTCCATGATAAGTATCGCGTTGTTTACGACAATACCGCTCATCATAACGATTGCCATAGTAACAAGGATGGAAAAGCTGTACCCGAATATAGACAATCCCCAGATTACCCCTATGAGGCTCAAGGGAATAGTCAGCAGAACTATCAAAGGCTGCTTGAACGATTCCAGGATAGCGGCGAGTGTTAATACGATGAGAATTATGGCAACGAGCCCCGCCTCGGCCAGGCCGCGTTGTCCCTCGTTCATCATTTCATAGCCGGCGCCGAATTTATGTTCATATCCCGGAGGCAGCAGGTTCTGTTCGTTGATGGCGCTGGTGATTCTGCCCGTTGCAACTCCGAGCGGAGTGTCGCTTTCGAGGTTGCCGACTATTTTGGCGATTCTCTGCTTGTCTTTCCTGACGATCTGGATGGGCGACAGGGATTCTTTCACATCGGCAACCGTGGAGATCAGCATTGGGTGGCCCGGAGCCGCCGGCAACTGGAATTCCCCGATTTGATCCTTGCCTTTTTCCTCGTTGTATTTGACAACGATATCGAAGTTCCTGTCTCCTTTTTTGTACGTTCCGGCGGTTATTCCTTCGAGATTTCCCCTCGCTACCATCCCCAGCCCTATCGGGGCGAACCCGAGATCCGCCATCACCGCCCGTTTTGGCGTTATCCTTATTTCCGGTTTCCCTTCGCGAACGGTTGTGTCGATATCTCTTATCCCGTGCATTTTTTGGGCCAGCGCGCTGGTTCTCAAAGCCAGTTCATCGAGCTTATCGAGATCGTCACCGTAGATTTCAAGCTCTATGTCGTAACTCTGCCCGCCCACCGCAGACGGTATGGATACCGTTATGATACAATCCGTAATATCCTGCAATCGAGTTTTCACTTCTTCAATGAGATCGTATATAGTTTCCTCACGTTCTATCCTCGAGGGGAAGACAAGCAGGATCTGTGCAAGGTATACGCCTTCGGTATTCTGTCCTGCGACGCCTTCCACTTTGCCTATCATTGAAAGAACATTTTTCAACTGTGGCGTATCTTTAAGAAGAGCCTCCGCTTTTTTGACCCTGCTTTCCGTAACGCTGAGGTTATACCCCGACGGGAATTCGAGCTTAACGGTGATTTCTGCTCTATCCATTGTGGGGACGAATCCCATTCCGAGTTTTCCCGCCTGCGGCATGGTGAAAACGAATAATGCGATAACACCGCATACGAACAGCGCCGCGACAATTCGATTCCTTCGATTGAATTCGAGCATCGAGCCGTATGCGGCAATGATCCTGTCGAAAAATCTGTCCCACGCCCGGCCCATCCTGTTCAAAATGGCATTGGGGTTGGAAGCCGAAGAGGGCTTCAGGAGCACCGATGCGAGAATAGGCGTCAGCGTGAAAGATATGAAGAAAGAAACCAGGGTCATAATGACCATGGTCAGGGCGAGCGGTTTAATGAAAAGTCCTACCATGTTCTGCATCATGGCTATCGGGAACAGAACGACAATGTTTGTGCCCGCGCTCGCGAACACGGCGACAGCGGCTTCTGACGCCCCCATCTGCGCGGAATCCTTGACTTTCCCGGTCCGTTCAAGCCATTTGATTATGGCTTCGATAACAACGATGGAATTCGTAACCAGCAGCCCGACGGACATTCCTATCGCCATAAGCGTCGTGCTGTTGAGGGAGTATCCGAAAAACTGCATGAAATAAAATCCGATGATGATCGTGAGGGGCATTGTTATGATCACGATGATGGTGGTTCTCAGGTTGTACAGGAAGAAGAACAGGATCAGCGCGGTGAGGATAATGCCCTGAATGATATTCGTCCATGCGCTGTCAACGAGCGCCTGCGTGAAAACCTCGTCGTCCCGGACCCATACCAGTTTCATTCCGCCGGGAATGGTACTGTTGATGCCGGCCATCGCTTCGCGAACGCTTTTGATGACCTCCACCGCGTTGGCGTCGGCTTTTTTGACGACCTTGATAGCAATGCACGGCTCGCCGTTTATAAACGATTTCTGCCGTAGCTCTTTAGTGGACATCTGTATCCGGGCAATATCTTTGATGTAGCTTCTCTGGCCGTCTTCGTTCGCGGTTTCGATATACCCTATATCAGAAATGTTTTTAAAATCCGCGTCATATTTGACGGCGTATTCTTTGGTCGATCCTTTTACGCGCCCTGAAGGGATAATGCCGATTCCCTGCGCGATTGACTGGACGACGTTCATGCTTGACAGACCTCTCGCCGCTAGTGCCTCGCGGTCCAGCAGAACGTGAACCTCGCGCTCGGCGCCTCCGATAATCTGCGTTTCCGCCACGCCCTGAATGATCGTTATTCTGTCGTTAAGATCATTTGCAGCGTAGTCGTACATTTCATCGATGGGAGCTGTCCCGGTCAGCGCCATCGTCAGCACCGGCGTCGCGTTAACGTCGAATTTCATAATCATGGGATCTTCGACATTTTCCGGAAAATCATTGAGTATAAGATCCAGCTTTTCCCTGGTGTCCATCGCGGCGATATCGACGTCCACGCCGGTGTTGAACTGCAACAGGGTGACAACCATATTCTCAGAACATGATGATGTGACATGTTTTAAGCCTTCCAGGGTCACAACCTGGTCTTCGATTCGTTTCGCGACATCGATTTCAAGTTCTTCGGGGCTCGCGCCCGGATATATCGTAAGGAGCGTGATAATCGGCAACTCCATCTTTGGCGCCATTTCCAGCCCCAGCTTCGGGTATGCCATTATCCCGAGCAGGCCCAGCGCTATAACAAGACACGACATTGCAATGGGCCGGCGGACAGATGCGTTTGAAAGAAACATTTATTCCGCCTCCCCCACGATTAGTATTTGATCCCCTTCGTCCAGGAAGTTTTGACCTTCAATTACTATTTTTTCGCCTTCTTTGACTGCTTCATCCAGTATTTCCGTGTACTCTCCTGAAACCAGCCCGGTCTCTACATAACGCAGAACCGTTTGGTCTCCCTCGACAACGAATACGGCTTTCTTACCGGAACGTGTCTGCAAACATTCGGACGGTATTCCAACCCCGTCTTTGTTCTCGAGAATTACCGAGAATCCAACCATTGACCCCGGGGCCACGCTTTCGGGCGGGTTCTTTATAACGGTTTTAACCTCGAACGTTCTCAACTTCGGATTGATCGTCGGGCTTTTATATGTCACCGTTCTTGTCCCGAGATCAATACCGGACACATTGAGCCGCACCGTTGTCGTTCCACTCAGCACCTGGTCATAGTACTCCGATGGAAGGAATGCCGACGCTTCGAGCACGGAAGTGTCTTCTATCCTGACTATCGGGTAACCGGGCGCCGCCATTTCTCCCTCTTCGGAGAACCGGTAAGCGACCCGCCCGCTGATCGGCGCGTATATCGTAGCGTCGCTGAAATCCTTTTCAGCTATTTTCAGTGCGATGCCGGCCTGTTTAAGCCTTTCTTCCGAAAGAGTTATCGCGCTGACGGCTTTTTTTCTCACCGCGATGATCTGGTCATAGCCGGTCTGTATTTTCTCCAGCGTGTCTTTAGACACGACTTCTTTTTCATACAGGCTGGTGATCCTTTTCAGGTCCGCCTCGGCTTTTTTCAGTTGCGCGTCAACCTGTTCGAGATCCGCCCTGGATACGTTCACACCCTGCTCGGCGACGGCATAGTCCTGCCTTCTGATCTCGACGGCGTTCTTCACTTTCACAGAATCGACATCGAACAGTTTTGTTTTTCCGCCGGTTACCGAATCGCCTTCGTTGACGTAAATCGCCGTAAGTGTTCCGGGAATCCGGGCGGAAACATTCGCAAAATTCTTTGCGGAAAGATTGCCCTGAACCTGTACGCTTTTTTCAAACGGCCTGATTTGAGCTGTTGTCAATTTCACCCTGACTGATCCCTGGTCGCCGGATACGCCCGAAGCATCGCCGGTGTTTGTGGAACTGTTGTTCTGCGAACAACCGCCGGCCCATAACACGCATACTGCGAAGAACAGCGAGATCAACACCCTCACCCTTGTTTTTTTACTCATCTTCCAAATACTCCCTTGCTATAAGTTGTTTTATTTTCTTTAATGATTTAAAGACACGTTCAGTCCGGTTCGGATAAAGGGCGATTCTCTTGTTTCATAATAGCCTCTATTGAATTGTCCATAATAAATTCAGTTATTTCATCCAGTGTATATTTCTGGTGTGGAAAATCGCCGTAGTTGAAATAAAATGTTGCCATATAAAGAAACAGTTCCGCAGCCAGCCGGGAATCCATTTCTTTAAAACGTCCTTTTTGAATTCCGTCGTCAATTATTGCGGCCAGTATCTCGATCAGGTCTTCAGCAAGTTCCGAATGCTTTTTCTTTCCCTCGGTGCTCAGGCTGCTCATTTCGTACATTATTACTCTTGCCGAATCCTTGTATTTTCTCGAGAACTCCAGTTGCACGGATATTGCTCTTCTCAGCCGCTCTCCGGGATCATCGATTCCCGCAATGGAAGTTTCTATCTCGTGTTTCACCATCTCCATGGCTTCCTGGATCACCAGGTAAAGTATTTCTTCTTTGTCTTCCACGTATTCATAAAGTGTTCCCTTGGCAAGTCCCGCCGCATCCGCGATCTCCCGGGTGGTTGCGGCATGGAAGCCTTTCTCCGCAAAAACTTTTACTGCTCCTTTGAATATCTGCTTTCGTCGTTTACCGCGCCTGGCTTCGACAAAAGCGCTTCTCTTAGCCATTACTGATTCCCCTTTTAACAGTCAATTATTAGTCAATCCATTAAGAAAAAGATTGGTCAGGATTCTCTTGTAAGCTTCGATATCTCCGGCGTGTTTTTGAAGAAGAGCCGAATGCGCCCACAAAAAACAGGACGCCATCAAAAGGTTGGACAGTACCATTGCGTCTTGTTCTTCAAAACAACTCTCAGGAATCAATTCCCGGATATTCGATACCGCAACGTTAAGAAATTTCGTGACATACTTCTCTTCGATATCTGCCATGTCTTTGCTGCTGACTCTCTCTATCTCGAGGGCCATTGTTTTTGCGAGCATCGAATATTCCTGAACCATATCGAGAGTAATATCGATAATACTGCATAATTTATGCTCCGGGTTGTCCGAAAGAGAAGACACACTGTTTATTTTTTCAGACATTAATGTGGTTCCTTCTTCGGCAATCAGGGTGATGAGATCCTCTTTTTTCCTGATATAAATATAGATCGTGCCTTTGCCGAATATAAATATAGATCGTGCCTTTGCCGAGTCCGGCCTCGCGCGCAATCTCTTTTATTGTCGCGTTATGAAATCCTTTTTCGGAAATAACCTTTGTGGCGGCGATGAAAATCTGCTTGCGCCGTTTTTCCGAATTGCTTCTTTCTCGCGTCATATTAACCCGACCAGTCGGTTCAATTTTTATATAGGATAATAGCCGGATCAATGAGTGTCAACATTTATTTTCGGCTCAGTGATATCGGGTCCGCTTGTTGGCGCGGGGTATGGTCTGTTATAATCCTGATATCAATTCATTATGGCGCACCTGAAGATTATTAACAGGGCGGTGTCCGTTGAAAGATCTCGAAATCGAATACAGGCAGACCCGCAACGGGATAGAAATCAGGCTCAGCGGGCAGTTGCAGTACAGCAATGCGGGCGAGTTTCGCGACAGTGTGCCGGACCGGGTTCGAAACTGCGGCAGCTATGTTGTGCTGGACATGGGCAGCCTGACGTTCATCGACACCGCCGGGTTCTCCGCGATACGCTATCTATCCGAAGCCTGCATGATGCAGTCGCAGCATGTGCAGGTCATCAACGCGAACGTCAAGATACGCAACGCGGTCCAGGGAATGCGCAACATAGGAATGTTCGAGCTCTGACCCTGAAGCTGTTTTCATGATTTTTGAAATTGTTCTGGATGTAAGGACTTGCTACCGTTTTTCGCCGTCGATTACCAGATTAAATATGAGCCGGACGTATAAAGGAACCATGCGCCGAAGACGAGAAGCAGCGCTCCGCAGAATCTTATGATTCCCTGGTAAATCCTGTCGCTCATCAATTTTTTCCCTCTGCTCACCCCGAACGAGATCATGCTGTACCATGCGAGATCGGCCAGTATGTGGCCGAAGAAAAATGCGGCTACTCCGGGCGCGCCGTTGTGTTTCGCCGCGGTGAGATATCCCAGCCCGATGGTTGCCCACCAGAGTATCCAGTAGGGGTTCGAGATGCTCGCGAAGATGCCCGCGATCACGGGGTTGCCGGGTTTTTGATCGCAGCCGGCTTCCATGTTCAATGAAGTTTTCGACGCGCCTCGGATCATTCCCGTTCCCATCCATACGAGGATTGCGCCGCCGCAGAGCGCGATTGCGCCGATAACCGCTCCCATCTCAAGGATCGGCCCAAGCCCGAATATCACGGCTACAACCAGCGCAAGTTCCAGCACGGCGTGTCCCGAGATGAGCAGCGGCCCCGCGATGAATCCGCGTTTCGCCGAGTCGGCAACGCATACCGTCAGCAGAGGCCCCGGCATCAGCGCGCCGCTCAGCGCGAGGGTGAATGATCCGATGAACAGCAAAGCAAGCTCGTGCATATCCCTGATATTCTATACAAATATTCAAGCCGGGCAAGCAGCTTTGTGATACAATTAGCGCGGTCATATTTTCAGACGGAGGATGTGGCTATGGGCCACGGTGGATTTGTTACAGCGATAAATTGTATGGACGGCAGGGTTCAGCAGCCGGTGTTCGACTACATGTCGCGCGAGTACGGGATGCCGTATGTGGACATGATAACGGAGCCCGGCCCGATTAAGATACTTGAAGAGCAGGACAGTGCGGAACTCGTGGAGTCGATCAGGGCGCGGCTGGACGTATCGGTGCGCGGGCACGGGTCGAGCGTGATAGCCGTTGTCGGGCATTACGATTGCACGGGCAACCCGGTGGACCGCGAAACCCAGTTCAGGCAGACCGCCGCTTCGATCGAGTTGATAAAGACGTGGGGCTTCGACGCCGAACTGATAGGATTATGGGTAAACGAGGAGTGGAACGCCGAGCGGGTTATCTGATCGGCGGTTGCGCTCAGCCCTGAAAATCCACGCGGTTGGTCGCGGGTGCGATCCTCACGCGCGGTGTCTGAGTGGTCTCGGGCGGCTGCTGCGCCTGCGAGGGCACGCGCTGCGTTTCGGGCGGGAGCATTTCCCGGCTTGATGGCACGCTGCCGTTGAGCATGTTGGGCGGTATCGAGTAAACCGATGTCGGAACTTCTACTGCCATTATCTTTCTCCTTAATAAATATTCTACCATCGCGCGGGTCATATCACAACAAATGATATTTACGGCATGACAAGAACCTCGGAACGGCGGCGGGTGACATGCACAAGCTTTGCTCTGTGCATGAATAATCGATAGATGGGAGCCGCGCTGTTTTTTAACGGCCCGATGTGGTAAAATCAATGATATTGTAATCCGCTGCCGATGGGAGAGATATCGACGTGCCGGAGATAGAGAAACAGGAAGGCAAATACCTTGTGATGCTCGCAGAGAGCGATGCTGTCATGGAAGGCTACATCCGTGCCGCGCTGGAGGCTGCCGGGTTCAGCGTTTCGACCGTTTCGACGAACGAGGCGGCGATGGCGGGGGTGCGGGAGCTGTCGCCCGATGTGCTGATCCTTGACAGCGAGCCGCCCGGGATGGACTGCGAGAAGGTTTGCAGGAATTTGTCGGACGACGAGCTTGTGCGTGGAATCCCGATAATCGTGCTTTCGAGCTCCAGCGATTCCGCGGAAAAGATACTTGCTTTTCAGCTCGGGGCGAAAAGGTTCATCCACAAACCGTTCGATATGAGAGAGCTTGTCGAGGAAGTGCGCAAGTCGATCGAGCAACTCGAACGGACAAAGCAGATCAAGGAATACCGCGACAGGTGCGGTGGCAGTGGCGATTTCGGCGCGGTGCCGCCTGACTTCAAGGAGCAGATAGACACCTGCGATTACGACGGCGAAGAATAGACTCTCCCCGGAATTACCAGTGAAAAGTCGAGCGAAGCGCGAAGCGGCTATGAAAGCGAAAATGAATTTTCGCACTCCAAATTAAATACACATATAGCAATATTGCCGGGCAGCATCTGTAACCAGTCTGCGAGTGGTTGCTGTGCAGCACTATTATCGTTCCCGTGCTCTGCGTGGGAATGCCGACCTGAACGCGGAGCGTTCATTAATCCAGCCTGCCATTTCCATATAAAACTCATGGGCGCAGAGCGCCCGGCTATCGCGTTACGACGCAGAGCATCGTAACGAGAACAAAGTCAAAAAGAAACATTAAGGTTTTCATGCACAAAGAACGACGCTTTGTACATGGCACACAAAAGAATGTTTTTACATTAAGGTAACACTTCATTGGGCAACGCGTCATGAGAATTACCCGTAAAAAGTCGAGCGAAGCGCGAAGCGGCGCTTGTAGTGAGAAAAGAACAGTCGGGATTGCCGCGTCACTCGCAATTACACGACAAAAAAACACAAATGTGTTTTCGAGTTTGAACCATTCACGAAGAAAGCGCGTGAAAGGACAAAGAGCGGCCTGGGCCGCTTTCAAAAGCCCCCCTTGAACCGCCGGGGGCCTTCCAGCCCGGGGCCTTCCAGCCCGGGAACTTTTTCATTCCCGGCCTGTCTGATACTCCAATCAGGGATTTTTCTTAATCGGTTGATGCTGTTTCATACTTAACCTGCACTGGTGAGAAAGGCAGGTTAACCATGCGTTTGTTTAATCATTGAAAATATCAAAAAAAGGATGTGGGAAAGATGAAGAACAGGTTATTTGTGATTCTGTTAAGCGGCGTGCTGATGTTGTGTTCCGGGCTCTTTACGAACAGCGTTTTTGCGCTGGAAACGCTGGTGGATGCGCCTGTGTCTAAAGTCAGTCTGTTCAAGAACGGCGTAGGGATGGTGACGCGGACTTTCGAGGCGGGGCCGGAAGGAGGGGAGTATATCGTAGAAGATGTCCCGGACCCGGTGCATGGGACTTTCTGGATACAGAGTGCATCGGGGGCGGAGGCCCGTTTTGTCGATCGAGATGTCCCATGTTCTCCCGATGCTCTTACCCGCAATGAGCTTATACACCAGCTCACGGGAAAAGAGGTGGATGTATTCATAACGGACGGGGAACGGTTGACCGGCACGCTTATGAGCGTTTACGATGGATCTTCTCGAAAATATGATACGAATTATGAAAGATCGATGGCTGTTTCCAGCCGGTATGGCTACAGGTATTCTGATGTGAGACCGAATGTGGAATCGGAATTCATTGTGCTGGATACGGACAGCGGGACGGAATTCATCGACCATGGAACAGTGCGGCGTATTCGGCTGCACGGGAGCGCCGGGGAGTTCAAGCCCATGGAGCGCCGGCATGTAATGCTGTTTACGGTCGAACCGGCAAAAGGAAGGCAGGTGGTATCTTTTTCCTATCTTACGAAAGGATTGTCCTGGGCGCCGTCTTACAGGCTGGATATTGCCGGTGAAATCGAAATGCTTTCAATGAAAGCGGTGGTTAAGAACGAGCTGATTGATATCGACGGGGCGGAGTTTTTTCTGATAAGCGGATACCCGTCGATTCGGTTCAGCCACGTTAAATCGCCTCTGTCGCAGAGCACGGACTGGAACCGGTTTTTTTCCGAACTGGCTTATGATCCGCAGACGCGGAGTCGAAACAACGGTGCGGGCGTGATGACCCAGGCGGTAATGTCGAACTCGGTGTCTTCTTCGAGTTTGGAAACTGATCCGGCTGTAGCAATGCCTGATTTTTTAACGGAAGGTTATGATATCCATTACCTCGACGCCGGGCGGCATTCGGTGGCGCGTGGCGAATCCATAGCGATACAGGTCGCCGGCGTGCCTGTGGAAACCGAAAGAATTGTTGACTGGTTGATTCCCGACGAAAGGGACCGGTACGGACGGTATTATAGTTACTACTATAATCAGAATAACAAAGAAGAAGAGACCATGGACGATGTCTGGGATTCCGTGAGGTTTGCAAACCCGTTCGATTTTCCGATGACAACGGCGCCTTTGTCCATCTACAGGAACGGTATGTTTTACGGACAGACTATTACATACTGGGCTGCGCCCGGGCAGGAGATAGCAGCGAAGGTGACGAAGGCACTGAATATACGGGTCCTTCACTCGGAACAGGAAATCGATATAAAGAGGGATGCCGAAAAACGCTATGGGTATACGTATCAGAAAGGCAGGGTCGAGGGAAAGGTCTATGTCCGAAACAACAGGAACGAAAGCGAACACCTGATTATAAGGAGAAGGTTTTCAGGAAATCTGATCAGCACTCAGGGCGAACCGGAAAAGACACTGCTTCCCGCCGGCGTATGGCATTTGAATCAGCACAGTCAGTTGTTATGGGACATTGAACTGAAACCCGGTGAGGAAAAAACTATCGTTTATGAATATGAAGTCTTGTCCATGCAGTGATGTTGAACGGTATGTCACTCGTTGCGGATCTTCTGTTTCTGTTGCGGTGTTGCCGGGATTACTAACGTAGCGAGCTACTTAAAGAAGCGTGGCAATCTCAAAAATTTCGTTTCAGATGGCCTGAATTTACGCCCGGGGGTTTGATTTTTGTGGTGAATCGGGGATAATGGGAGAAAAATACCGGGAGACGATATGCCGAAATATATTGAGAGAGAGCTGAGCGAAAAGGTTTCTCTTTGCGACGGCGAGGGGAACCTGAACCCGGATGCGAAAGGCTGGTCGCGTCACCCGCTGCACGTCTGCAATCTGTCGGGCCATTTCCCGAGAAAGAAAAAGTGGAATTTCTGGATTGTGCTGAACGAGGAGATTTCGATCTCCATGGTGATCGCGAATATAGATTATACGGGCATGGCGAACGTGACGCTGATGGATCTCAGGAACAAGACCGTGCTGTCTGACAATGTCGTGCTTGTGCCGAAGGGCGCGGGGATGGACATGCCCGAGGAAGTCGAAAAAGATGTGAAACTGATCAAGAAGTATCTCAAGCTCTCGTTCACTCAGGAGGAAAACGGTATCCGCCTGCGCGTGGATTGCCCCGGTGGACAGAACGGTAAGCTGAGGGCGGACATTATGCTGTCGAAGCCGCCCGGGCATGAAACCCTGAACGTGGTTATCCCGTGGAACGATACGGATGAATTCCATTTCACGTCGAAACAGAACACGCTCGCGGCAACGGGGAAGGTGCAGCACGGTGACCGTGAATATGTTTTCGGGCCGGAGGATTCATTCGGCGTCCTGGATTTCGGGCGCGGCATGTGGCCGAGCGATTTCATCTGGAACTGGGCTTCGTTCAATCACCGGCAGGACGGGGAACTCATCGGCATCAACATGGGGAGCAAGTGGACCGACGGAACCGGCTATAACGAGAACGGGCTGTGCCTTAACGGGCGGCTGTATAAGATATCCGAGGATTTGATTTTTGAATATGACACGAAGGATTTCATGAAGCCCTGGCGCATCAGAACCGGGATCACGGATGACCTCGACCTCGTGCTTACCCCGACGTTCGACAAGACGGGCGGGAAAAGCTCGGAGGGGTCGAAAACCGGGGGCACCCACCAGTGTTTCGGGCATTTCAACGGCAGGGTGAGGGCGGGCGACAGGATAGTGCAGATCAAAAATGCGTTCGGATGGGCCGAACAGGTCATCGGCGGCTGGTAAGGAGCTGCCGTTCAAGGAGTCGATTATGAAAAGTTTGAAAGAATATTTGCGGATTGTCTCCCGGCGCGATTTCCTGAAGTGGTCGGCGTTCGCGCTCGCCGCCACGATGGTTCCCGCTGTTCCGAAAGCGGAGGCGGCGAAGACGGGCGGCCATGTGGTCGAGGAACTGCCCGGCGAAATTTTTATTCATGCTCCCGGATGGTATATCCCGCACTGAACCCAAATTCTGCAATGGAAAAGATTGCAGAATTTCACATATTGATTATCAGAATAAATATAGAATAGCTAACCTGCACTGGTGAGAAATGCAGGTCAAAGACTCTTCTTGATATATTTCAGCGCATCGCCGACCACTTTGTCGAACGGCAGGATGTGACCCGAGTTGTACCACTTCACAACTTTGCGTTGCGTGGTGATGATCTCGTGCAGCTTGTCCATAGCCGGAATGCTGATGGTGGTATCGGTCTTTCCGTTCATCAGCATCACCGCGCGGTTCTTGAGAAGCGGCGCGAACACCAGCGGGTCAACGTACATGAAAGTATCCACGAACTGGTCGCGCGTCATATTGTTTTCGGTCATATATTTTTTGATTCGCATGAGGCTGCCGTAGTCCGAATTGTCGAACATGAGCGAGAAATCCGCGCCGCCGTCCGCGATGATCACGGACTTCACGCGGCTGTCGAGCCCGGTCGCAACCGTGCCGGTCAGCGCGCCCATGCTGATGCCGAAGTAGCCGATCCTGCCGGGGTCGATGCCGTCCCACGAGGCCAGCACGTCGAACCCGCGGAGAATGTCGCGTATCTGCATCTTCATATGCTTCGCGCTCTGGTACGGGTCCGGCATGAGGATGTCGTTGCCTTTTTCCTCGCGCTCGCCGCGGAACACGCCGTCGATAGCCATGACCGCGATGCCGTAGCCCGGGTATGTGCTGAAAATTTCCGCCATCGATTTGTCGGAAACGTGGAAGTGCATGAAGAACATCACCGGGTACGTGCCCTCGATGGTGGAGCGCTGCGGTTTCATCGGCGTGATGCGTTTCTTCGGCATGTACAGCATAGCCGGCACCCTGCCGCCGTTCGGGCTGTCGTAGTAGAAATGTATTTTATTGAACGCCGGGAACTCCTGCGTGTCCGCAATTTCAACATTCGTGATGCTGTGGTCGAAATCGTACTCGGCAAGAACCTCTTTCCAGTCGATTTTGACCTGGTCGCCCATCCCTGCGCCGTAATACTGCGGCAGGCTCTCGACATCGCCGATCGAAATCCCCGGCCGGTTCGCTGCGGATGACGCCGAAACGTCGGCGGCAAGGCTCATGCCCGCTCCGCAGAACAACATCATCGCGATCATTAACAGGTGAATATATCTTTTCATTGCTCTACCTCTCCGTTGCTCAATAACTCCACTAAAGATTTTATATAATCACCACCCCGAATTTCAAATATAAATAACGGGCGGGTGTCCCGGCCTCGCCGGATTCCCGGTCTTTGTCGGGAATGACGGAATATTGTTGACTGCACGCACAAAGAACGGCGCTTTGTACGTGGCACACTCAAATTGAACATTAACCTGCATTTCTCACCAGTGCAGGCTAAAAATTGTGAAGCCGGATTCTCCTGAGGAGAATATCTTCCGGCGGGGCGAGGTCTCCCGAGACCCCAATCCTTCGTTTTCGAAGATGCGGCAACAGATTCATGCACAGAGCAAAGCTTGTGCATGTCACCCGGCGAAGCAGGGACAGGTGTTATCACAATTTTCCGGATTTCTCTGTGAGAAATACGGATTAAGGAATGGATCACGCGCCTTCGCGGTGATGACAGCGGGGAAGGCCTCACTTCAGAGTGAGATGTTCCATGTGGATTGCTTGTAAAAGTCGAGCTGAAAAATAAACGGGACGAAGGCACGTTTAGCTTTCAGCGATCTAGAAGTTTTGAAGGGATTCTTAAGGGGAACTTTTTCAAAAGTTCCCCTTAAGCCGCCGGAGGCCAGCCGGGCAATAACACGACAAAAGACACATTGAGGTTTTTCAAGCTTGATCCATCCACGAAGTAAGAACATAAGAGGACAAAAAGCAGGCGGTGCCTGCCCGGAGGCCTTTATCACAGCAGGCCGACCTCGCGCAGGTGGATAGTGTTGTTCAGGGTGTCTATAACGCTGAAACCGTCGTCGAGGATGTCAACAACCGAGATCGAACAGTTATCGACGCGGAAGGGAGTGCGAACGGAGAGATCGATGCCGAGCGCGAGCCGGATCATCACACCGCAGATTCCGCCGTGGGCGACAATAAGAATTGTTTTCCCGTAGAGTTCCGGCAGGATCGACTCCTGAAGCTCTTTCACGCGAGCTGCGACATCGTTTTTCGACTCGCCGCCGGCAGGCGCGTAATCCGGCGAGCCGCTGCGAATCTGTTCCGCGTCAGGCTTGAAATCTGACTCGATCTCAGGCCAGCGTTTGCCCTCGATCACGCCCCAGTTGCGCTCCCGCAGCAGCGGCGTATAAATCTGTCTCACGCCCGGGGACCGCTCGTGGATTATGTTTGCCGTATGCACCGCCCGCGACAGGTCGCTCGAACAGATCACATCGATGCCGTACGCGGCGAGCGCGTCCGCGAGCGCGGATGCCTGCGCGACGCCTTTTTCATTCAGCGGGATATCGGTGTGGCCCTGGATCTGATGATCCACATTCCAACGGGTCTCACCGTGGCGCGTAATGATGAGTCGTGTTGTGGGCATCGAAAAAGTCCCCTGTAGTAGAATCGAGCCGCATCCCGGCGGCAAGGTTAATATTAGACACCGCAGCATGAAAAATCAATCCACGCCGCCGAAACGCCGGCTCCGCGGGCTGATAGCGTGCGCGGGCCGAATTTTAAAAAAAGGCGGCTTGCGGGGCGGTTTTCTGGTATCCTTATTTGTTAATGAAGCTACTGGTTTTTTGCGAGGTTCGAGTATGAAGATACGCAGCAATCACGTTTTCGGGTGGGACCCGGGGAAGATTATCGACATCCTGAAATCCGGCGAGGATCTGTATGACATGGAGGATCTGCCGAACGTGTCGATGCGCAAGGAGGTTTTCCAGGAGCGGAAGGGCTCGCAGATTCACCGGAAGTACGAGTGGTGCGTGTTCGGACAGATACCGAAGGTGGCGCAGCGGATTCTGAGGCCGGAGATGCTGACGTTTTATGAGTTCACGGTCTGGGATGACGACAAGTGTTCGTTCGACAGCCGGGTGGAGCCGCATTATTTCAAGGACAAGGTGCATGTGAACTCGGAGAGCACGTGGAGCGAGGCGGGCGAGAACAAGACGCGGCGGCGGATCGTGACCGAGGTTGTGGTGAAGATCCCCGTGGTGGGGCCGGTGATCGAGAAGACGATCGCGGAGCATTTCCAGAAAAACAATAACAAGAGCGCGGAAATGGTGATCAAGGCGCTGACGAAAAGGTTCGGACCGGAGTCGAAGTGAGCGGCGGCATTTTCTTTGCCGCGTTGACGAGCCGCGCCGGCGGGAAGTATGATTTCTCCTGTGAGGTTTTGTTCCTGATATGAGCGAAGAGAAGATTGACAGCCCGGTTGAGGAATACGCGATTGCGGATCTCGAAAAGATGCTCGAATCCGCGACCGAGCAGTACTATTGCGTAGATTCGATCCGGCACGACAGAACGAAGCGCAAGCTGATCGATCCGCGCACGGTGCTGACGCCGAAGGTTGTCCGCAATCTTTACGAGTTCTGGGATGTCAACCGCGACAGAGTGATCCGCGTTACGCGCGATCTGGATTCGGTGGACGAGTTCATCGATGTCGGCACGAAGACGATCAGCCACTATGCGAACCAGCTTCACCGCTATCTCGCGAACATTTTCACGGTGGAAAAGAAGAGCTACAAGGCCGAGGTGCAGGGGCTGGCGACGACTGCGGCGGAAATGCTCGAAGGCGTGCTGGGCTACGACCGGATTATCGAGACGAGCATCGGGCCGGCGGACCTGCGCCCGATTACGACATATTACGACCATCTGGTGAATACGGCGATATACTGGCTCGCGGCGTTTTCGTTTATGAACCGCGCGAGATCGAACGAGGTCGGCTCGGTCGAGGTGTGGCGCTCGAAAAACAAGGCGGAGATGTCGAAGATAACCGACCCGCGCGGACGCAAGCCGGAGCTGAGTCTGTATTACGATTATTACGGCTGGCAGCATTCCGCGGCGGAGGTCCAGGCGAACAAGAAGAGCGACCTGAGCCTCGTGATCAGCGGCTTTTTCGGCGCGCTGTTCCACGACACCGCTTTCATCGACGAGCCGGATGTGATTATCTCGCTCAAGGGGCATATCGACGACCGGCTGCGCGAGCATATGGATGTGTCGAACAAGATGCTCAAGGAGCGGCTTCCGATTCTCGCCGACGAGAGGCCGATTACGCGCAATATCATCAAGAACCACCACGAGTATATCGACGGCTCGGGATACCCGAACGGCAAGAAGGAAAAGGATCTGCATCTGTTTTCCCAGATCATCTCGGTGTGCGATATGTATGACGAGTACGCGACGAAGTTCGTGCGCGGAAAGGTGATCCGGCTGATGGCGCAGGGCGCGGGCCGGAACTTCACGGGCGAGGTGCTGCGCTCGTTTTTCAAGATTCTCAGGCCGTACGAGCCGGGCGAGGTGCTGAATGTTTACGAGGGCAAGAAGAAGGAGCCGGTGATGTCCGCCGAGGTGCTGGAAAGCGAGAACAGGTTCCGCCCGAGGATTACTATTCAGGATGTGTATGCGCCTGAAAACGGCGTCGAAGCCGGGGCCACGCTTGATCTCAAGGACGACGAGAACGTTATCTATTTCATTTGATATTTTCACTCCATAATGTGAATACCCTTCAGTGCGCTGTGTGCAAAGCGATGTCTTTTGTGCGTGAAGCTCATAGGGGATATGTCGCTGTCTTTCCGCGATTTTTACAGGTGATCCACATGATGTGTCTCCCGCTGAAGTGAAAATGTCTTTCCTGGATTCCGGCTGACTGCATGCCGGAATGACGGGCGAGGGGGGATGGGTCTGTTGTCATTCCCTCGAAGGCGGCTGTTGAAAAATCCCCGCTCTGTCATTCTGAGGAAGCGCAGCGACCGAAGAATCTCAATTACAAGCTCCAAAAGAGAGATCCTTCGCTGCGCTCAGGATGACAAACTCTCGTTATTAAAATTTTTCAACATCCTCGAAGGCGGGAATCCAATCTATAGTGTAAAAATACTGTCTGGTGTGCCATGTACAAAGCGTCGTTCTTTGTGCATGCAAACCTTAATGCTATTTGTCCTGTCATTGTGAGGAGAGAGACATGCCTGGCGGCCCAGACCGCTCTTTGTCCTTTTATGTTCTCACGTCGTGGATGACTCAAACCCGAAAATACCTTAGTGCGTCTTTTGTCGTGTCATTGCGAGGAGAGAGCCATGCCTGTCGCATGTCGAACGACGCGGCAATCCCGACTATGTGCTGTCGCTCAGACAGGCATAAAAAAGTAAAGACTGGATCCCTGACAAAGACATTCAGGGATGACAACATTTAACCCTGATTTCTCACAGAGAAATCCGTGAAACCGTGATAACACCTGTCCTGCTGCACCGGGTGACATGCACAAGCTTTGCTCTGTGCATGAATCAGCAAAAAATAGACTCTACAGGCATTCTCTTAATCGGGACGAAAACTACTTATCGGCTCCGGCGTCGAGTTCCTTGATAGCTTTTCCGCGGGAAGTAAAGGAAACGCCCTGTTGCGATTGCGTTCCAATCATGATCGTTTCGATTATCGGCTCGTTGACAATTTCATCCGATTCCCATTTAACGATGAAATTAGCTCCTGAGCCGCCGGTCGAGTCGCTCGATTTTATTATGTACCGTGTCGATTCGAGCGGCTCCAGCGTAACCGGTTCCTCCATGAATGTTTTCGCGAGCTTGCCTTTTGAATCATAATATTCAACAGTGTAGATTTTTATTTTCCTGCTCATATCGGTGTTTCTGATACTGAGCGTGACGGCGAGCATGAAGGGTTTTTCCTTATCGCCGCTGTATATGAAAGAGTAGGCGGGCACGTACACGATCTGCCCTCTTGACATGGATATTTCCGAGGCGTGCGCTTGAGCGCTTAACAGGATCAATAATACGAGTATCAAAGATGACAGAGCCGGAACGCTTGAAGATTTTCTTTTCGTGTTCATATTACGCTGCTCCCCTGGTTTTTCCTTATTCTTAAAAAAATCACAGCCTGATAATTCAGATTATCACATTGATTGGAATAAATGAATACAGGAGTATAAAGATCGTGGACAAAACGCGTTCCGGCTCTGACTGCCCTATAGTTTACCTTAGGATTCGTCTGACGAAGCCCATTTCAGCATCACCAGTGAAACGGCGATTCCCGCTGCGGTGAGCAGCAGCCAGAGGTTGCGCAGCGGTGTGCGGCAGGTGATTTCAAGCGTATGCCTGCCGGGCGGTGAAAACGCGCCGATGAAGAACCCGAGCGGTTTTTCGAGAGTGACGGGTTTGCCGTCCATGAGGGCGCGCCGGCATCCGTTGTTCATTTCGCCGACGAACACGAAGCAGTTGCCGACGCATTCGTATTCCACGCTGTATCGGTTCGCGGAGCGGCGGGTCTCCGCCGTTTTGTAACCGGCGAGGATGGAGAACGCGGCGTCGCCGATATCGGTTTCCCGGAGCGGGCCGGGGTAGCCGTCGAGCAGCTCCGCCCTGATGACTGATTCGCTGTGCCCGCCGATCGTGAAAGCTCTCGGGAACGCGCCGTCGTTTCTGTAGAGGTAAGCTTTTCCACGGAACAGCGCGGGGTGCGCGCGGAACACGCCGTCGAGAGTAAGAAGTTTCCTGAACACGGGCTCGGGAAGCTCGCGGTCGGTGATGATGTATTTCACTCCCGCGATGTCCATGACGCGCTGCGGGGGATGTGTCATGATCTCGTGCGACAGGCCGCCGCTTCCGTTGAGCTGGTACAGGTTGACGCCCTTGATTCTCGATTCGTAACAGTCTATCCCGTGGTATGTGCCCTGGTTTGCGCGGAAGTGCTCATGCCCGTACAGTTCGTTCGAGACGCGGAACAGGGAATTGTCGTTGTTCAGCAACTCGACAATCGGCGCGTCCGGGAAATATTCGGAGGGCGAGGTGTCGAAACCCGACGGGTGATATGCCCGGTTGAAATAATAGAGGTCGCCGATTTGAAGCAGGCAGACGGCGGCGAGCAGAATGGCGGCGGCGTTCCTGCCGAGCCGGGCGGCGGTTGTTTTGAACAGCAGTTCCGCGCCGGAGCAGGCCAGCGCGGCAATCGAGAGAATCAGCCCGGTGTGCCATATCGCAACATGCCGCGTCTGGTTCGCGAACGGGAGCAGGTCAACCGGCTCGAACCCGATGCGGGAGCGATACGAAAAGAGAAGAAAGAAAGACAGCACGGCGAGCAGCCTGAAGTTGTTCGAGAATCTGCCCCTCGCGGCGAAGAACCCCACGGCGGCGAGCGCCAGCGCGGGCCGGCCCGCAAATCCGCGTCGCAGTTCCGACGGCATAATGAAATTGAGCAGGTCGGAAACCGAGTAGCCGAAGCAGCCCATGCGTTCGAGCGGCAGGCCGTGCGCCTGCGCCGCGAGCGGGCCCCATACGACCGAGCTAAGGAGCGTGGCTGTAACCGCCGCGAGCGCGAGTCCCGTTACAACACCTTTTGCGCGGATAGAAGGGATCGAGAAGAAGACGAGCGAATAGAGCGTTACGGCAGCGAAATCGGGTTTGCCGCCCAGCACGCAGAGCGCGGCGCAGATGCCGAGGACGGTGAACAATGCGAATCTGCGTTTCCGGCCTGATTCGACCGCCGCGACAAAAAGGAGCAGCAGCAGGGGCAGGTATGCGGCTGCGATGGTTTCGGACAGCCATCCGTCGGCGGAGTATTGCTGGAACACGCCGGATAGCATCCACGCGGCGGCGCCGAGGAAAGAGACTCCCGGCCCGAAGCGCAGCCGCATCAGCAGCGCGAGCATGAACACGCCGGACAGCAGGATATGGATCGCAATGCCGAGACTCACCGCGCGGTCCGCGGGAAACATGAAATACATCGCGGCGAACGGGTAGAAAGGCCCCATGAAAGATGTCTCGGGGAAAGGAACGCCGAACGCCTTGTGCGGGTTCCAGTTTATCAGGTCGCCTGAACGGAATGAATCGACGAAGAGCCGCGCCTGCGGGATATCGTGTTCGAGCGAGTCATCGCCGAAGTTCGCGCCCGGAAGAAAGAAGCGATTGAAGAAGAACATGCACGCGAGAATGAGGAGCAAAAAAACCGGGATAAAAAATTTGGCGACCGGCTTTTTCATATAAGGTGAATCTTTCGTTAAACCGAGTTATGCAACGGAAAACATTGCACAATTCCATGATTGCGAAAACCGCCGGGTGGATGTCCGGCCCGCCTGGAGCATCCGCATGAACAGGAGGGATACTCGAAGCGCCCGTGTCTCAGTCCAGAAGTTTGCCTACCGCCTGGTTGACGCGCTTGCCGTCCGCGCGTCCCCTGACCAGCGGCATGAGCTGCGACATCACTTTGCCGATTTCTTTTTTCGAACCGGCGCCGACATCGGCGATGACTTTTTTCACGATCTCTTCGAGTTCCGCATCCGACATCTCGGCGGGCAGGTATTTCTCTATTATCTTTAATTCGGCTTCCTCTTTTTCAGCGAGGTCTTCCCGGTTTCCCTGCCTGAACTGGGCGATCGAGTCTTTGCGCTTCTTCGCCTCTTTCTGGATGACCTGGAGAATTTCGCCTTCCTCCGGGTCTTTTCCGGCTTCGGCTTTTTTGTACTCGACAGCCGATTTGATCGAGCGCAGCGTGTTCAGCGCCACCGTATCCTTGTCTTTCATCGCCTGTTTCAGGTCGTTCATAACATCATCAAGAAGCGACATGGCAACCATCCTTTCCAACCGCCGCGCGGATGCGGCGAAAGCAGTTTGTCTCGATACTGAACTTTTCAGCCCGGATTTCTCACAGAGAAATCCGGAAAATCGTGATGACGCTTGTCCTGCTGTGCCGGGTGACATGCACAAGCTTTGCTCTGTGCATGAATCAGCAAAAAAGGTCCCGGGCCGACGGAGCGGGTTTCAGGATAGACTCTACATCCATTCTCACGATTTTCAATCTGCACTGGTGAGACATGCAGATTAGATTTTATCACCAGAGCAAGAGTGTTTCAAAGGGATGCGGCAAAGAGTTGTGAATCAGGAGCCATCGATTTTTGCTTCTTCTTCCTCTTCGCCTTCGCGTTTCTGGAAAAACAGGATGTTGTAGTGGACGATATTCGGCACGTAAGAATGCGGGTATCCGTAGGGGCGGAGCTTTTCCGCGCTGTTCTCCCAGATCTTTTCGCCCTTCAGGACAAATCCCGCATCCGCCGCCATCGTCGCGAAGTAAGGCGTCAGGTAGATATACCTGCCGTTCTGGTAGAGATTGCGGGTGAAAATAGCGAGATATTTCTGGTCTTTCAGAGAAATGTAACAGCGGTTGAAAATTTTCAGCATGAAATCGAAATAAGCGTCGATGGGAGAGGCCGGCTCGGATTTCCCCCTGTGCCAGTCGTCGGTTTTCAGCGGGTTGGGCGGATCGATGACAATGAAGTCCACAGATTCCTTCGGGACATTGTAAATAAGTTCCGAGCAGTCGCCTTCGACAAGTTTCTGTCGCGGGATTCTATGTTTTTTGCAGATCCTGTAATAGATATCAACCCACTGGGTCGAAATCTCGAACCCGATCGACTCGCGCCCGAGCAGCGCGGCGGCGAGCAGCGTTGTGCCGGTTCCGGCGAACGGGTCGAAAACAAGATCTTCCTTTTTGGTGAAGAACGATATGAGCTGCCCGATCAGGTGCGGGCTTTTGTACTCCGGGTGCTTGCAGCGGAGTTCGTGCCCGAGCACTTTCGGGTACATCGAGGAGAAAACAGTGCGAGTGAACCGCAGCCACTCGCCGCTCGACAGCTCGTTGAACCTGTTGCGTTCGTCGTGCTTGAAGCTTCTTGGCTTGAGGAACGGGAAATTGGTCAGGTAGTCGAACTCTTCAGGCTTTTCCTTGAGCCGGAACATGCGCAGGATATTGAGAAGGTCCTGGCAGTTCTCCGCATGCGTGCAGGTCGCGCACATGTATATGGGGCTTCTGCAATGGAAAGAAATTTGTTCAGCAGATTCTTTTTCGTTCGGCATCAGACAATACGTTCTTTTCTGAAATCGGTGGATTCGCCGAGATAGAGATCCTTCGAGTTAACCAGGTTGAGGACTTTGCCCGCAACCGGTTTGTTCGGGTCCGGGTAGCATGAAATCAGCTCGACGGAAGGCCTGTCCGGGCGGCCCGGGCTCTGCTCGACGATTTTGCATTTGAACACCGGATTCGTCGATTTAACGTGATAGAGATCGACGATTTCACTGTTCTCGTAAAGCATCAGTATGCGCTCGAAGCAGAGAAGCAGATCGCGGTCGAACATCGGCTGATGCATCGTCCCGTCGGCATCCGTCTGTTCCTCGGAGTTGTCGTAAAGCCATTCGAGAACTTTCGCGCGCGAGAACTTCTTGCGCCACGGCCTGTTTGTGGTCATGGAGTCGAAGCAGTCTATCATGCCGAGCGCGCGCGAGAATACGTGGAAATTGCTTCTGCCTTTGGGATAGCCTTTGCCGTCGAGACGCTCGTGGTGGTTTTCCACGACGTTGCGCGCGAGCGGCCTGTTGTTGAAAAAAGTGTGATACTGAATAATGTTCATCGAGACTTCGACATGCTTTTTAAGCGTTCCGTGTTCCTCGAACGATATCTGGCCTTCCTTGAACAGTATCTCCGGCATGCCGTCGTGCAGGTAGCCGATGTCATGCATGAAGGCGCCGAGCGCGGCACTGACAATCTCGTCGTCGGTGAAGTAGAACAGCATATCTTTTTTTCGTTCGCGGTCGATTTGAGACGAGTATTTCAGTTCGGAACTTACCGCGCCTTTTTTCTTCAGGTCCGCGTTATATCGCGCGATTGTGGCGAGGAAGTAAAGCCCCGAGTTTGCCATGTGGTTGAAAAGATAGCTGCCCTCGATCCGGTTGTCGTTCAGGTTGATCAGAACACTGTCGATTTTCCCGGATGAGAACGGCCCTTCAAGAAGGTCGTAGCAGTAACTCGCGAAGCTTTCGAGCTTCTGTATGCTGATGATGGATTCCGAGAATTGTTTCAGCACCTTGGTTTCCTGAAGCGATCTCTCGGGATCGATTTTTGTAAGCGAGCCTTTTTTGAGTATATTGTTGCTCCGGGTCGATTGCCTGATGCGCAGCATCTCGCGTTCCGGGTCTTTCTCGGTCATGATATCGGCAAGCTGGTTTGCCACGTCCATTTTAATATCGAGGAATTTTTCGGTCTGCGAAACTTCCGCTTCGTCCTCACCGTGAATGATTCCCGTTTCTTCCTCATCCTCGCCCCGGACCCACACTTCCATGAAGCCGAGGTCGATGAGCTTTTGAAGAACTCTTTCCGTTACTTCTATACCGGAATTGAAACCTTTAACGCCCGAGCCCAGCAGTACCGGTCTGGCGAGAAGCAGGTGTTCACCCGGCTGAATGTCCTGTAAAGAAATTTTTTGCATATCTTTCCACGTCCCTAACAGAGCAGGATCAGATTTATTATAACAAAAATCCCGGCATTTAAAATGCGTATCATAGAATGATATTACCCAGAACAGGTAATTGGAAACAAAATCCTGTAAAAAGAGAAGATATAATTAGGGGGCAGGCTAATGCTATGGACTAATTATTGGTAAAATGTTGTCTATTAAATATATAAAAGGGATAATTTACGTGTTGCGGTATCGGAACGGCAAAAAGGGTTAATGAGAGAAAACAAAGAAAAACACAGAATATTCTGGTTCAACATCGATGGTTTGAATGCGGATATTTTTTACGGCTTGCTCGATGCGAACAGGCTTCCCGGGTTCGGGATGATATTTTCCCGGGCGCGCCGGGCGGAGCAGGCGGTAGGTGTTTTTCCGACGGTTAACCTTACGAGCAGGACATCGCTCGCTACCGGTGCTATGCCGGGGCGGCACCTGATGACCGGCAACGGCTGGTATGACCGGTATGGGAAGAAAACGGTATATCGCGACTACAAGACGCTCGGATCAGAACTGGAAATGTTCGGATACGGCAAGTTGGGCATGCCGACGCTTGTGATGCCGAGGATACGCGGAGAAGCGCTGGCGAATAGTGATATGAGCGGCGGGACGGCGACGATATTTGATGCGATCAAGACAAGAAGCGTGAGATCGGCGGTAATTTTCAACCAGGTGTCCAGGGGCGCGAACGAATGGGTATATCCGTCGAGGCTGGATTTTATAAGGCATATCAGATGCAGGGCGGGGGCGGGGAATTATGGCGCGCTCGATCGGGATGCCGCGAGAAGGGCCATTGAATATATAAAAGATACGAGATATCTGCACAGGCTGATCCAGTTTAATTTTCCGGGTTTAAATGAACTTGGCCGTTTCAGGGGGATGGAATCACAGGAGAAACATCTCACCGAGACACTGGACCCGATTGTAAGCAGGCTTCTTGAAGAATTGAGCGGTCTTTGCAGCATCGGCGATTGTTTTTTCGTGCTGAGCGCAAGTCACGGGCAGGCGGAAGTGAAGCCGGGAGCCGGGTACGCGGTAACGCCCCTGGTCATGAGGGAATTGCTTGGCTCGATGGGGTTCGAGCTTTATGATGAACACTCTTCGTTTGAGGTTCGCAAAGCATCGGCGGTGGCTTTCAGTCAGGGAGGTTCCTACAACATATACATTAAAAATCGCGATTCGAGGCGCTGGCATACGCCGCCCCGGTTGAAGGCCGATCTTGTTGAAATAGCTTCGGATATCGAAAGGGTGAGCAGGAAAAAGTTCGCCGGTATCCAGCCGGGCTGGATCGATATGATTCTCATAAAGGATTATGACCACGAGAGATACCTGGTCCTGTCGGGCAGGAAATTATATGAACCCGATGTTTTTTTCAATATTTATGAAAACAGGAAAAAATATCCTGATGCCGTTCACAGGGTGCGCGGACTGTACTGCAAAAGAAGCGCCGACCTGATTCTTCTTTCAGACTGCGAGAAAGGATTCCATTTCTCCAGTAACTCATTCAGGGGATGCTACGGGGGGCTGTGCGAGCCGGCTTCGGTTGTGCCTCTGATGTTTTCAGGGCCCGGCATCAAAACAGATTATATACCCGGCATTTCGAGCATTATTGATGTTGCTCCCACTGTGTCGGCGCTGTTCGATGTTTCCATGACAAGCGCGGAAGGCAAAATCCTGCCCATTTTCTGAAATTCCCTTTATCGGAAAACACGTCGTAACGGGAAGGGCGTTCCCCGGTCTTTCATGCAATACCGCATGTGATCATTATCATTTCTCAACTGTGTTTAATATGTTGTATACTATTATGATTCGATGGTTCTTGAAGAAGACGGGGTGAACGATGCAGGCGTCTGTTGCTGTTTCCATAATTGTTTTTTTTCTTACCTGGCTGATTCGTGTCGCCCCGAGGATCGGGATGCCCGATTACGGTGCGGACGCATTTTTCCATATGAAAGCAGCGGATGTTCTCAGAGTGCATCACGACCGCCACCGGCTCGCGGACTGGTTCGCCGTGGGCAGCTTCAACGATTACCCGCCTTTGTTTCACTGGCTGCTGTCCGTTTTTCCGAAGGGCTTTATCGAAAAAGCCAATGGCTTCATCGCGCCGGTTTTCGATGCGCTGAACGCGGTGCTGCTGAACATGTTTTGCTATATGCTGACAGGCGTGTGGTGGGTCGGGCCGCTCGCGTGGATTTTTTACATCGCGTCCCCGCAGATTTCCATCGAGGCGCTGAGCCTGACGCCGCGGCTGCTGAGCCTGTTTTTCTTCAATCTCTGGTTTGTGGCGATGCTTGCCGGCGGAACCGGCGCTTCGGCGGTCTGGACATCCGTCTCCATCGGCGCGGGGGTAGCTTGCTTTTATACCGGGCGTTCACAGTTGCCGCTGATGCTTGCGGGCGGGGTGGTTCTCACGATTGTGAGCGGCGAGTCCGTTTACATGATAATGGAAGCCGGAATGCTGCTGGTTGCGTTCCTGCTCGGATCGGATCAGTTTATCAGGACATTCAAGTCGTACGCGATAATGACCGGCGACACGAGCAGGCGCTGGAGGGATTACGGTGACGAGCGCGACAGGCTGGCGCGGGCGGTCGGCGGGGGCGGCGAGCAGTCCGCAGCGGAGATGCTGAAGCGGGAGCTGAAGATGCTGTTCGCGTACAATCCCGGCGCGTGGATCGCGCTGGTTGCGGGCGCGTGGCTGTCGGGGTTCGAGGACGATTTTCTCGCGTGGGAGGTGCGGCGCCTGATGTGGGCGTGGTTCCTTACGGCGTTTGTTGCGTTTATAGCCACACAGCGGTTCCCGCAGCTCGGGCAGCGGGCGGGCGAAGGTTATCGCCAGTTCCCGGAGTTCGGCGCGGTTCCCGGCTCGATAATAATCGCGGTCGCGGTCGCGGAAAGTTACAGGCTGTCGCCGCCGCTTTTCGCGTTCCTCGTTGTCGCGGGCGCGGCTTCGCTGTTCATGATTCTCTGGATCGTTTCGCCACGTTATCGCGCGAAGCTGAAGGCGTCGGGGACGTATATAAATCCGGGTTTGAAATCGATTCTCGAAAGGTCGCGCGATCTGCCGGGCGGTAACATAATGTGTCTGCCGACGATTTTCAATTACCCGATGATTTATTACGGCGACAGAAAAGTTGTCGATGTGGTCGAGCGAAGCGTGCCCTACAGGGATATTGCTGAGAAATATGTTTTCGGTCCGAAACTGACGCTCGCGGAGTACGCGGCGGAGTTCGATCTGGATTATTTTCTTATAGATACGTCGAACCCGGACTGGAGCCTCGATTATTCAGGCGCCGGAAAGGTGATCGATTCCGAAGGGCCGCTCGTGATTGTCGAGGTGGATGCCGGGATAAAGAATGCCGGGAGAGGTTATGAAACGGATTCAGGGCAGGAAAGTTGAACTGCGCGCGCTGAGAAAATCGGACCTGATGCGTGTCGCGCGGTGGCTGAACGATCCGCATACCGCGTATTACATGGGCGTGAAGACGCCGGTCACGAAATCTTCGCAGCAGGAGTGGTATGAGGCGTTGGGCAATGACCCGGCGCGGAAGGTGTTTGCGATCGTGCTCAGGCGCAGCGGGCGGCATATCGGCAACATCTCGCTGTCCGCCGTCAGCGAACGGGACAGCAACGCGGCGCTCAATATTTTCATCGGCGACCGTCGCGACAGGGGCCGGGGCTACTCCGACGAAGCGATGATTCTGCTGCTGAAGCATTGTTTTGAAGACCTCGGCATGCACCGGGTTTACCTTATGCTGCATTCTGATAACGCTGCCGCGCTGCGGCTTTACCGCGCCTGCGGTTTCACCCGCGAGGGCGTGCTTCGGGATCATGAACAATACGATGGAAAGTTCGTGGAAAAGATAGTCATGGGCATCCTCGCAGATGAGTTCAATAACGAAGAAAAGCGATGCCGCGACTGACTATATCCCGTTGAAGAATTTCAGTGATTTGAACAATCTTCCGGCCCGCCGCCGGATTAACCCGGATTTCTCACAGAGAAATCCGGAAAACCGCGATAAGGCCAATCCTATTGCGTCACAGTGGCGATTCGGGATCGGTTACATACGCAACAGTATGCTCCCTCACCACTCACTTGCTGTTCCTTGTATTATCAGCCTTATCACGATTTTTAACCTGTGCCGGTGAGAAATGCAGGTTAAAGTCCGGCGAAGAGGTCTTTAAGCAGCATTCTGAAGTTGGAAAAAAGTCGCTTCATGATAAAACCATTCCAGTATTCACCGATGCACAGGGCATACGGGTACTCCGGCCTTTTGATTAGAGAAGGGATGCGAGCGCGACACTGCGCCTGCGGGGGGACCGGCCTCAGGCCGGTTTCAGCGGCACACTCGTGTCGATTCGGACGAACTGACCAACGATCTTGTCGAGTACGTCGTCGAAGTCGGCGTAGAATGATATCGTCGCTCCGATCACCAGCAATAACGCTTTCTCGAACATGGTACGATCCTTTAATACCAGTCGATTGTGACCTGATTCACAATCCATCTCTATTGTATAACTAATATCCTGTTTTTCAAGAAATATTTAACCTGGATTTCTCACAGAGAAATTCGGCAGATTGTGATATATTGATTATCAGAATAAAAATAGAATAACCAAACGGAGTTTTCTGGATTCCTGCCGACTGAGGCTGTTGAAAAATGTATCTTACTGAGTTTGTCATCCTGAGCAACGCGAAGGATCTCGCTTTTGGAGCTTATAATTGAGATTCTTCGGTCGCTACGCTTC
>ERZ795048.589-NODE-589-length-37241-cov-103.564809_pt1 | contig 37241 bp, 41 predicted proteins | sample MGYA00375132_ERZ795048 | MGnify/ENA primary metagenome ERZ795048 (study PRJEB30177, sample SAMN05720225) | activated sludge metagenome | isolation source: Anaerobic digester | place: Hong Kong | collected 2014-12-17 ...
CGTGAAGGCGGCCGTACCGTCGGTGCCGGTACCGTTACCGAAATCATCGAGTAGGTTATGCGCGATAACATCATTATGCAGTGCGGCGAATGTAAACGTCGAAATTACACAACGACGCGAAACAAGCGTACGCACCAGGAAAAATATCTCATCCGGAAGTACTGCCCCCACTGCCGAAAGCATACGGAGCACAAGGAGAGTAAATAAGGTGAGGTAGGCCAGTAGCTCAATTGGCTAGAGCACCGGTCTCCAAAACCGGGGGCTGGGGGTTCGAGTCCCTCCTGGCCTGCCAGATTTAGTGAAGGAAAGGTGACCTTATGGCGAACATCGTCGAGCGACCCAAACAGATGTGGGAAGACATGAAGACACGCTGGCGGGAAATCCGTCAGGAGATGAAAAAGGTGTCATTCCCCAGCCAGAAGGAAGTATTTGGAACCACGACCATGGTGATCGTTTCCAGCTTTGTGCTGGCCGTGTTTCTCTGGATTGCCGACTATGTATTCCAGCATATCATCATGCTGATTTTTAAGAAGTTCGGAGTGTAAATGTCGAAGAATCTGAAGTGGTACATCGTCCATACCTATTCCGGGTTTGAGGACAGGGTCAAACAGACCCTGGAACAGCGAATCGACGCCCGGAATCTGGGGGATTACTTCGGTGAAATCAAGGTGCCGAAGGAGACGGTGATCGAACTCAAGGCCGGGAAGAAAAAGGAAGTCGAACGGAAATTCTTCCCCGGTTATATTCTTGTCGAGATTGAGACCATAGCCGGTCCCGACGGAAAACCAAAGATTCCGGAAGAGGCCTGGTATCTCGTTCGGCATACTCCCAAGGTTACCGGGTTTGTCGGGGGAGGAAAGCATCCGGCTCCACTCACCGATGATGAAGTAAAACAGATTCTTCACCACGTCGAAGTTACAAAGGAAAAGCCCAAACCCAAGGAAGTCTTCGAGCTGGGCGAACTGGTTCGGATCACCGAAGGTCCCTTCGCGAATTTTACGGGAAAGATCGAAGATGTGAATGTTGATCGCTCCACCCTGAAGGTTTCCGTGACCATTTTCGGCCGCTCAACCCCGGTTGAGCTGACCTTTTACCAAGTTCAGAAATTGTAGGAGTTACCATGGCAAAGAAGGTCATTGGACAGATCAAGTTACAGATTCCGGCGGGAGCCGCAACACCGGCTCCTCCGGTAGGGCCCGCGCTGGGTCAGGCCGGAGTCAACATTATGGAGTTCTGCAAGGCGTTCAATGCCAGGACGCAGAAAGATCAGGGATTGATTATTCCGGTCGTGATCACGGTCTATTCAGACCGTTCCTTCACCTTTGTGACCAAGACTCCTCCCGCTCCGGTGCTGATCATGAAAGCCATCGGACTCGAGAAGGCAAGCGGAGAGCCCAACCGGAACAAAGTCGGAAAAATTACGCGTGAACAGATAAAGAAAATCGCCCAGCTGAAGATGCCGGATCTGAATGCCGGTGACCTGGCGGCGGCCGAAAAAATGATTGAAGGAACGGCACGCTCCATGGGCGTTGATGTAGTGGACTGAGGAGGAACTGTGGCAAAGCACGGAAAAGTCTACAACAAGGCATCCGAATCCATGAAGGGTTCGGTCATGCCCCTGAAAAACGCAGTTGCGGCCATCAAGGAACATCCATGCGCCAAGTTTGACGAAACCGTTGAACTTACCATGCGTCTGGGTGTCGATCCCCGGCACGCCGATCAGATGGTGCGCGTCTCCATTGTTCCGCCCCATGGGATCGGCAAGTCCAAGCGGGTTCTTGTTATCGCCCAGGGAGACCATGCCAAGGCAGCTCAGGAAGCTGGTGCGGATCTGGTGGGTGGCGAAGAGATGGTCGAGAAAATCCAGGAAGGTTTTCTCGATTTTGATGCCGTGATTACCACTCCTGACATGATGAAATTTGTCGGGAAGCTGGGTAAGGTACTCGGGCCCCGCGGCCTGATGCCCAACCCCAAGACCGGTACTGTCACGACGAATATCGCCGATGCCATCAGCGAAATCAAGGCTGGAAAGCTTGATTTTCGTGTGGATAAGTTTGGAACGATCCATGTAGGAACCGGCAAGCTTTCCTTTGAAGCTGACAAGCTGGAAGAAAACATCCGGGCGGTCGTTCAGGCTGTTATGAAGGCAAGACCCGTTTCGGCCAAGGGGCGATACGTGAAAAAGGCCTTTCTAGGCTCCACCATGGGTCCTGGGATCCAGCTGGACCTTGCAGATCTGGAGGTGTTGTAATGCTTCGAGCCGAACGCGTTGCCCGAACCAACATTCTTGCGGACAAGCTGAAGGACCAGAACAACGTGTTTCTTCTGAACTTTAAAGGAATCAACGTTCCTGATATCACCCAGCTGAGGCATGACCTCCGCAGTGTGGACGCTGAGTACGTAGTCGTGAAGAACCGTCTTATGAAGAGAGTGATCGCGGAATCCGAACTGGAAGGTCTGCAATCCTTTCTCCAGGGGCCGACGGCCATTGTTATCGCAAAGGGTGATCCCGTAGAACCCTCGAAAAAGCTTGTCGAATTTGCCAAAACTCATCCCGATTTCCAGTTTAAGGCGGGAAGTGTGGAAGGCAAGGTCGTGGATGCAGCAACCCTCGTCGAGCTCTCCAAGATGCCGTCCAAAGAAGTACTGGTTTCCAAGCTGCTCTATATCCTGCAATCGCCGTTGAGACGCCTGGTTACCGCACTCAATACTCCGGTGCAAAATTTCGTTTCCGTCCTTCACCAGGTTTCGGAACATAAATAAATAACATTTTTTGGAGGTTTTTCCATGGCAGACATCACGAAAGAAAAGGTGGTCGAGTTCATCAAAGGCATGACCGTCATCGAGCTCAACGAGCTCGTAAAGACCCTCGAGGATGAATTCGGCGTTTCGGCCGCCGCGGCTATGATGCCCGCCGCCGGCATGATGGCCGGTGCCGTTGCCGGTGCAGCCGCTCCCGCGGAAGAAAAAACTGAATTCGACGTCATTCTCACCGGTGTTGGCGACAAGAAGATCAACGTGATTAAGGTTGTCCGGGAAGTCACCACCCTCGGACTGAAGGAAGCAAAAGATCTCGTTGACAGCGTTCCCGGCACGGTGAAGGAAGCCGTCCCGAAGGATGAGGCGGAGTCCATTAAGAAAAAGTTTGAAGAAGTCGGCGCGACGGTCGAAATTAAGTAAGAAGTTCAATCAATCCCATGGATCATCAGCTTTGCTGTTGTCCATGGGATTAGTGTCTTCGCTCACCAACTGAAGGAGCCCTTCATGAGCAAACCCGTCGAACGAGTAGACTTTGCAAACATTAAGACCCACATTCCTGTACCGAACCTCATTCAGGTTCAGAAGGAGAGCTATGACCAGTTTCTCCAGATGGACCTTCTTCCAGAGGAGCGGGAAACGCTGGGTCTGCAGTCGGTTTTCAAGTCCATCTTTCCCTTTTCCAATTTCCGAGAAACCTGCAGCATCGATTTTATGCACTATACGATCGGTGACTGGCAGTGCCGATGTGGCAAACTTCAGGGTCTGCAGTTTATGCGACTCACCTGCAGAGCCTGCGGGTATGCCATTCCCATTAAGGACCATCAGGAACACCTCCAGGTGTGCTCAAAGTGCGGGCATCAGAACGATTACAACCCGACACTCTGTTCCTCCTGCGGGTATCCCGTGGATCTTCGCCTCCCCTTTACGCCGGAGGAGTGCCTGGAGAGAGGGTTGACCTATGCGGCCCCTCTGAGGGTCACCTTCCGCATGTTCTTTTATGACAAGACACCTACGGGGAAGAGCAAGGTCAAGGATGTCAAGCAGGAAGAGGTCTTTTTCGGTGATGTTCCTCTGATGACCGATACCGGTACCTTTATTATTAACGGTACCGAGAGGGTTGTCGTGTCCCAGCTCCATCGTTCGCCCGGAGTCTTTTTCACCCAGGAAGGTCCCTACCATTTCATGGGGAAGATCATTCCGTACCGCGGATCCTGGGTTGAGTTCGAATTCGACCGAAAAGGGATCCTCTACGTCCGTATCGATCGCCGCAGGAAGATTATCGGTTCGATCTTCCTTCGATGCCTGGGCCTCTCCACCGACGAGGAAATGATCCGCAGGTTCTACGCCACGGTAACCATGCGTCCGAATGAGACGGGTCTGGATCTCACATTCTCCAGAGCGGTTCTGGACCAGGAACAGGTGAAAGAGAAGGAACGGACCCTTACCGGTCAGGCGGTCACCACAAAGGTCTTTGCCGGGGTTAAATGGGACAAGCACCTGCAGGAAGAGCTTCGGACCAAGGGAAAAGCAACCCGTTCGGTCAAATTTTCCCAGGTGGTTCAGGGAAGATTCGTTCATGACGTTGTGGATCTGAAGACCGGAGAGGTTCTCTTTGAAGCCAACGATCCGATTCCCAAGACCTTTATCACGACCTTCCAGGAACATGGGATCGAGGAAGCCGATATCTATTTCCCGCAATGGGACATAGCTGCGGATGTCCTTTCCAATACTCTCGAAAAGGATATGACCTCGGATCGGGATGAAGCTCTGTTAGAGTTTTACAAGCGGATGCGGCCCGGGGAACCCCCCACACGGGATAATGCACAGGCTCTCTTTCAGTCTACGTTTTTTGATGACAGGCGGTATGACTTTTCTGAAGTCGGCCGTTTTAAATTCAACATCAAGCTCGATGTAAACTCACCCATCAATGAAAAGGTACTTCAGCCCGAGGATTATCACACGGTCGTGAACTACCTTTTCCGACTCCGCAAGGGGATCGGGTACGTTGATGACATTGATAACCTTGGAAACCGCAGGGTGAAACCCGTGGGTGAACTCCTTGAAAACCAGTTCCGCATCGGTGTGGTTCGAATGGAACGGGCGATCAAGGAAAAGATGTCCGTCCTTCAGGACCTGTCCAATGCCATGCCTCGCGATGTGGTCAATGCCAAGCCGGCGATGGCGGCGGTCAAAGAGTTCTTCGGATCCAGTCAGCTTTCCCAGTTTATGGATCAGACGAATCCTCTGGCGGAAATCACCCATAAGCGGCGACTGTCCGCTCTGGGGCCTGGCGGTCTTTCCCGGAAACGAGCGGGATTTGAGGTTCGCGACGTTCACACCACCCATTATGGTCGAATCTGCCCTATTGAAACACCTGAAGGTCCCAATATCGGACTGATTTCCTCCCTTGCCACATTTGCCAGGATCAACCGCTATGGGTTCCTGGAAAGCCCTTATAAAAAGGTGGAAAACGGCCAGGTTCTTGACCATCTCAGGATTACCCGGCCAGGCGAATCCTCCTTCAAAATCGATCAGGTTGTTTTAAGGGACGAATTTGAAAAAGAAAATGCATCTCTGAAGAAAAAGAAGAAGATGCTGGCGGCCGCCGAACCCTATGCATTTTACCTTTCCGCCTGGGAAGAAGAACGGTATATCATCGCACAGGCCAACGCGAAGCTGGATGACAAGGGTCATATCCTTACCGATCAGGTGATTGCCCGGTTCGGGGGAGAATTTGTGACCGTGGAAAAGAGTAAGGTCGATTATATCGACGTTTCACCCAAACAGCTGGTTTCTGTGGCCACGGCGCTGATTCCCTTCCTGGAGCACGACGATGCCAACCGGGCTCTCATGGGGTCCAACATGCAGAGGCAGGCTGTCCCCCTCATTAAATCCGAATCACCCATCGTGGGAACCGGTCTGGAATCCATGGTGGCGCGAGATTCAGGCTCCGTGGTTGTCTGCAAACGTGCCGGAGTCGTGGAAGCCGTGGATGCCGAAAGGATCATCGTCCGCGTCGAGGGTAAAGATCTTGCCACCGGAGAGGCCAAGGAATTCGGGGCGGATATCTATCCCCTGATCAAGTACAAGCGCTCCAACCAGAATACCTGCATCAATCAGGTCCCCATTGTCACCAAGGGGGATCGAGTGGATATCGGCCAGATCCTTGCCGATGGTCCCTGCACCGAACTTGGCGAGCTGGCCCTTGGACGCAACGTGCTCTGTGCCTTTATGCCCTGGCGCGGATACAACTACGAGGATGCTATTCTCATCAGTGAGCGGATCGTAAAGGAAGACGCTTTTACCTCAATCCACATCGAGGAATTCGAATGTGAGGCGAGAGATACGAAACTGGGACCCGAAGAAATCACACGGGATATCCCCAACGTATCGGACTCCGCCCTGAAGGATCTTGATGAGAGTGGAATCGTATGCATCGGTGCCGAAGTCAAGACCGGGAGTATCCTGGTCGGCCGGGTGACCCCCAAGGGGGAAACCCACCTTTCTCCGGAAGAGAAGCTCCTCCGAGCCATCTTTGGGGAAAAGGCCGGAGATGTGAAAGATGCTTCCCTTCGCGTGCCTCCGGGTATCGAAGGCCGGATTGTCAATGTAAGGATCTTCTACAGGAAGGGTGTGGAGAAGGATCTGCGTGCCCTTCATATCGAAGAAGAGTTTGAAACAAAGCTTGAACGAAACTTTAAGGATCAGGAACGGATTTTCATCGAAGAGCGGAATAAAAATATCTTTCAGCTTCTTCAGGGAATCAAACCCACTGCCGCCGTCAAGGATCCCAAGACGGGGAAAACACTCGTCAAGAAGGGGGAAACCTTCAGCCTCGAGACCGTTCTGGCCCTTGATTCCAAGACTCTCAAGTCTCTCCCCATCAATGACCAGGTCGTGAAGGAAGAGATTGCCAGCATCGTGAGCCGTACGGCCGCAAAGCTGGAGGTACTGAAAAAGGACATCCAGGATAAGGTGGAAAACCTTCACAGCGGGGAAGAACTCTCTCCCGGCGTGATCAAGAAGGTCAAGGTCTTTGTTGCCATGAAGCGAAAACTTAACGTTGGCGACAAGATGGCTGGAAGGCACGGCAACAAGGGCGTTATTTCCCGGATCGTTCCCGAAGAGGATATGCCTTACCTGAACGATGGAACTCCCGTGGATATCGTGCTGAATCCCCTGGGCGTTCCCAGCCGAATGAATGTCGGTCAGATTCTCGAAACCCATCTCGGGTGGGCCGGAGCCGTTCTTGGCCTGAAGTTTACCTCTCCCGTTTTTGATGGTGCCCACGAGAGTAAGATCAAGGGGTACCTCGAAAAGGCCAACCTTCCATTGGAGGGAAAGGCCACCGTTTATGACGGCATGACGGGAATGGCCTTCGATCAGAAGGTGACGGTAGGTTTCATCTACATGATGAAGCTGGTCCACATGGTGGACGATAAGATCCATGCCCGAAGTATCGGCCCTTACTCTCTCATCACCCAACAGCCCCTGGGCGGTAAGGCTCAGTTTGGCGGCCAGCGCTTTGGAGAAATGGAAGTCTGGGCTCTGGAATCCTACGGGGCAGCCTATACCCTTCAGGAGTTCCTGACCTACAAGTCCGACGATGTTGAAGGAAGAACGAAGCTCTACGAGGCTGTGGTCAAGGGGAAAGTCCCCGACGATCCCGGCATTCCCGAATCGTTTAACGTACTGATCAGAGAACTGCGTTCCCTCTGTCTGGACGTTGAGCTGTTGACCGTATAAGGAGGCCAGAGTGACTAACGGGATCATGACTGATAAAAGTCCTGAAATCATCGATTTCAACGCGGTCCGTGTCTCACTGGCGTCTCCCGAGAAGATACGCCAGTGGTCGCACGGTGAAGTAACCAAACCGGAAACGATCAACTATCGAACCTTTAAACCGGAAAAAGATGGTCTTTTCTGCGCGAAAATTTTCGGGCCCGTCAATGACTGGGAGTGCCTCTGCGGCAAGTACAAGCGGATGAAGTACAAAGGGATCATCTGTGACAAGTGCGGAGTCGAAGTCACGCGATCCAGGGTTCGACGGGAACGGATGGGCCATATTGAGCTCGCCTCCCCGGTTGCCCACATCTGGTTTTTCAAGGGCACGCCTTCCCGCATGTGCTATATCCTCGATCTTTCGGTCCGAGCTCTGGAGGGGGTTCTCTATTACGAGCGTTACCTCGTGGTGGACCCGGGCGATACGGCCCTCAAACCCCTGCAGATCCTGACGGAAGAGGAGTATCGGGAAGCCCTTTCGGAATACGGAGACAACTTTGAAGCCGGTATGGGTGCCGAGGCGGTCCAGGCGGTTCTTCAGCAGATCGATCTCGACGATCTGGCGGAAGATCTCCGGATCGAAATGACAACGACCAAGTCCAAGCAGAAACGACTGAAGACGGCCAAGCGCCTCAAAATCGTCGATGCCTTCCGGAATTCGGGTCAGCGTCCCGAGTGGATGATCCTCAGTGTCATCCCGGTTCTCCCTCCCGACCTCCGCCCCCTTGTCCCCCTGGACGGCGGTCGCTTCGCTACTTCCGACCTGAACGATCTCTACCGAAGGGTAATCAACCGAAACAACCGTCTGAAGAAGCTTCTGGATCTTCGTGCCCCCGAAGTCATCGTTCGAAATGAAAAGCGTATGCTTCAGGAAGCTGTCGACGCGCTCTTCGATAACGGAAGGCGCGGACGGGCTGTGAAGGGATCCAATAACCGCCCCCTGAAGTCCCTCTCGGACAACCTCAAGGGAAAGCAGGGCCGTTTCCGTCAAAACCTTCTCGGAAAGCGTGTCGATTATTCGGGGCGGTCGGTCATCGTCGTCGGACCCGATCTCAAATTGAGCCAGTGCGGTCTGCCCAAAATCATGGCTCTTGAGTTATTTAAACCGTTTATTTACGCAAAACTTCAGTCCATGGGTGTCGCCAACACGATCAAGGCCACCAAGGAACTGGTTGAAAAGCAGGAAGACGTCGTATGGGACGCGCTGGAAGCCGTCACACGGGAACATCCCATTCTGCTCAACCGTGCCCCGACGCTCCATCGTCTCGGAATTCAAGCCTTCGAACCCCTCCTGGTAGAGGGAAAGGCTCTTCAGATCCATCCGCTTGTCTGCCCTGCCTTTAATGCTGACTTTGACGGCGATCAGATGGCGGTTCACGTCCCCATTTCTCCCAAGGCACAGCTGGAAGCGCGGCTCCTCATGTTTGCGCCGCACAATGTGCTTTCCCCTGCCAACGGGAGGCCGCTGGCGGTTCCCACGCAGGACATGGTTCTGGGTCTGTACTATCTCACGATGTCCCGCGAGGGTATGCCGGGAGAAAACAAGATCTTTGGAACCAAGGAAGAAGTGATCCACGCCTACGAAGCGGAAGTGGTTCACCTGCATACACCGATTCAGTATCGCTATACCGGGTCTCTTATGGACCTCACGACCCAGCTGAACGATCAGATGGTCACACAGGCTTCCGTGATCCAAGTGGAAAATTACCTCCTGGAAACTTCGGTTGGCCGGGTCATCTTCAATGATCACCTTCCCCAGGAACTTCCCTTCATCAACGGGATCATCAAGAAAAAAGGCGTACAGGAACTGGTTCGGTACTGTTATCTGAACTACGGTCACGAAAATAGTGTGGAGCTTCTCGATGTGCTGAAAGAGCTCGGATTCAAGTACGCGACACGGGGAGGCATCTCCTTCGGTCTGGAAGACATGGTCGTTCCCGATAAAAAGGACTCGCTGATTAAGGATACCTACAACCGGATCAAGGATATCGAAAAGTTGAGGGCGGTGGGTTCCATCACCGCTGGTGAACGCCATAACAAGATCATCGACGAATGGCACGCCGTGACCGAACGCGTCGCCAAGGAGATGTTTTCCAAAATGGTAACGGTGGCCAAGGAAACGAATGAAATCAATCCCATCATGGTCATGGTGGACTCGGGTGCCCGAGGCTCCAAAGAACAGGTTCGCCAGCTTGCCGGAATGCGTGGCCTGATGTCCAAACCTTCCGGTGAAGTCATGGAGACGCCGATTACGGCAAACTTCCGTGAAGGCCTTTCCGTACTGCAGTACTTTATTTCGACCCATGGCGCCCGAAAGGGATTGGCCGATACGGCTCTGAAAACGGCCGATTCGGGGTACCTGACGCGCCGACTGGTCGATGTTTCGCAGGACACGATGGTCCTGGAGTACGACTGTGGAACGCTGGACGGAATCTACGCCCGCGCGATTATTGAGGCAGGTGAGATTCTGGAAAGCCTTGCTGATCGTATTGTGGGCCGTGTATCCCAGCAGGATGTCCTCGATCCGCTAACAGGAGACGTGATTGTTTCCACAAACGATCTGATCGACGAAACGGCCGCTTCCACCATTCAGGAAGCCGGTATCGAGGAAGTCAAGATCCGTTCGGTTCTCACCTGTGAAAGCCGGCACGGAGTCTGCCAGCTCTGTTACGGCCGCGATCTTTCCACCGGAAAAATCGTGGATCTTGGGACTGCGGTCGGTATTATCGCCGCACAGTCCATCGGTGAGCCCGGAACCCAGCTTACGATGCGGACCTTCCACTACGGCGGTACCGCGGCGGGCGCCAAGGAGCAGACTCAGCGGGAAGCCCGGTATCCCGGAACGGTCAAGTTTGAAAACGTCCAGAAGGTAACCAATAAGGACGGCGATTACGTCGTCGTCAACCGAAACGGCATCATCGTCATCCTGGATGAAAACAAACGGGAAAAGGATCGGTCTCCGGTATCCTATGGCTCCATCCTGAAGGTTATGGAAGGATCTAAGGTCGAACCGGGACAGCTTCTTCTGGAATGGGATCCCTATTCTTCCGTGATTCTGACGGAAATTGCCGGTACAGTTGAGTTCAAGGATATTGTCGAGGGCGAAAACGTTAAAGAAGAAGTGGACAAGGTCACCGGAAAGGCTTCCAAGATTGTCGTGGAAACCCTTACCCCGGAAAAACGCCTGCCTCACATTGTGGTGCAGGCTGATAAAGAATCGCGAAAGTACCTCCTGCCCGTCCACAGCCACCTGATGGTGGAAGGCGGACAGGCTGTTCAGCCCGGCGACGTTCTGGTAAAAATCCCCCGTGAATCGACGAAGACCAAGGACATTACCGGCGGTCTCCCCCGGGTCCAGGAGCTCTTTGAAGCCCGCCGCCCGAGGGACCCGGCCGTGGTTTCGGAAATTGACGGTGTCGTCCTTTACGGCTCTATTCAGAGAGGCATGAGGGAAATCATCGTCCAGGGAGAATTTGAAGAGCGGAAGTATCTCATCCCGCGTTCTTCCCACGTAACGGTCCAGAACGGTGAGTTCATCAAGGCCGGGGAACCCCTGAACGAAGGCCCGATCAACCCCCATGACATCCTGGCCATCAAGGGTGAAAAGAATCTTCAGTTCCACCTTGTGAACAAGATTCAGGAAGTTTACCGATCCCAGGGTGTTGATATCAACGACAAGCATGTTGAAGTCATCGTACGGCAGATGATGCGGCTGGTCCGCGTCGTCGAAGTTGGGGACACCCGATTCGTCGTGGATGAATACGTGGACCGTTTTGAGTTCCAGGAAGAAAACGACAGGGTCCTGGCCATGGCGGGAGAACCCGCACGGGCCACCCCGCTTCTCCTGGGCATCACCAAGGCCGCCCTGGCCACCGACTCCTGGATCTCCGCGGCTTCCTTCCAGGAGACCACCCGGGTGCTCACCGCCGCCGTCATTGGCGGCCAGGTGGACTACCTGCGGGGGTTGAAGGAAAACGTAGTTGTGGGTCGCACGATTCCGGTTGGAACGGGTTACCCCTTCTACCACCGGTACGCTCTCGAACCTGCGCAGATTCTGGAAAGAGAAGAGCCGCGTCCTTCCATCCTCGAAGAAGCGGAAAAGGTTGTCCGCGCCCGGCTTGAGATGATCCGGGGCCTGGAAGGCTCGGAGGAAGGTGAAGACAGCTAAGGTACAACGGTTTTACCATCAGGCCATGGTAAACCTTACGCCCCGGCACTGCCGGGGCTTTTTTATTCATATCAGCCAGTACCCTGAGTTATAATGAAACCTGAAGGGCTATAATTCCAAAATTCGCAATGATGACGGGGGAAGAGATGATGTATCCATTACTAAAGCCACAATTAGTTCCGTTTTGCCGTCGAATATCCCGAATCCCGTCTCTGTCCGCCACTATCTTCGCGGTCTTCCTTTTTTCGTTGCCATCCTGTACCACGAACCCCATACCGGCCGGTATGGATATCTCTTTATCAAACATCGAGCTCATCGAAGCAACGCTCTTTGAGACGACAATGCTGTTAACGGTCAGGATCATCAATGAAAATCCCGACCCACTCACTGTAACCGGAGGTGTCTACAAAGTCGACCTCAACGGGCTCAAGATCGGTAAAGGGGTAAGCGGTGAAATCCTGGAAATTCCCCGATTCTCGACAGGCACCACTACGGTTACCTTCCACATCAGCAATCTCGCGCTTTTGACAAGAGTGAAGGCACTGCTGGAGAATCAGTCGATCGGATACACGATCATCAGCCGTGTTTACACCAGAAGCGGGCAGCGGAACCGGCGAGTCTACCGGAAAAAAGAGGGTTTCCTGGACTTCAACGAGAAGGAAGAGAGTCTGGAACGGGAACCCGCATCGACAGCAAGTTTTTGAAAGGACAGTATGACTGGAGTACGACTAGGGACACGGTACCTGATTATCGATTAATCAATTTCTTCAGGATCCATAAACCGATTTCAAGCCCTCCCACTTCAGATTATTTTTCTGGAAGAGAGGGGTTCTCTGAACGATAACAGAAAAATAAATTCAGGCGATAGTAAACGTTGCCTTCTCGAGGAGGCGGGATCCGTCCTGGAGGGAGATTTCCACGCGGTCACCTCTTTGTATGCTAGCCACTCCTTCCGGAGTGCCGGTAAAGATCAGGTCCCCGGGTCTCAGGGGAAAGATGCGTCCGACATAGGACGGGATCTCCTCCAGGGGAATGATCATCTGATCTACGGTTCCCGATTGCCTGAGCTCCTCGTTGACATAGAGCTCGATCCTGAGGGTTTCCCGGTTCAGGAGGTGGGCCTCAAAAAAAGAACCCACAGGGGCGGACTGGTCAAAGGCTTTGGCCGCTTCCCAGGGGAGCGAACGGGCCTTTAAATCGGCCTGGATGTCGCGCAGGGTCAGGTCGACCCCGACACCAAAGGCATAACGGTTGTCATCCGGGTTGAGACACAGCATAACCAGCTCCACCTCGTGGTGGAGGTCTTTACCGTGGGACGGGTGAGTGACAGGGACGTCACGGTCGGCTTCGAGCTGGACGATGGCTGTGGCAGGTTTCATGAAAATGGAGGGGAGCTTGGTGGGGTCGGCCCCCATTTCTTTCGCGTGGGCGGCGTAGTTGCGGGTCAGACAGAAGATGCGGCCCGCTTCGACGGGGGCGGTCCCTTCCCTGTAAATGGTGCGAACGTGGATGGTCATTCGATCTCCTGGAATCAAGTATTAAACCGGGTCGGTTGAGCCGGGAGCGCATTCCCCAATGGCGGCAATATCCTGTGCGCCATAAACCAGTTCATTCAATCGTTTGAAAGCGTCAAGAAGAGCGGGAGGAGCATTGTCCGGAATGTGAAACCGGACAGAATCGGGGACCGGATGGCGGGGAAGGATGGTGATCCCGGTAAAACCTGCCTCATTCAGTGCATGGGAGAGCGTCTCCTGCTGCCACGGGTGGATATGTCCCGGGTCCTTGAAGAAATTGAAAAGTCCCGTGAGGCATCCGGTGTTCGGTACTTCGACGATCAGAAGTCCTCCCGGTTTGAGACGGGTATGAATCAGGTTCAGAAGGACGGAGGCCTGACCGGGAGGAAGATGTTCCAGAACATGAAAGAGGGTAACGCACCCGATCGATTGGGGTTCCGCTCTAGAGAGTACTTCGAAGAGGTCTCCGTGAATGACGGGGAGACCTTCCTCTTTCAGAGACCGTGCGAAGCTTTCGTTCTTTTCGATGCCCTGAGATGGGATGGCTTCCCTGGACAGAAGACGCAGAAATTCTCCACGGCCGCAGCCCAGATCCCACACCGGGTAATGCTCTCCAATGCGGTCGAGATAGAACGCAAGATCTTTCTCGATGGCTTCAACCGATCCCCGGAACCGGTCTTCAAACGCCGCATAGTCCAGATCGGCAGCCGCTTCCGGTGTGATTTTTTCCAGGGCTTTCTCCTGGGCCATGGACATGAACCGTCGGGTTCGCGCTAATGCCCATTCCGCTTTGGCATCGATACCGCCGAGAACAGCCTCGGTCTCTTCCTTCAGGGCGGGTACCACGCCGTCCCGAAGCTTTTCCACTTCACTCTGAAGAGAGCCGTGACTCTTTTGCACGTGTTCCTGGAGTCGAACGATATCTTCATGGAGCCGCGCGGTGTCGCGGGCGAGGGTTTCAATTTGCTTCTGCATCTCTTCTCCGGCGAAGGTATCCAGGAGGAAGAGGTTGAAATTTCTCTGCTGTTCGAGACGGGTAGCTAAGAAAAGATCCCCCGGCTTGCGGAGGATCTTTTTAAGAATCCGTATGAAAGGGTTCCCGTGACGGAGGTCTGCCGGGCGGTTTTCCGCCCAGGCCTCTCTCCACTCAGGATGGTTCTTCGGAGGTTGTTTCGCCACCTTCCGATTTTACCTCCACTTTTACCAGGGCTTCCACATCTCTGTGGAGTTTCACGGTCACGTCGTGGGAACCGATCCTGCGAATGGGCTCGGCAAGATGAATGCGGCGCTTGTCAATAATGATATGCATGGCTTCAAATTTTTCGGCAATATCGGAGGCCGTGATGCTTCCATACAGGTGGCCTTCTTCGCCAGCTTTCGCTTCGAATGTCAATATCTTTTCTTCAACCTGAGATTTCAGCTTTTCCGCCTGATCCCGTTCACGGAGCAGACGGACTTCCCAGACCTTTTTCTGCTGCTCAAGGCGCTTCATGTTGCCCTTTGTGGCTTCCCAGGCAAGGTTTTTCGGAATCAGGAAGTTTCTTGCATATCCAGGCTTGACGTCGATGACGTCACCCTGGTGTCCCAGAGTCTCGAAATCTTCAATCAGGATAATCTTCATGGTGGAGTCTCCTAGTCCTTGACAAAGGGCAGGAGAGCGATGATGCGCGCCTGCTTCACGGCCTTTTCCATCTGCCGCTGGTGCTTGGAGCACGTTCCCGTAACTCTTCGTCCCAGGATCTTGCCCCGTTCCATGGTGAACTGCTGAAGGAGCTCGATGTTTTTGTAATCGATGAACTTCATGCGCTCTTCACAGAACTTGCAGCGCTTTCGGCGTTGAAAATAGAATCTGCGTCCGCCCTCACTCATGGGTTACCTCCTCCGAAGCGGGTGTTTCACTTTCCTTTTTGGCCTGGAAAGGAATGGGAAGCTTGGCCTTGCGATAGTCCTCATCGATGCGGACAATGACATGACGGACCAGATGTTCCATCTGGTTCAGACGCATGTCAATGCGGGAAATGTTCCCCGAGGGACCCGAGAAGTAGATCAGGTAGTAGATTCCCTCGGTAACGCGCTTGATGGGGTAGGCAAGGCGCCGTTTGCGCCATTCCTTCATTTCGTGAAGTTCGCCGTGCTCGCGGACGGTTTTTTCAACCTGTTCCAGAAGAGCCTGTCGTTCACCCTCTTCCATGTCGGCGGGGACAATGAAGAGTAATTCGTAAATACGTCCGTCCATTGGACCTCCTTTTGGACAATTCCCGCACTTCAGTGCGGATGGATTGACCCCGATTCTCTCCCCGGGGTAAGGAGAAACGCTATTCTACACTAAAATCGGCGCAATGACCAGCGCGACAACGCTCATGAGCTTAATCAGAATGTTGAGGGATGGACCGGCTGTATCCTTGAAGGGATCGCCAACGGTGTCACCGACAACGGAGGCCTTATGGGCGTCACTGCCCTTACCTCCAAATGCTCCGCCCTCGATATGTTTCTTGGCGTTATCCCAGGCACCGCCGCTATTGGCCATGAAGATGGCAAGAACTACCCCCGATGCGGTCACTCCGGCAAGGAGTCCACCCAGGGCCCGGACATCATAGAGGCCCACGATGACCGGGGTGAGAATGGCCAGAAGGCCGGGAAGCACCATTTCACGAATGGCGGCGCCGGTGGAAATGTCCACACAGGTTGCAAATTCGGCTTCCGCTTTTCCTTCCATGAGTCCGGGGATTTCTTTGAACTGGCGGCGGACTTCTTCAATCATCGATCCGGCCGCCCGCCCCACTGCTTTCATGGCCATGGAAGAGAAGAGGAAGGGGAGCATGGCTCCTACCATCAGGCCGGCCATGATTGTGGGATCCAGAAGGTTCAGGCCCGTGTCGTGCAGGCCCACTTTGGTCGTATAGGCCGTGTACAGTGCCAGGGCTGTCAGTGCAGCGGAGCCAATCGCAAATCCCTTTCCAATGGCTGCAGTTGTATTTCCCACAGCGTCCAGCTTGTCGGTCCGCTTGCGGACTTCGGGGCCAAGTTTGGACATTTCTGCTATTCCGCCGGCATTGTCGGCAACAGGGCCATAGGCATCCACAGCGAGCTGAATTCCCGTCGTCGACAGCATGCCCAGAGCTGAAATGGCGATTCCATATAATCCTGCAACTTTATAGGCAACGATAATGGTCCCGGCAATGGCAAGCACAGGGAGAGCTGTGGATCTCATTCCCGTCGCCAGACCCGAGATAATATTTGTCGCAGCTCCGGTTGTTGAATCCTTAGCGATATTTTGTGCGGGTTTTCTTGCTTCCGCGGTGTAGTACTCGGTGACGAGCCCGATAAAGATCCCGCAGGCCAGCCCGACCAGGGTCGCAATGAAAAGAGCTGTGGTGTGCGTGGGAAGAAGCCAGCGGATAATGAAGTACGAAAGGATGGCCATGCCGATGCCGGCACCGAAGGTTCCGGTATTCAGAGCGGTCTGAGGGTTGCCGCCTTCCCGGGTTCGAACGAAAAAGGTACCCAGGATTGAAACGATGATTCCGACCGCTGCAAGAACCAGAGGCAGGACAAGGGCCGGAAGGATTTCACCCGTGACAAAGGTGCTGGCGAGAACCATCGAGCCAATAATGGAACCGACGTAAGATTCAAAAAGGTCAGCCCCCATTCCGGCAACATCTCCCACATTGTCGCCGACGTTGTCGGCAATCACGGCAGGGTTGCGGGGATCGTCTTCCGGAATGCCGGCTTCGACCTTTCCTACAAGGTCGGCACCGACGTCTGCGGCCTTTGTATAAATACCGCCGCCAACCCTGGCAAAGAGCGCAATAGAGGAGGCACCCAGACTGAACCCTGCCATAACGGACAGAAACCGTTCAAGATCCTGATCGAAAGGGAAGATCTTGCGATAGACAATAAATAGAACACCAAGACCTAATACTCCCAGGCCTACAACCATCATACCCATGACCGTTCCGCCGGAAAACGCGACCTGAAGCGCTCCGGAAAGACCTTCACGGGCCTTGTTCGCGGTACGGACATTAGCCGATGTAGCCACCCGCATCCCAAAGAAACCCGCGGTGGCACTGCAGGCCGCTCCAATAAGAAAGGACAGAGCAACCAGAGGATGGCTGTTAGGTGTGTGCAGATTCGTCACGGCCAGAAGGATGGAGACAACGATGACAAAGATAATCAGTACGCTGTATTCCCTCCGCAGAAAGGCCATGGCTCCCGACCGGATATGGCCAGCAATCTTGACCATGGTTTCCGTTCCGGGATCCTGTTTTTCGATCCAGTAAGACTTAAAGAGTGCAAAGACAATGGAGAGGACCCCGGCGACGGGGATTAGATAGATGACGGCCTCAAGGTTCACTGTCTTCCTCCTTCGTTCGTGTATTCACGACGGCCATGGCTGCATCCAATCCGCGGTTGATGACCTCTTCCACGGAATCGGCACCCCGACCTAACATGGTTTCAACTATTTCCCGCTCACTCTTCCGAAAATCTGAAAGAACCCATTCGGCAAGATCCAGATATGTCGGGGAACTTCCGATTCCCATGCGAAGCCTGGGAATTCTATCCGAATCAAGAACTTCAATGATGTCGTTCAGCCCGTTATGCCCGCCACTGGACCCCTGCTTCCTGAGTCGGAGGGACCCGAGGGGAAGAGCCGCGTCATCCAGAATGACGAGGACATCTTCCAGGGAAAGATTCAGGTCATGTAGCATCATGGACACAGGGAGACCACTCCGATTCATGAAAAGCTGGGGCTTCATGAGAACAACCTCGACCCCATCTCGTATTCCCTTGCCCGTCAGTGCATTCCAGCGGGCGTTTCTCACGGAGACCCCCCAGCGTTCGGCCAGGTGATCCACAACCCTGAATCCAACATTGTGCCGGTTGTGTTCGTACGCGGCTCCAGGGTTTCCCAGACCGATGACGGCAAACAACTAGTCTTCTTCTTCCTCTTTCTTGCCCCTGGCGATGAGCTCGGGTTCGGCCTTTTCCTCTTCTTCCACTACCTCGGCTTCATCCGCTGCGGATACCTTTGGCGCACTTACGCGGACGATGAGGTTATGTGCTGCGTCCAGAACCTTGACATCCTCACCCATATCCAGATCTTCCACGCTGATATGGTCATTGATATTCAACTTTGAGATATCCACCATGATTTTGGGTGGAATCTTAGATGGAAGACATTCGACGTTGAGGCTTCTCTGCGCGAAATCCAGAAAACCTCCCACCTTGGTTCCCGGGGCGATTCCCTGGAGCTCAATCGGTATGGTTACGTGGATTGACTGGCCGTAAACCACCCGAATGAAATCGATGTGCATGAGGGTGTGATGGACAGGGTCGATCTGGAATTCATGAATCATGACGGGTTCCGCTTTCTTGGAACCCTCAATCGACAGATTGATAATGATATTGGTGTCCTTGTGCCGAACCATCGAGATGATATCGTCATGGTCCACGGTCAGGGGCACCGGGTCCTTGCCGGCACCGTATAGCACGGCGGGAAGAAGCCCCGTGCGCCGGATTTTCTTGGCGTATTCCTTTCCCCGTCCCTCGCGGGGTTTTGCGTTGATGGTGATTTCCGATGATGGCATGAGTCATTCCTCCTTGGATTTACACGAAAAGTGAACTGACGGAATCATCTTCATGAATCCGTCGTATGGCTTCGCCCAGCAGCGGGGCGATCGATAGTACCTTGAGTTTACTGCATCCGGAAATTTTCTCTTCCGTGGGCATGGTATTCGTTGTGAAGATCTCGGAAATGGAGGAGGCATTGATTCGTTCAATGGCCGGACCTGATAGAACAGGATGTGTGCATCCGGCAAACACCTCCGCCGCTCCCTTCTCCATCAAAGTTTCCACCGTTTTAATCAGCGTTCCGGCTGTGTCAATGATGTCATCCACGATCAGAGCGGTCCGATCCTGGACGTCACCGATGATGTGCATGACTTCCGACTGGTTTGGACCGGTACGGCGTTTGTCAATGATAGCCAGCTGGGCCTGGAGTCGTGAGGCGAAATAACGAGCCCGCTCCACGCCTCCCGCATCGGGTGAGACAACGGTGAGATTCTGAAAATTTCGTTGCCGGAACGCATCCAGAAGAACAGGGGAAGCAAAGAGATGGTCGACGGGTACGTCAAAAAAGCCCTGGATCTGGGGTGCGTGGAGATCCATCGTGAGAACCCGCTCCGATCCCGCCGTGTGCAGGAGGTCCGCAATCAGTTTGCTCGTAATCGGCACCCGGGGCCGATCTTTCCGATCCTGGCGGGCATACCCGAAGTAGGGGATCACGGCCGTCGTCCTCTGAGCGGAACTGCGCTTGAATGCATCAAGCATGATCAGGAGTTCCATGATGTTCTTGTTCGTGGGCTCACTTGTGGGCTGGATAACAAAAACATCCGCTCCCCGGACGTTCTCCTGGATCTGACAGTAGGTTTCCCCGTCAGAGAAGTCCCGCAGCTCCATCCGGCCGGGATCGATCCCCAGATAGGCACAGATCTCCTTCATGAGGGATGGATGTGCACGTCCTGAAAATATCTTTAACGGTCCCTGCATAGCTCCTGGCTGGGGCGGGAGGATTCGAACCTCCGGATGCGGGCTCCAAAGGCCCGTGCCTTACCGCTTGGCGACGCCCCAGTTAATCCTCAATTAGTAAGGAGGCGTCATCCACCTCTTGTGTCATTGCCCGCGCCTCGATGAGTTCTCCCGTGACCTTCTCATACTCCGAAAAAATGAGATTTTCAATTTCCGTCCGCATATCACGGTTGATCGGGTGCGCAATGTCTTTATACTGTCCGTTCCGCTTTCGCTTGGAGGGCATGGATACAAAAAATCCATCCTTGCCCTGGATGATTTTGATATCACTTACCAGGAAACAGTTGTCAAACACAATGGATGCAAACCCCTTGAGCTTGGTATCCTCAACGGGGTACACACGCACCTGGGTGATTTCCATAAACTCCTCCTGAGAATCCCCGTCCGGGGGGAAGCGGTTTAATGGACGGGCTCTACTATAGAGATTTGTCCCCGTTTTGTCAATTTCTGCGTGCATTTTTCGAGGGAGGACGGGGGATAGACGGCCCAGAAGGAACTCCCGCTTCCCGTCATCAGGAGCATGTCCGGACGGTCTTCTTCAAGGACGGCGTAAAACTCCTTCAATTCCGGGGCTACACGGAGGGCGGCCCGATAGAGATCGTTGCGCAGAGGAAAGATGTCATTTCCTTCCAAAAAATTATGGAGAGCCGGGTCTTCCGGTTCCATGGTCCCGGGATGGAGTCCAAGGGCGCGATAGACCGCAGGGGTGGAAAGGGCAAGGGGAGGGGTGAAGATCACGAATGGACCCTGAAGAGGCGGATGATCCAGATAGGTAAGGCTCTCGCCTCTCCCGCGGGCCAGGGCCGAACCTCCCTTGAGAAAAAAGGGTACATCCGAACCCAGTCGGGATCCAAGGTCCATGAGAGAAGTTTCATCGAGACCACAGGACCATATCTGATTCAGTTGCCGCAGGGCCGCAGCGGCGTCGCTGGATCCACCGCCAAGCCCCCCGCCCATGGGAATTTTCTTTTCGATATCAATCCGTATTCCCTTTCTGTGGGCGGCATAAGGCTGAATCAACCGGGCCGCCTTGAAGACCAGGTTATCCTCTTCGTCTACACCCGGGCAAAAAACCCGCAGGACCGGCCACTCCTGTTCATGGAATACCAGGGTGTCCGCAAGGGAGATTTCCTGGAAGAGGGAGTAAATTTCATGATACCCGTCCGGTCGAAGACCTCTTACCTGAAGAAAGAGGTTGATCTTGGCCCGTGCCTGTACGGACACCGGTTTCATGGGTTTCAGAATGTACGGATAGTGTTGATCAACGATCGATCAGTTCTGTGGCAGGCCTGGATGCCGGTGTGTCAGGGGTGATGGGGGGGGAATCCTTGAGATCTTCCCGGATGATAAGGTCAAGGAAGAGTTCCCGTACACCCGGTTTTCCCCTCAATCGGAAGACTTCCCGGATTTCGGAAGGCTTAAGGCGAATGCCGGTCATCATCTTGAGGTACTGGCTGAAAACTCTCGCCCGGGAACTGAAGCTCACGACGAGGATGACCAGGAGGACAAATGTAAAAGCAAGCATGTAGACAAGTTTTGGATCCATGGTTTCTCCTTACGGCCGGGAGCCTGATCTACCCTGCCGTGGATAGTCTAACCCGAGGCGCATCTGTTGGCAAATTTCAGCAGGGGCCGGGTCCATTGACCCCCCTTATCCGGGTGATATAATGGCCATACCGCACATCTGCAAAGGAGGGAAGCGTGGATTTTAACCTGACCGAGGAACAGAGAGCGATCCGGGATGCTGTCCGGGATATGGCCGAAAAGGAGATCCGTCCGAAAATCATGGAGTGGGACAATCCCGGCGTTTTTCACCATGAAGTCATTCCAACTATGGCGGAGCTGGGTCTTTTTGGAATTCTCTTTCCTGAGTCCTTCGGAGGTGCGGGGCTGGGATACGTTGAATACGTGCTCATCCTGGAAGAGCTTGCCCGTGTGGATCCATCCGTGGCGCTTACGATTGCGGCCCACAACTCTCTCTGTACAAATCATATCTACCTGTTCGGCACCGATGAGCAGAAGAACCAATATCTTCCGGACCTGGTATCCGGAAAGCACATCGGAGCCTGGGCTCTCACGGAACCCGGATCCGGTTCGGACAGCGCCGGGATGAGAACCGTTGCCGTGAGGGACGGGGATTCCTGGATCCTGAATGGGAGTAAAAATTTCATAACCCATGCCAGTGTTGGCAAGATTGCCGTTGTCCTGGCTGTGACCCGCCCGGAGGATCACCACCACGGGATATCCGCCTTTATCGTGGATCTGGATGAGCCCGGCGTCATAAGAGGGAAGAAGGAGGACAAGCTGGGTATGCGGTCCTCCGATACGAGCCAGCTCCACTTTGAGGACTGCAGAATTCCGGCGGACCGCCTTCTGGGAAATGAAAACAAGGGCTTCCAGTCCGCCATGGCTGTCCTGGACGGGGGAAGAATTTCCATCGCTTCTCTGGCCGTTGGGCTGGCCCGCGGATCCTTCGAGCACGCATTAAAATACTCCCAGGAAAGAAAACAGTTTAATCAGCCAATTTTTGAATTCCAGGCCGTTCATTTCCCCATTGCGGATATGGCGACACAGATTGAGGCGGCTCATCTTCTGACCATGCAGGCCGCCTGTCTGAAAGATGAGGGGAAGCGCACGACCCTTGAATCTTCGATGGCCAAGCTTTACGCCGGAGATGTGGGGGTCTGGGTGACAGAAAAGGCTGTACAGATCTTTGGAGGCTACGGGTTTATCAAGGACTACCCCGTGGAAAAATACTTCCGGGATGTCAAGCTCTGCACGATCGGGGAAGGTACGGCGGAAATCCAGAGAATGGTCATTGCCCGCCAGCTGCAAAAGGAGCTCGGCTGATTCCGTGGTTGCGTACTCTCCGTTTGTTGCCCGAATGCTCGAAGGAGATATCCGCTCCCTCGGTCGTGTCATCACCGCGATCGAAAATGGAACCCCCGATGGGTATGCCTATCTGCGTGAACTCTATCCCCTGGGAGGAAAGAGCCAGGTCGTAGGGATCACCGGTCCTCCGGGAGCCGGGAAAAGCACGATTGTCGATTGCTTTGCCCGTTCTCTCAGGAAACGCGGAAAGAGGGTGGGGATTGTCGCTGTGGATCCGACCAGCCCCTTCAGCGGTGGTGCCCTGCTGGGAGATCGGATTCGCATGCAGCGGCTTTACACCGATCCCGGCATCTTTATTCGCAGTATGGCCACACGCGGTTCGACCGGGGGGCTGGCACAAACCAGCCTCGATGTCGTGGATGCAATGAGTGCAGCCAGCTTCGACGTGATCCTGGTGGAGACGATCGGGATCGGCCAGGATGAAGTCGATGTAATACGGGCTGTCGATACCGTTATCGTTGTACTGGTTCCCGGTCTCGGGGACGATATCCAGGCCCTCAAGGCCGGAATGATGGAAATCGGCGATATCTTTGTCGTCAACAAGGCGGATCGTGAAGGTGTGAATCGAACCGTTCTCGAAATCCAGGGAATGCTGGAAATGGGAGGAGAGAGGCCATGGATACCCCCAATTCTCCAGACTGTAGCCTCGCGGGATGAAGGGATGGAAGAAGTTCTATCCGCCATTTCCACCCATGCCGACTTTTTATCTCAAACCTCAGCCGGGGAAGAAAGGTGCAGGGCCCAGGCGGAATTCAGGCTGACCAGGAGCCTTGCTTCCCGATTTACCCAGCGATACCGGGAACGTCTCGCGTCAGAATCACGCTGGGACGGAGCCGTAGAAAAGATCTGCCAGAGGGAACAGGATCCTCATAGTCTCGTGGATACCCTGCTGAAGGAGGTTCTATGATTGATCACATCGGTGTGGCCGTCCGGGATGCAAAGCAGGCGCTTGCAACCTATGAGGCGCTCGGATTCGTGGTGGAAGGAGAAGAGGATGTTGTCTCCCAGGGTGTCCATGTGGTCTTTATCCAGATGGGGAATACCCATGTCGAGCTTCTGCAGCCTCTGAACGACGAATCTCCGATCGCCAGGTTTCTCGTGAAACGGGGGGAAGGCCTTCACCATATCTGCATTCGCGTAGATTCAGTCCGCAGTGCCATGGAGAGCCTGCGAAGCATAGGAAAGAGACTGATCTATGATGAACCGGTGGCCGGAGCCGGTGGCCGAATGACAAATTTTGTCCATCCGGCTGATAACTCCGGGGTTCTTACGGAGATTCAGGAGAGCCATGCTTCGGGAAACTAGTCTCGTTATTGTCAGTCTCCACTCACCCAAGGAACAGGTGTGGGGAGTTGTGGAAAGCCTGTCCACCATGGGAGTTATTCTCCGCGCCATCAACATCAACTCCTTTGAGGACTGGGCTCGGCAGGTAGCGAGGGGGGAAGAAATAACCATCGGACTGGTTTCGACCTTTTTCCCGATGCATCGAATTGAAAAAATTTTTGCCGATGAAGATATCGGCGCCGTGAAATCCTATGCTACCCAGTTTCAAGAACTTGTGGGGATGTCGATTGAGGCCTACCTTGAAAGTCAGCGTCCTGAGTCCGGCTTTACTCATTAGCCTGCTACTCATGTCCGGTTGGACCGGTGCGGCGGAGTTCTCGGACCCACTGGACCATCTCGTGCCCTTCCCCCTTCCCCCCGAAGCGGTCTTTCAGGAGGATCTTTCGTCCAGGATCGAAACCATTTTTTCAGGACTCCATCCGGAAGATGGATCATCACCCCGGAAAGTTGCGGCCTACACGATATCCTGGAGCCGCGCAAAGGTGGAAGAGTGGTATTCTTCTGCTTTCCCGGTCCATTTCCGTCCGATCGTTCATGACCTGAAGGAAATTCTAACGAGGGTGAAGCCCGATTCTCCCGCACTGACTCATCTTCGTGAATTCGAAATGAAAGGAGTTGCGGATGGGGGTCTTTCCCTGTTTGAGCCCTACTATGATTTTTCCAAGGAGAGATGGATGGAAAACACGCTGATCCTGATTTTGCGATGAAGGTATTTCTGGCATCTGCAAGCCCACGGCGGAGAGATATTCTGAGGAATCTCGGATTTGAAGTGATGGTTTGCCCTGCACACGTCGATGAGTCCCCTTTCCTCGGTGAATCACCGATTGAGCACGTTCTCAGGCTGGCAAAGGATAAGGTGAGCAGTCTGGATACCGTTCCGTTGGGAACAATTGGCCTGGGAGCTGATACCGTCGTAACCCTGGGAAATTCCATTCTTGGAAAACCGTCCACACAGGACGAGGCCATCGACATGCTCCGACGCCTTTCCGGCCAGTGGCATCGTGTTGTCACCGGTCTGGCCCTGCGCACCTCGGACCATTTCTATGAATCGTATGCAGTTACGGATGTTTTTTTCAGCCCCATGTCTGAAACTGAAATCTCCTGGTATGTCAGTACCCGGGAACCGATGGACAAGGCGGGCGCCTATGGGATTCAGGGTTTTGCCAGCCTCTTTATCCGGGAAGTACATGGGAGTGCTTCCAACGTGATCGGACTTCCCGTCCACGTTCTCTATAGCTTAATCAAGGAGGCGGGACTTCAGGAAGCCTATTTCCGCAGACCTCCCGAACAAGGAGCATGATTCGAGTCTGGCACTCCTTTCTTGGATTTCTCTGCGTCTCCCTGGGCGGGACTCACATCATCCTGACCTCCCGGTTTGACACACAGACACTAAGGCTTCGAACCTGGGCACGAAGGCTCCTGAATTGGGGAGGCATCCACTGGGATATTGAGGGCATCGAACATCTTGAGAACAGTCCTCCCGCCATTCTCGTATCCAACCATGCAAGCAGTCTGGATATCCCCCTTCTCCTTGCCGCAGTTCCCCGAACATTCCGGATGGTGGCTAAGAAGGAACTGCTGAGTGTTCCCTTTATCGGCTGGGTCATCCGGAGAGCGGGATTCATTCCCATTCAGCGGTACAGCAGAGAAGAGGCTCTTGAGGCCCTGAAAGAAATCAGGGGCTACATTGAGTCGGGTGTCGATTTCTACCTTGCCGCGGAGGGGACGCGAACGAGAACGGGCGACCTTCTTCCGTTCAAAAAGGGTCCCTTTGTCCTCGCCATCGAGCTGGGAATCCCCGTGATCCCCATCACGCTTCACGGAACGTTTCACGCACTCCCGAAGGGAACATTTCTCCCGAGATCAGATCGTACGCTGCTGGTTCGGATCCATGCCCCCCTTTCCACTGAAGGAATGACCTACGACGATCGCGACCGGCTTCGAGATCAGGCCCGAGAGGTCATCCTCAAGGACTATCAGGATGAATCGCGCGCTTCGTGAAGCACTGTTTACCCGAATTCTGGGTGCCCCGCGACCCCGGGAAGGGGCGGAGGCCCCGGGCCTTGCCCGGACGTTGGCTTCCGTTCCCTATGAAAACCTGTCCAAGTTTATCTCATGGGTTGAATCGGGGATGGAAAATCCGGTTTTCCGTTTTCCGGACCAGGTTGTGGAGGAGTACCTCCGCCTTGGACTGGGCGGGACCTGCTTCAGCCTGACGGAAACCGCCTCCGACATTCTCACCGATCTCGACATTCCTTCTCTTGCCATGACCGGAACAATGGCGGCAGGGCCCGATATCCATGCGGCTCTCTATATCCCCGGCGAAGAGGGGGTGGGCTGGCTGCTGGATCCGGGCTATCTCCTTCCAGAACCCCTTCCTGTGAATGACTCCGTTCCAACGGAGACTCTGGCCGCCGGAAAACGGTACACGATCGACCCTGTAGAGGGAGATTTTAATGTCTCCATCAACGGAAAGTGGAAGATGAGGCTTCACCGGACCGGGGCATCCCGTGAGCGCTTTCTGTCAGCCTGGAAGCATTCCTTTTCCGCCATGAAGGACCTCATTATCACAATGAGACAGGATCAGGACATCCATTACATGCGAAACGGCTTTTACCGCAGGACCGCGCCCGATGGAAAGAACCAGCATCGCATCCGAAGGGATGAGCTGGAGGCCGTTATGGCCCACTTCGGGCTCCCGAAGGATATCGCAGCCCGTGCCTTTGACCTCTACCAGGAGACCCACCCATGGAAGCGTCCCTTCCGGAACCGGTAAAGTTCTTCATCGCGATCCTGCTGGGAAAGGAAGCCTTGATAGAGGAGGTTGAAGCCGGAATTCAAAGGGCGGTCGGGGAGACTGATTATCGTTCTCCGGAGTTTCCCTTTGAACATACGGATTACTATGAAGAGGAAATGGGGGCGGGCCTTCGCCGCGTCTTTCTCTCTCTGCACGGCCTTCGGTCGCCGGCAGATCTGGTGGATATGAAATGGAAATGTTCTGAATTGGAGAATGAATGGCGGCAGGAAGGAAATCGCCTCATCAACCTCGATCCCGGATTTCTGGATGCCACCAAGGTGGTCCTGGCTTCCTTTAAACCGGGAGGGTGGAAGATTTTCCTGGATCGAGGTGTGTACGCCGACATGACCCTGTACTATGCCAAGGGATCGTTTATCCGGTTCGGGTGGACCTTCCCCGATTTCCGGACCGGCACGTACGACAGGGTTCTCCTTCACATCCGCCGGTCGTTTAAGGAACAGAGAAAAAATCGTTGAACTTAAGCAGTGGCTTCAGAGGGTCAGTCATTTGGATGAATGAGGATCTTTCCATTACCTCCAGGTCTGAGTGTACAGTTGTTTGTTAATACGATCCCCGATTGTCCGACAGAAGCATTCCCCTGCGCCGAGATTAAAATTTCCACCCAGGATTGATCGAACGAACTGTAGGTTGAATAGGGAGCCAGAAGAAGTTCTGAGGCGTCTGTCGCAAAGTCAAAGCTCGCCCACCCTTCTTCAAAGGGTGAATTCAAAAGATTAACCAGTAAGTATCGTCCTGTCATGACCGGTACTTCATGCCCGACGGGCACAGGCGGGGTTCGATTTCCGCTTTGAGAGAGGACAATACTGCTTGTTACTGAATTGGCCTCTTCATCCCAAAATTCGACCGATGGATCTGGTAACTTAAATTCAAGAGTGCCCAGGTAATCAAACATCGTGCTGTGACATTCCGGGTATTGAGTGTCATCAAACGTCCATGGGCCTCCAATCCAGTTATGGGATCTCCAGAAGAGGATCCATGTATCGGCTTCCAGTTCATTACTGTTCAGGAATCTCATTCCCCATTGCAGAGGGAGAGGTTCCCGCCGATCGCGACATGTCATTCCACCCCAGACCGTGTACTTCCCGTAAAACGATGCAAGGGGAACCTGCTCCCAGTCCGAATCATCCTTAAGAATGCCATAGTATCCCTGAACAATTTCCGGGATCGCCGATCCTCCATTTTCCGATCCCATTCCCAAGGCTTCAATGTGGACTGCTGTCATCCCGTAGGATTCGTAACTATTCGGGTGGATGAGAAAATAGTCCCCCATGAGGGTGTTGGAATATCCGATGGGGGTAAGGGCTTGAGACGGATCAAAAGTTGCGGATTGGGATATGTCGATCAGAGGTTTGTAATATGCCAGCATCCCCGTGGGGAGAGGGAGGGTGGAATACATGCCGCCCGGATAGCCGCCAACACAGGTCGTGGCCTGGTCGACTGTCATATATCCGACGTAGTTTCGGGTAGGAAAATCGTAAGAACACTCGGAAAGCATATATTGAATTCGAGTAAGATCCTCCTCAGGGATCGTCATCCGGCATGCAGTATCACAGTTCCCATTGCATGCACCCTGAAGCAGGTAGCGATACTCCTCCTGGTACGGATGGCCTGCCCAGTAAGCATTGTCATCAGGATCCTGGTTGAAATATTGCCCATCTCCGTCACAGTCGATCCACCCATCCACGATCTCCTCACCATCAAATGTACAGCCGTTGGCAAAGATTATTCCGTACTCAAGAATGTCTTTCATGGAGAGAGTCGCTACGTCATATCCGGTCAGGTAGAGGTTGAATGCGTAAACTGGAACTCCATCTACGTTCCAGATCGTGGTGTGGGCGACAGTGGATTCCGGGCCGGTGTTTGTGATGGAAATCAGGGTATTCCTGAAATGATAGGGCTCCGCTCCGTAAGGATCAACCTCAAAATAGGGAAAAAGCAGAGTGGCTGCTCTGGAAGGCGACAATTCACATGGGCCCCCGGTACCCGGCAAGGGAGGTGGGGGGATGGACTGGGGAAAGAGAGAAAAGGATATTATCGTGACAAGAAAGAAAAGAGCCCAGCGTTCCATGTTTGCCCCCTTTGCCGAAATCATTATACCAGTCAATCCAGCCTTTAATTCAGGTCGTTCCAGAAAAATGGCCCCCTTTCGGGGGCCGGTATATTTGAGTTCGTCTGGTCCCGACGATTACAATCTCACCCGTACCTTTGTGTCATCGGCATCCACCTGGACGGAAGTACCGTGCATCGCTCCGAGGAGCCGTCCTGCTGTCACGCCGTCCATCTTCTTCCAGTCCCAACGCTTAAGGGTTTTTACCAGGGGGGTGATCGGCATGGAACCCCGGACAAGGGCATCCTCCGCGTCCACGTTCCAGATCAGCCGGTTCCCCTCCTTCTGAATCAGGACCTTTGCGTCGGGGCTCTCCACGGAAACCAGGGTGCAGTCGGGGCATTCCGCCAGGGCTTCCAGGGTCTTGATGGCGACTTCCTTCTGGGCCTGGACTTCCGCGGGCAGCTCGGCGTCGATGTCTATGTCGGGGGTGAAGAGGAGGGCTCCTCGAACCAGGGTGAAGGGAACGGGGAAGGCCATCTTGATCAGATTTCCATCATCCACCGTCTGAATACTCACCCACCCCCAGTCCAACATGGTTGTTGTCATCACCGCACCGGCAAAGAGGGAAAGGGCGATGACCGGCAGCGTAGAAACCCCGCGTTTCCGCATGGTTATTCAATCCAGACGCGAACGTCTGCCTCGCTGGAGTTGACCGTCACGATTTCCCCGGTTCCCACCTTCTCCAGAGCGCTCAGCATGGCCTTGACATCCAGTTCGTTGGTTTCTGTGACCTGAATGACATCCAGGAGCTCGGTGGGGAGGGTCACTTTCACCGTCTCAGGCTTTTCTCCACTCGTTTCTTTCACGTCAATGTAGATCGTTCCGCCCTTTTTGGAGATCAGGACATTCGCTTCTTTGTCTTCCACCTTCACATACTCTCCGTCTGGGGAAGCCTTGATCTCCTTCAGGAGGGCCGCCAGGTCTATGTCGGTATCGTCCAGGTGCATCTTGACCATTCCACGGTCAAACTCTTCGGTCTTGACGCTGGTCAGGGCCGTGAGGATCAGGGACATCGGCACGTGAACTTTTACCTTGGTTCCCTCCACGTGTTCATTGACGTCAACATTGAGCCACTTCACCTTCCCATCCCCGGCAACCAGGAAGGCCGCGGCAAGGAATGTAACCAGCAGGGTCATCATGATTTTCTTGGACATTGTTAACCTCCTCAGGTCGTTTCATCCGGGATAACGGAAACGACTGGAAAAGGTTCCCCATCTGGTTGGAGGAAGTGCGGAATAGAAAAAATCTGGGAAAGTTAGGGCGTTCCTGTCAGAAAAAGTAACCTGGTTCAGGGCAGGATGGGATTAACCTCCCAGATATTTTTCGCGTACTCCTGGATCGATCGGTCGGAGGAAAAGATGCCCGATCGGGCCACGTTCAGGATGGCCATCTTCGCCCATCGGTCCCGGTCCCTGTAAGCCTCCGCGACCGATGCCTGGCAGCGTACATAGTCTTCATAATCCGCCAGGACAAAGAACCGGTCGTTCGGGTTCAGAAGGGTCTGGGTGATGGGTTTAAAGAGATCCCGGTCCCCGGGGGAATAGTATCCGCCCGTAAGCTGGTCAAGGATCTTCTGCAGTTCCGGAGTCCGGGCTGAAATGCCGGCTGGGTCGTAGTGACCCCGCAGGGCAAAGGTTTCATCCGCCTTCATGCCGAAGAGAAAGAAATTCTCTTCTCCCACCTGTTCGCGGATCTCGACGTTGGCGCCGTCCAGGGTTCCGATCGTCAGGGAACCGTTCATCGTGAATTTCATATTCCCCGTGCCGGAAGCTTCGAATCCTGCGGTGGAGATCTGTTCCGACAGTTCCGCCGCGGGAATAATGATCTGGGCGGCGGAGACACTGTAATTGGGAACGAAGCAGACTTTCAGCTTATCTTTCATCCGGGGGTGAGCATCAATCACTGCGGCGACGGAATGGATTAACTTGATGATCAGTTTGCAGATCGCGTACCCGGGTGCCGTCTTCCCGGAAAAGAGAACAGTGCGGGGGAGGAAATTCTCTCCTTCCGTTCCATCGACGATCCGGTTGTAGAGGGTCAGAACATGGAGAATGTTGAGCAGCTGGCGTTTGTACTCGTGGAACCGCTTGACCTGGCAGTCCAGGAAGAGGGAGGGATTTGCGCGTACCTTTAACTTTTCATCCATGCATTGGACAAGACGTTCTTTGTTCCGGGTCTTCGCTTCCATGAAACGGTTGCGGAAATCCGGGTCATCGGCCAGGGGTTCAAGATCCCGGAGCTTTTCTGCATGGTCGACCCAGCTGTCTCCCAGCCTGTCACAGAGGAGACGGGACAGGGAAGGGTTAGCCTCCAGAATCCAGCGCCGGGGCGTGACCCCGTTGGTCACGTTCGTAAACTTGTCCGGCCACATTTCGGAAAAATCGTGAAACACGGTTTTTTTCAAAATGTCCGAGTGAAGGGCGGAGACGCCGTTGACCTTTCGGGAGCCGACGATGGCCAGGCGTGCCATGTGAATGGTTCCCTGGGGCTGGCGCGTGACAATCGCCATGGAGTCGGTCTTTTTCGATTCCTCTGGAAAGCGGTAGGCCACCTGAATGAGGAATCGTCGGTCGATCTCCTGGATGATCTGGTAGTGGCGGGGAAGGAGCGATCCGATAATCTCCTCCGGCCACGTCTCCAGGGCCTCGGGAAGTATCGTGTGGTTGGTATAGGAGAAGGTTCTTGTCGTGATATTCCAGGCGTCGTCCCAGTCGATTCCGTGGTCGTCCACCAGGATGCGCATCAATTCGGGTATGGCGATACTGGGGTGGGTGTCGTTGAGCTGAATCGCCACCTTGTCCGGGAGGCGGCTGAAGTCCTGGCTCCCCTTCAGAAATCGCCGGATAATATCCTGCAGGGTGGCAGAGGAGAAGAAGTATTGCTGTTTCAGGCGCAGTTCCTTCCCGGCCAGGCTGGTGTCGTTGGGGTAGAGCACCTTGGAGATGCTTTCCGACCGGTCCTTTTCGGCCATGGCCCGGACGTAATCTCCGCTGTTAAAGTAGTCGAGATCGAATTCACGGGTGGACTTTGCAGACCACAGCCTGAGCGTGTTGACGACGCCGTTCCGGTACCCGGGTACCGGGTAATCGTAGGCCATGGCCATGACGTTATCGGTGTCCACCAGTTCCATGCGCTTCCGTCCATCCCCGCCGGTCACCGCGTTAACCCGCCCGTGGTAGCGGACCATGTAGAGCACGCTGGGGCGTGGAAATTCCCAGGGGATTCCGTACCGAAGCCAGTTGTCCGGTGTCTCCACCTGGTAGCCGTCCCGGATCCGCTGGAAAAAGATGCCGTATTCGTAACGGATTCCGTAGCCGTATCCCGGAATTCCAAGGGTGGCCATCGAGTCGAGGAAACAGGCGGCCAGCCTTCCCAGGCCTCCGTGCCCAAGCCCGGCATCCCACTCCGTCGTTACGACGCTCTCCAGGTTGGTTTCCAGTACATCGGCGGCCTCGGAGAAGGCATCCTCCATGCCAAGGTTGAGGATGGTGTTCATCAAAAGGCGGCCGAGCAGGAACTCCAGGGAGAGGTAGTAGACCCGCTTGGTGTCTCGGTCGTAGTAGCGCTGTTGCGTCTCGATCCATTTTTTCGTGACGTAATCCCTCGCGGTCAGGGCAGTCGTGATATATCGGTCCCGCTTTGTGGCCGAGAAGTGATCCTTGGCGAGGGAGTGCCAGAGGTGATGCTTGAGATGCGATCGAAGATCTTCTTCGTTATAATCCCAGATCATGATAATAGTACCCCTTCCATCATTCAGTGCAAACCCTATCTTACCACCACCCGGGTTCTCCAAGGAGGTATGATGACACCCATGACAAAAGCAACCCTGTTTCTCACGGCCATGCTTGGATGTTTCTGTTTACTCTCCTGCGGTACAACCGATATCGACCCCTCCACCCTGGCGGCGCGCGGCTGTACCTGCCAGAAAGGGTGTACCCTTCAATTCGCCGAAGTGGCTACGGACAAGGTAAGCGGAACGGTCACCGGTCCTGCAGGAGAACCCGCTGTCAATGTCTGCGTCACACTTGGATCCTATCTCAACAGTGAGATCTACTACCTTGCCCGAACCAATGATAAGGGAGTCTTCACCTTTTCCCGTGTCCAGGAGGGCGCCTTTTATCTTACGGTCTATATCCCCGACCAGTGCTGTATTGCGGGGTTTGTCGAAGTGAGGAAAGGCCCCACCGTGCCGCTGGAGCTGGGCCTGAATTAAGAATGCTTCGATGACCGCGACTCCGGGTGCCCGCACATTTACCAGGTATTTCATGGGGGTGATTTTGCTGATGGCAGTTTTCTGCCTCGCCGGACAGAAAACTCCGGAAAGGCCTGAGACCTGGGCTGTACCGCTCGAAATGGAAGGAGTGCCCAATTTTCATCAAGTTTCCGATACCCTTTACCGCAGTGCCCAGCCCACGGCCGAGGGAATGGCCGGCCTTTACGCCATGGGGATTCGCACCGTCGTGAACCTTCGATCCTACCACTCCGACCGGGACGAGATCGGCAATATGAATCTTGGGTATGAACACCTGACCATGAAGGCCTGGCACCCGGAGGAGGAAGAAATCATCCGGTTCCTGGAAATCGTTATGGATCCGAAAAAAGCGCCTGTTTTAGTTCACTGCCAGCATGGGGCGGACAGAACGGGTACTATGGTGGCCGCCTACCGCGTGGTGATCCAGGGGTGGACGAAGGAAGAAGCGATCCGGGAAATGATCGAGGGGGGATATGGATACCACTCAGTGTGGAAGAACCTGCCCCATTGGATCCGCCGCCTCGATGTGCAAAAGATCAAAGAGAAGCTGGGGATGGGGGATCGGGGGGGAAGACGGTAGACGGTAGATAGTACCCTCCAGATCTGCGATCTTCCGGGCATCCATTCGGCCAACTGAGATATTTCATAGACATCTCAGGTCACATGGATAGATAGTAGATAGTAGAAAAACAAAAACACAGTACCCTCAAGATCTGGCGATCTTTCGAGTATCCATTCGGCGAGCCGAGAGTCTACGATGACCTCTCGGGCCTCATGGATAGATAGTAGTCAGTAGACGGTAGTTAGTAGAAAAGAAAAAAACCGTGGACTATACCCTTCCGTCACAATCAAACCCGTGACGGAGGGCATCCATTCGGCTAGTTGAGATGCACAGCCCTCGGCTAAAGCAAGCGATGATCAGGAGATGGCCCGGGCGATGAGAAACGCCGCACCGGCAGCAAGGGCGCCGACGATGACGGTCTGCCAAGCACTTCGAAAGGGCCGTGCTATGGTGAATCGTCCCTTAATATAACCGAAGACCATCAGGGCTGCCAGGGTTACCACAATGGATAGCGTGAGTGCATGGCTCATACTTGTGAAGACCAGGTAGGGGCTGAGTGGAATCAGGCCGCCCACGATATAGGATATGGCGATGGTCAGAGCACTGGAGCGTGCCCGGCCTGGATCCGGTTCCTCGAGACCCAGCTCAAAACGCATCATGAAATCCACCCAGCGTTGAGGGTCAGCCCGCAGTCCGGCGACTACCCTGGCGCTCTGGTCCGGTGCCAGGCCGTAGGAACCGAGAATCTCGGCCACCTCCTCGGCTTCCACCTCGGGTACCTCTTCCACTTCTCGCATTTCCCGGTCGCGTTCAGAGCGGAAGTGTTCGGCATCTGTCCGTGCGGCCAGGTAGCCTCCAAGTCCCATGGCAATGGAGCCTGCAGCGATCTCTGCCATTCCGGCGGTGACCACCAGGGATGTCGAACCCACTGCCCCGGAAAGACCTGCGGCGAGTGCGAAAGGCACGGTCAACCCGTCAGACATCCCGATGACAATGTCGCGCACAGTTTCGGACGCCGTAAAATGCTGCTCACGATGTTCTGCCGTTTTCATGTCTACCTCCTGCCGCAGGTTTACGTCGCTCGACGTGGCGCGGTGTCCGGATCAAGATAGGGAATTTTGATTCCCGCTTCTGAACGCATCATCTCTAGTTTAGTGCCGAAATAACGTCTTCTGCATGCGAACGGTAGCGAGGGCACGATACCGGTTTCAATCCTCATGGGTGCAGGTGAAGTCTGTCGTCTTGCTGCCGGACGATGGGCTTTCGTCGGAAGTTCCCGAATCTGCTGACTCGGTGATCGCCCTGTCCATCGCTTTGCGTGCCGTATGTACGATAAGAGCCAGAGCCGCGATGGAGAGGATCAGGCCGCCGAAAACCACTGCGTCGTGCAGGTAAGCGACCGACCCTCTGCGGACCGCAATGGTGGCGACATCCTTCCCGGCATATCCGAAATAGACCTCCACCGCCTGGTGGGGCAAAAAGGCAAGGCTGGCGAGCAGAAAGCCAGGGAATCGGACGCCGGTCGCCCCAAGCAGATAGTTGAGCGTGGCGGGATTCAATGGCGTCAAACGGATCAGGGTTTGTAGGCGGAGTTCGTTTTGCATGACGGCACAACGGATGGCCGCGAGGCTGGGTCGAGCTGCGAGCATGTTGTCGATCCGTTTACGAAAGATCCGTCGGGAGAGAAAGAATTGAACCGTGGCAGCTGCCAGTCCTGCCATTACGACCACAAGAAGGCCCTCCGTCATACCAAACAGTGCGCCTGCCATAATTGACAACACGGTCTCGGGTATGAAGACAGAGGTCGCAGCCACAAAGACTCCGATGAAGCCAAGTGTGGCCCAGGGGCCCAGACTTGTGATCCAGGCATCGATGACCCGAATGTGATGCCCCAGATCTTTTCCCAGAATAATCAGCACGGCGATGAAAAGAATCCCCATTCCTCCATAGAGAAAGAGTGTCCGCTTGGAGGAACGCTTGAGGAACTGTGTATTTTCTCTTTCCGCGGGTTTCCGCTGCTGGATCATCGACAGTACTTAACGCGCGAAAGGATGATTTTTCTAATCTGCTTCCCTTTGAATTTCACGGGCTTATTATAACAACGAGATCCGGGGGCAAGCCGAATCTGCACCAGATTGGTGATTCTCAAAGGACGACGACACCAAAAGTCTCATGGATTATTTAACGGACGTGTCAACCTATTCCGAGGCAGAAAAGTGGACAAATTAAATGGGCACTACACTACTTAAGAATTCATCACAGACTAATAATTTCTCACCGCCCAATACGTTAGCTGAAAGTACATTTGCTCAGATATCCTATTCAATAACCGGAACGACGGACATTCAAAACTGTGTTCGGATCGAACTGCGCAATCCGGGATATATTTTTGAGGTACTTAAAGACTATGGTGACCCGGACACAAATCCCTATGATGTTACTTCGCTATATTCCGGAATTGGGACCTATTCATTACGTGTGACAGAGAAGAATAATTGTGGAGGGACCTTGTCGTCAGTATCTCTATCGGAAATTGAAATGTACGTTGAAAATATTACAGATAACTGTGATTTATGGGGATCGTCTTGCGGGAGTTTGCCTGCGGAATGTTCCCCGGGATTTATACAAAATGATGCACTGCTCTGGTCTATAGGAACCTCTGATACACTTGTTTGGGCTCCAGCGGGAGCCGCTTCCAGTTATCGAATCTATCGCGGTGTCCGAGATGATCTTCCGAAATTATTGACGACTGAGGTGGATTCTTGTTTGCGATACGAAGGATCGGAGCTGTGGCTGGAAGGTTTGTCTGAAAATCCCTCTGACCAGAGTGAACCATTTTATTGGTATTTAGTAACGGGTCTTAACGATCTGGGAGAGGGGCCAGCCGGGACGTCATATTTGGGTGCCAGAATAATGAATTATTCAACCAACTGCCCTTGAAGGATATGCACCCGGATTGAGAGCTGCCTAGCAGTGAAAATTCAATAACTCTGGATCTTTATATTTCAACCGACTATGGTAGTTGTGAGTCAAATTGAGGGCTATGATCCGCAAGGATAAAATCCCAACTTGAGCGGCGGATAATAAGACCAGTATTGAAAAAGGACTCTCTTTGAAGGGGAATATACTGATGAGGGAGAAAATGACGGTTCTGGGAACAAAAAGACAACTGATTTAATTATAGGAGTATTCTCGATAGAACAAGCTGCTTGAAGCAGTAGTTTGCCGCTTTTTATGTTCACTTCTTGATCACTTCAAATAGTGTTGTTAATGTAACTTGGTGGAGGCTAAGCAACACGTTTCGCAACTTTTTCCTCAGCCAAACACCGGGCACAATTATATCATTGGAGGCTTGAGCAGGGGTGTTTGAGTTCTTCTCACATCAAGAACCGATTGATCAGTTTTGCATTAACCCTCTACTTTCAACATCGTGAAGATCTGTTCAGGGTGT
>ERZ795048.592-NODE-592-length-37199-cov-5.856397_pt1 | contig 37199 bp, 30 predicted proteins | sample MGYA00375132_ERZ795048 | MGnify/ENA primary metagenome ERZ795048 (study PRJEB30177, sample SAMN05720225) | activated sludge metagenome | isolation source: Anaerobic digester | place: Hong Kong | collected 2014-12-17 ...
CCGAGGCGCCGTTCGGATATGTCAAGACGCGGATCGGCCGCCTTCCCACTCTGGAGCCGGAGCCTATCGAGTCGGAATTCGTGAAGATGATCTTCGCCCTCTATACGGAGCAGGGCGTCGGCACCGAGCGGATCGCTCGGGAGCTCAACGCGTTGGGCGCGAAGCCGCGGCGCGGAAGCACGGAGTTCAGCCGGGCCTCTGTGCGCTACATCCTGCGCAACCCGGTCTACCTCGGAAACGTCGTGTGGAACCGGAAGCACTATATCCGCAAAGGGACCTGCGGCAGCGAGAAACACCTCGCGGAGCCGAATCCGGAGGAACAGTGGATCATACGGGAAGACGCCCACCCCGCCCTCGTCACGCAGGAAGAGTTCGACAAGGCGCAGGAGATCATGGAGAAAAGTTGGCGCGTCAAGTCCTACACCGGGGAGATCAAGAACCCGCTGGCCTCGCTGGTCTTCTGCGGCAACTGCGGGAGGAAGATGGTACAGCACCCGAGCGGCCGGCGCGTGAAGGAAAATTTTCTCATGTGTCCGCAGAAGGGCTGCATCCCGACCACGCGCACGGAGGACGTTGAACGCGCCGTGCTCGATCTTTTGCGCGAAACGCTGCGGGCGCTGAGCCTTGAATCCGGAGAAGCCGTTTCGCCCTCTCTTTCCGTTTTGGAGCACGAGATCGCCGCGGCCAAAGAAGAACTGCGCAAATGCGGTCAGCAGACGGAGCGCCTGCATACGCTGCTGGAGCAGGGCGTCTATGATACGGATACGTTTCTTCAGCGCCGCGGCATCCTCCGCGCAAAGGAGGCGGAACTTCGGGAATTCCTCTCCGGAAAGCAGGAGCTCGTTAAAAAGAAGCGAGTCTCCGGCCGTTCCGAAGTCCGGCAGAGACTCGCCTCGGTTCTCGACGTCTATGAAGCCGGTTCCCCCGCCGTCCGCAACGAGCTTCTGAAAGCCGTGGTCGGGCGCATCATATACTATAAGACGGAAAAAGGCAGCGGTCTGCCCTTTTCCGTCCTCGTCGAGCTGAAATTCCCCCGCGTTCAGGCCGGGAGTTCATGATGGAAACCGTCCGTCGGAACAACTGTCGTATACCCTCCCGGCATCGATGCAGACGGCCTCCTTGAAACAGGCAGAGCTTGCCGCTGACATCGTGCTGTTTGCCTTTTGTTCTGCCATAACTATCCTCCTATCGAAATGTTAGCTGCATGAAGCCGCTTGGTAACATTTTATGTAAGAAGAACCATTTTGTGCACTGATTCAGCTTCTTCGATCCTCAATCACGTCGGCAACGTGAATGGGACGAACCGCTCCTTCCGCAAGATAACAAGCCAGCCGCTCCGCTTCTTCCAAACTTTCCGCAATGGCCGGGCACCGGACACTCTGCATCGAATGCCCGCCCACAGTGCCCTCCTGCGCGCATTCGATGCCGTACCGGCCCTCCTCCTCAAAAACCGCATACCGGATCAGGTAGGGACTTTCCCCAGGAATTTCCGCCGAAAAACAGGAACAATACATCTGCTGTTTCACCTCGTATAAAATCACTCTCGTTGTTCTCAGTATACGTCCCTTAAAAGAAGCAATACAACCGGAAAACACTGGAAAAGCCGATTCAGAATAGGATTTTATGCATCAAAACCGGAATGATCCTTAAAACGGTTCCCCCTGTTCCGGATCTTCTTTATTTTTTTGGCGCTGCGAAGCCTTTTTTGTTTTTCTAAAAAATGATTGTAATCAGGCGGTGCTTATGTTAGAATATGGGTTACTATTCAAAAACCGGACGGGAAACGAAAGGAGCTGTATCCATGAACGTAGAAAGCGGTATCCCCGCAAGAATCAGGGAACTTCGCGAAGTCTGCGGCTACTCTGTAGAAGAATTTGCCGAGGCCCTCGGCATCGACGCGAAAACCTATGCCAGCTACGAAAAAGACGGTGCGGATATTCCGATCAGTCTCATTTTTCAGGTAGCCAATAAGTGCAGCGTCGATTTCAACGAGATCGTCACCGGGACCAGCGCCAAACTCAACACCTATCACATCGTCAAACGCGGTGAAGGCAAACCCGTCAGCCGGTATCCCGGCTATTACTACGAGGACCTCGCCTACCGGTACAGTAAGAAGGTGATGCAGCCCCTCCTGGTTACGCTCTTCCCTTCGGACGAACCGGCGGCTCTCGTATGCCACAGTGGACAGGAATTCAACATGGTGCTGGAGGGACAGGTCGCGGTCGTCTTCGACGACAAGGAATTCATCCTTTCCCCCGGTGACACGATCTACTTCAATCCGACACACCTGCACGGTCAGCGCTGCGTGGGCGACAAAAAAGCCCGCTTTCTGACTGTCATCGCCGAGTGAGGCTCCCGGAGAACACTCTTCCGAGGCCGGGACCCGCTTTTTCGCATCCGACGGCACAGATTTTTTGAAGAAGGCCGGAGAATGCCGGAGAGCTCAGACTATAAGAAGAGGAATCGAAATATGCTTCTTGACAAATTTCTTCCCCGTATCGAGTTCGACTCCTACGAGGATTTTAAAGAAAATTACCGGGTCAATATCCCGGAGAACTTCAACTTCGGCTTCGACATCGTGGACGCGTGGGCCGAACAGGAACCGGAAAAACGCGCCCTGCTCTGGATCGACGACCACGGCGGAGAAAGGACCTTCACCTTCACCGAGATCAGCCGCCTGTCGAACCGGTTTGCAAATTTTCTGCACGGCCTCGGCATCCGGAAGGGCGACGTCGTCCTGCTGATCCTGCGGCAGAGATGGGAATACTGGGTCTGCGCCACCGCGCTGCACAAGCTCGGTGCCATCCTCGTTCCCGGATCGCTTCAGCTAACCAAAAAAGACATCGTCTACCGCGCGGAAGCCGCGGAGATCAAAACAATCATCTGTCTTGACGACGCATTCGTCGTTGAGCAGGCGGAGGCGGCTTTCGAGGAAGCCCCATCGCTCGAGCACCGCGTGCTCGTGAACGGCAGCCGCGAGGGATGGCTCTCCTTCGATCAGGCGATCGCCGACTCCCCGGATACCTTCGAGCGCCCCTCCGGCGATCAGGCGACCCGTTGGGACGATACGATGCTGATCTATTTTACGAGCGGCACCACGGGTATGCCGAAGATGGTGGAACAAAACTTTTCCTACCCGCTGGGACACATTGTCACGGCGAAATACTGGCAGCAGGTTCAGGAAAACAAGCTGCATATGAGCGTCAGCGACTCCGGCTGGGCAAAGTTCGGCTGGGGCAAGATCTACGGACAGTGGATCTGCGGCGCAACCGTCTTCGCCTACGATTGGGACAAGTTCGTACCGAAAAAACTGCTGGAGGTCATCTCCAAGTATCAAATTACGACGTTCTGCGCGCCGCCGACCATGTTCCGCTTCATGCTTCAGGAGGATGTGGCCGCCTACGATCTCTCCGCGACCGAGCAGTACTGCATCGCCGGAGAGCCGCTGAACCCGGAGGTCTTCCGCAAATGGGAGAAGCTGACCAGCCACAAGATGTACGAAGGCTTCGGCCAGAGCGAATCCTCCGTGATGATCGCCAACTTTCAGTGGTTCGAGCCGATCCCCGGCTCGACCGGGAAGCCCTCCCCGCTCTACCGCATCCAGCTGATGGATGCCGACGGCAACCTCTGTGAGGACGGCGATGAGGGCCATATCGTCGTCACGGACGTCAACAAGGAATCGCCGGCCGGCCTCTTCGTCGGCTACTACCGCGACCCGGAGCGCACCGCTCAGGCGTTCGCCGGCGGCAACTACGACACCGGAGACGTCGCTTGGCGCGACAGCAACGGCTACTACTGGTTCATCGGACGGAGCGACGACGTCATCAAATGCTCCGGCTACCGCATCGGGCCGTTTGAGGTGGAGAGTGCCCTGCTCGAGCACCCGGCGGTCGTGGAATGCGCCGTCACCGCCTCACCGGATCCGATCCGCGGTCAAGTCGTCAAGGCGACCATCGTGCTTGCGGAGGGTTATACGGGCACGCCGGAGCTCACAAAGGAACTCCAGAACCACGTCAAGAAGGTCACGGCGCCTTACAAATATCCGCGCATCGTCGAATATGTGAAGGAACTGCCCAAGACCCTCGGCGGTAAGATCAAGCGCGCCGAGATCCGTCAGGAGAACCTCAAGGCAAAGACGGAATCCTGAAGCCGAGCTTTTTCTCCTTGCCGCAAAACCCCATCCTGCAAAACCGGCGGCCAATGGAGACGCGCCCTCTTGTTTTTTTGACATGTGGGTTTAATTTCCCGGCAGAATCCGTTTTTTGCCGCGAAGCCACCGCAGACAAAATTCCGGGACTGCCGCAGCCGTTCCGAACATCAATCATAAAAAAACTCCGGCATGTTCCCGTGAAGGAAGACACCGGAGTTTTTGTTTTTGAAGTTAGTGGGCCGTATGGCTGAGCAGATAGGTTTGAAGGGTCTCGTACTGCTGGGATTTCAGCGTGATGCCGTCGCTCGTGGCATCATCGGGAAGGCCGCCCTCCTCGTCCTTGAATGCCTCGGCGGCATTCACGTACCAGAAGCCCTGTTCCTCGGCCATGGCAAGAAATTTCTCGTTGATCGCGTCGATATCCGTATTCAGAATGTCGTCCCCATGCTCGGCGCAGAGGCTCTCGTCGACCGGAAGAATCGAGACCAGATACAGGTCGCATCCCGGTTTGGCGGCGATCACCGCATCCAAAAATGCGGAAAATTTCTTGATATAGGTGGTGTTGTCCATCCAGCTGATGCTGTCCGCGCCCATCAGGATATAAATTTTTCCGACATCCTCTTGCGCGGCCAGCGCCTCGGGAATCGTATACCCCTCTCCGCCGGAATTGATCACATCCTTGCTGAGGATGGTGTCCGCATTGACGGAGATACTCGCAAAGAACGAGGCCCCGCTGAAGAAGCGGCTCTCCTGCGCGCCGGAGGCCATGGAATCTCCGAGAATCACGGCATCCTCAAAATAAGAGACCTCTTTCGGCTCGCTCTCCTCCAAAAGGCCCCATGCGGGAAGTTCGGAGATCTCCTCCTCAGATCCGGAAGAGAGTTCTCCGCCGCTCTCCGATATGGATTCCTCCGGCTGGGAGGACGCCGTCTCCGGAACGGAGGCGCTCTCCTTTTCCCCATCCATCAGATCGTCCAGAAGATTTACGAAATTGAAAACCGCCTCGGCAAATTTGGAGCTGCTCTCTTTTCCTTCAAGAATGCGCTCGTTTTCCGCCTTCTGCCACACCGACGTGATGCCGACAGCAATAAGAATCACCGCCACAACCACCGCGGCGATGCGAAGAAATTTATATTTTTTTTTATCTCTAAGGACCGCGTTGCCGTTGCCGCTCATCCGGATGACGCACCTTCCGACATTTTTCAAGTAAGCCTAAGTATACCATAGAAGCCGCCAAAATTCATTAGGAATTTATGAATTTCCGCTTTTTTCTTTTCCCCGGAAAAATGCTTGACGGGAAGAACGGTTTTCGCTATAATAGGTACGTTCGCAAAATGATCCGTCACATTCGCGAAAGAACGATGGTTTTTGCGAAGCATAGAAATCTCGTTTGCAGCTTTCAAAACTGAAGATGCTGGTATAGCTCAGTCGGTAGAGCAGCTGATTCGTAATCAGCAGGTCGTGTGTTCGAGTCACATTACCAGCTCCAAAAAGATCCGCACAGGTAAGCCGTTTTCGGCTATCCCATGCGGATCTTTTTTTGGCATTGTTTGGTGCTCCGGCAGCAACCCGGCAGCAAGCAATTGGCAACGGCATCGGTTACTTCGTTGATCGTTTTTCCTATCCGCTATCGCCGGCTCCTCCCCGCTTTTCCTTCGTCCGGCTTCTTTTTTCCGTAAGAAATAAGCCCGCGGCGATGAAGCTATTCAGAGATTTTTCACTATACTTCGCCCTTTGGAAGCAACCCGGCAGGAACGCGGCAAAATCGGGAAATGAAGGCGTTCTTTGTTTTTCCGCGCATTTTTATCTCGCCGCCGAACACCGCCCCCTCACCAGATTCCCCGGTCAGGTACAAAACGCAAAAGCAACGCCCCACTCATACGGCGCATCAATCGAAGATGGGTCGCCGTATTGGGTAATATTAACGAACTTAATGGTGTTTCCTTCGGGAGGCGATCTCGTCCACCAACGAGTTGCTGTCCCTCCCAGTTTCTTTATCATGCTGTTTCCCGCTACATAATAGGCATACCGGCTGCCCTCTCCCGCAGATGAATAGGTTAAGCTCCCTAAAATCTCAACCTCAGAAAGAAGGAACAAGTTGTCGCTGGAGGTTATGATCGTGCTGCTTCCAGACCCGGCGCCGGCTAATTTATCGACCGGAACAATCACGCCGGAGAGATCGCTCGTCAGATAACCAAGAAGCAGCTGCATCGTGCTCGTCCGCATCAGACAGCCATTCCATCCGCCTGCATTGGTATAGGAACTATTCATTCCATATTTGGTGGCATAGCAGTCGTGCATTTGCCAAGTGATGCCGGCATAGTCCCCGCCGTAAGATGCCGCGTCCGTCACCGGATCGTGATGAAATCCGAGAATATCTATTTGATAACTGACGCCGTTGATGGAGATACTCAAATAGTCGCCGACGCCGAACACTTGACCATCCGAAAACGTGACAGCTCGGATGGCGTTGGAATAGGTATACCTGTGATCTTTTGAAATGACTTTGCTGTACGCCGAGAGTTCCTCCCATGTAAGGGCGGAGATGCTCGCTGCCGTGTGCGACGCCGTGCTCACGGCAGCGACGCGGAGCCCATTGATGCCGCAGAGCGCGGCCCTTTTACACATTCTCATCGTTCGTTCCCCGCGTTTCCGGCGCTCGTTTCCGCCGGCGCCTTTTTGATCGTTTCCGGATCTTTTTCCATGTTAACCCTTCCTTTCTCCGAGTAACGGGGCCCTCCCGTCTGAAGAAAGAATAGCGCCGGGAAACGCCGGAATCTGATGATTTTCTCCGCCGCGCGGACCCGGCCGATACGGAACCGGCGAATATCGGCGGAGATCCGGCAACCCCCGGCGGATCGGACGTTTTCGGAGCGGCATCCCCCCTCAAAATAAGATTTTTTAATAGCAAAAGAGACCGTACTAATTTCGTCCGGTCTCTTTTTATCTCGTTCTGACTGAAAAGTAATATGACTTTACAGTTGTGTTTTTGGAGAATCCGGTCGGATTGGCGGCCATGATTTTCCTGCTGAAGATTTTTTTGATAGAAGCTTTTTCCCTTTTGTTATGCTTTTTTTTGCAAGATCCGTCAGAGCTTCCGCAATGCGCAGAAAGACCTGCCGGGCGTGTTCGTCGTCGGCATAGCAGCCATGGACGATACGCAGATAGTCCCTGCCCTGCTCGCCGTAGTTCTGTCCGGCGTTCACGAGCACATGCGCCGTATCCATCAGCCGATCCGCAACCTCCTGCCCTGTTCCGATTGCGCCGACATAGACCCACGAAAGAATTCCGCTCTGCGGCATCTGCATCCTCACGCCGGGAACCGAGGTGAAGATCTCATAGGCCGTCCGGCGGCGTCTCTCAAGAATTTTTGTGTAGGCCGGAAGGATCGCCGGATCCCGGAGCGCGGCCTCCGCGCCGATCTGGGCGAGCGTATTGGGCGCGCCGAGCACATTGACCGCCGCGCCGTAATAAATATCCATCAGGCGGTCGTCCGCGACCAGATACCCGATCCGCAGCCCGGAGAGTCCAAAGCCCTTGCTGAGGGAAAACACCGTGACGGTTCTCTCCCACATGTCTGGGAGGGCCGCCGGGGTGATCATCTCCCGGCCGTCGAAGATGTGATCTTCAAAGGCCTGATCGCAGATGAGCACGAGGTCGTGCTCAACGATAAAGCGGCTGAGCATCTCCCACGATTCCCGCGTAAAAACCGTACCGGTCGGGTTGTTGGGGTTCGTGACGAGGACCATTTTGGTGCGCGGCGTCAGCGCTTTCTCAAAGGAGTCGCGTTCAAACTGAAACCCGGCTTCCTCCCTCAGCGGAACATGCATCGCCTTCGCCCCGCAGAGGCGGCAGTTGAGGAAATTCGACGGATAGCTCGGGTCCGGCACGAGCACCTCGTCCCCTTCGGCGAGAAACGGCTCCATCGCAAAGAGCAGTCCGGAATCGGAGCCTGGCGTGATCAGCACGTTGCGGGAAGGGTCGACTTTTAGGCCGTTGACGCGGGCGCATTTCTCTGCGACGGCGCGGCGCAGGCTCGTGCTGCCGATCGGCATGGTATAATGCCCCGGCAGCCCGGAGGAGACCGCCTCCAGCATCGCCTTTTTGACGCTTTCGGGCAGCGACGGATCCGGCAGAAACGGATCCGCCCACGCGAGCACGTCGTACCCGTTTTCGATCAGAGTTCCGGCCGCGTCGCCGACATCCGCCTTTACGACTTCGGAAAACAGGCCGCCCTTGATGCCACGGAAGCGATTGTTGATTTTATCGGTGATCATGTCTCAGCCCTCCCAGTAATGACAGGCACAGAGATGGCCCGCGCCGAGATCCAAAACGGGCGGAACTTCGGTTTTGCAGCGTTCCGTCGCGCGCGGGCAGCGTGTATGGAACCGGCATCCGGTCGGCAGATGAATCGGACTCGGAATATCTCCCTGAAGAAGAATCCGCCCCCCGGCATCTCCGCCGACCTCCGGCACGGCCGAGAGCAGCGCCTTAGTATAAGGATGCGCCGGATGGGAATAGATCTCCTCCCGGCTCCCGCATTCCACGATGCTGCCGAGATACATGACGATGATGCGGTCGCTCAGATGCTTGACCACCCGCAGATCGTGGGAAATGAACAGATAGGTGAGATCCCGCTCCCGCTGCAACTTTTGAATCAAATTCAAAACCTGCGCCTGAACGGAGACGTCGAGCGCGGAGACCGGCTCATCGCAGACGATGAATTCCGGGTCCGCCGCAATCGCGCGCGCGATGCCGACCCGCTGCCGCTGGCCGCCGGAAAATTCATGCGGAAAGCGGTCGGCATAATCGGAACGCAGGCCCACTTCTTCCATCAACTCGAGCGCGTGCTCCTTCAGTTCCTTCCCATTCGTAATTCCCTGTAAGCGCAGGGGCTCCGTGATGATCTCCCCGACCCGTTTGCGCGGATTGAGGCAGCCGTACGGATCCTGAAAGATGATCTGCATGTTTCGGCGCAGCGGACGAAGTTCTTTTTCGGAGGCATGGGTGATGTCCTGCCCTTTAAAAAGAATCTCGCCGTCCGTCACGTCGATCAAGCGGAGGATGGCGCGGCCGGCGGTGGTTTTGCCGCAGCCGGATTCCCCCACAAGGCCAACCGTCTCACCGCGGGAAATCTCGAAGGAGATGTCGTCAAGCGCCTTGACGGTCTCCTCTTTCCCCCGGAAACCGTTTCCGTTGACTTTATAATATTTTTTCAGGTGGTTGATTTCCACGATGGTATCCGGCTCCATGGGTCACTCCTCCTTCCATTCCGGCGCATACCGCAGACAGCGGCCAAAATGCCCGGGCTCCGCTTCGATCAGCGCAGGATCAACCTTGGAGCAGATCGGTTTTGCATATGGGCAGCGCGGATGGAACCGGCAGCCCTTCGGCAGATCATAAAGACTCGGCACCATGCCCCGGATCGTCTCAAGCTCCTCTCCGGGCCGGTCGGCAAGCGTCGGAATCGAGTGCATCAGCCCCTCCGTATACGGATGGAGCATATGGTGGAACACATCCTCCCGCGTCCCCTGCTCGACGATCTGGCCGCAGTACATGACCACCACGTCGTCGGCCGTCTCGCTGACGACGCCGAGATCGTGGGTAATCAGGATGATGGCGGTGTTGAGTTTCTTTTGCAGGCCGCGCATCAGGTCGAGAATCTGGGCCTGAATCGTGACATCGAGGGCCGTGGTCGGCTCGTCCGCGATCAGCAGCTCCGGGTTGCAGGCGAGCGCAATCGCAATGACGACGCGCTGCCGCATGCCGCCGGAGAGCTGGTGCGGATAATCCATGACCCGCGTGTCCGGGCTCGGGATTCCCACCAGCCGAAGCATCTCGACGGCCTTTTCCATCGCCTGTTTCTTCCTCATATGCTGATGGACGATGAACACCTCCGCAATCTGCGTGCCGATCGTATAGACCGGGTTCAGCGCCGTCATCGGCTCCTGAAAAATCATAGCGATATGACTGCCGCGGATGCCCTGCATCTCTTTTTCGCTCTTTTTGACGAGGTCCTCCCCTTTGAAGAGAATTTCCCCGTCCATGATGCGGCCGGCGGGCTTTTGCACAAGCCCCATGACGGAGAGCGACGTCACGCTCTTTCCGCAGCCGGATTCTCCGACGATTCCGAGCGTCTTTCCCGCTTCCAGAGAGAAGCTGATGCCGTCCACCGCCGGAGCGACGCCGCGTTCCGTAAAGAAATATGTCTTCAGATTTCGGACTTCCAAAAGTTTTTCGCTCATGAAACCGACTCCTTTTAGTCTACGACAACAAGCTCTTTCGTCGTGGTATTGAGGTCCTCGCAGCCGTTCTCGGTGACGAGTACGACATCCTCGAGCCGCATACAGCAGCGGCGCACGAAGATGATGCTCGGCTCATCGGTAAACGTCATGCCCGGCATGGTGACCGTCTTTTCGCCCATGGCGAGGAACGGGCGCTCGTGAACGTCCTTGCCGATCCCGTGGCCGAGGCGGTGGATGAAGTTGGCGCCGTATCCCGCCTCCTCGATGACCTTCCGCGCCGCGAGGTTGATCTCCTCGCAGGTGGAGACGCCCGGACGGAACGCTTCCAGCCCGGCCTTTTGGGCGGCCACGACCAGTTCATAATAGCGCACGATCTCCGGATCCGGCTCGCCGACAAAGACCGTCCGGCCGAAATCGGAGCAGTATCCCTGATAGACGCCGCCGAAATCGAAGGCGAAGGAATAGCCCTTTTCGACGCGGTCGTAATTCATGCCGAAGACCGGACCGCTCGCCGGCCCAAGGACGATCGCCTCCGCCGGGAACGAGGGCATGGAGCAGCCGTATTTTTCAAATAATTTTTCAATCTCATATTCGATCTCCCGCACCATCGCGCCGGGGCGGACCATCGGCATGATGTCTTGGTAGACCTGATCGGCAATCGCGCTGTTTTTGCGCATCAGCGCGATCTCCTCCGAATCTTTGACGGCGCGCATGCCGTCGATGAGGTCCGAGGCCTCCGTGACGCGGCAGCCGAGGCGGTTTTGCAGGCAGAGCGTCTCCGTAGCGGTGATGTCGCGGTTGACGCCGACCTCCTTATCGGAGAGCCCAAGCTCCCGGACGGTCTTGAAAAACGTCTCGCCGGTCAGATCCTCGTCCGGATAGACCACCTGTTTTGTGACGGCGTTGTTTTCCGGCAAAAACGGCAGGATGCCGAGGCCGGTCAGCCGCGGAACAAACAGAACGACGTCCTTTTCGGTGATGAGCAGGCAGGCGTATTCAAGGCTGTTCTGCCGCTGGCAGGTCTTATCGCGGCTGATGCGTTTCGCGCCGGAGAGATACTCCCATGAGGCGTCCGCGCCCACAAACATACCGTTTAAGCCGCGCTTCTCCATGTTGCCGCGCAGGGTCTCAATCCTTTTTTTATAATCCATTCCGTTTCACCTCAAAGTTCATATTTCATGCGGGGATCCATGATGTCACGGACCGCGTCGCCGATAAAGTTCGCGCCGATGGAGACCAAAAAGATCGCCAGACCGGGGAAAAAGCTGATCCACCAATATTTCAGGATCGCCACGCCGTCGGAGACCATATAGCCCCACTCCGCGACCGGCGGAGAGACGCCGAGGCCCAGAAAGCTCAGGCCCGCGAAGGTCAGGATCGCGGTTCCGACATCCGTCGACGCGAGCACCAACTGGGAGGAGATGCTGTTCGGGATGATCGTGGAGAGCAGGATCGGAAACCGCTTCTGCCCGATCGCCCGCTCGCTGGTGACATATTCCGCCTCGCGGATGCTGAGCACCATGCCGCGCATCAGCCGTGCATATTTCGGCCACGAGACCACCGCGATGGCGATCACCGCGTTGACGACGCCGGTACCCATCGCGGCCGCGAGTGCCATTGCCAGCAGAATTGCCGGGAAAGACATGACCATGTCGGCAAACCGCATGAGCACCTCGTCGGTCACTTTTCCGAAATATCCCGCGACAGCCCCGTACAGGGTGCCGAACGTGCAGGAGAGCAACACGACCAGAAGGCCGCATGGGATCGAAATGCGCGCGCCGTAAATGACGCGGCTCAGGATGTCGCGTCCGTAGGAATCGGTGCCGAAGAGATGGGCGGGGTTTGGCGCGGCGAAACGCTGCGTCAGATCCTGTAAATAAGGGTTGTAGGGCGCGACGACGGGCGCAAAGAGCGCGCAGACGATAAAGAGCGCCCAAATCAGGATTCCGAGGAAGGCAAGAGGATTTTTGCGGATGAACTTTTTGATGGCTTTTTTCATTTCCGTCCTCCCCTCCCTCAGTACCGGATTCTCGGGTCGATGAAGGCATACAGGATGTCCACAAAGAAGTTCATCAGCACGTTGACCGCGGCGATAAACAGCGTGGTGCCCATGATCGCCGGGAAATCCAGCGTGGTGGCCGCCTTATATGCGTAGAGCCCGACTCCGGGATAGTTGAAAATCGTCTCCACCAGAACGGTGCCGCCGAGGAGCGACCCATAACAGAGGCCGAACATCGTGACGGACGGAATCAACCCGTTCTTGAGAACATGATGGAACATGATGCGGTTTTCCGAAAGACCCTTGGCCTTCGCGGTACGGAGATAGTCCTGCTGCAGCACTTCCAGCATACTGGAGCGGACCGTCCTTGTCAGGATGCCGACCGTCGAGGCGGAGAGCACAAAGCTCGGCAGAATCAGGTGGCTCAAGGCATCTTTCAGAAGCCCCATCTCCCCGCAGACGATCGCGTCGCGGATCAGGAATCCGGTCGGAAACACGGCGCCGAGCCATTCCGTCCCGACTCTGCCGGAACCCGGCAGCACGCCCAGTTTCAGATAAAACACATACAGCGTCAGAATGGACAGCCAGAAGGCCGGGATCGAGATTCCCATCAGGGAAACCACGCGCAGAACATGGTCGGAGAGTTTATTATGCCTTGCGGCGGAGATCATTCCGAACAATAACCCGAACAGGATGCTGAAAATGGTCGCGAGCGTCGCCATTTCAAACGTCGCGGGCACATACTTCTCAAGATCCGAAAGCACGGGCTGCTTTGTGCGGATCGAGGTGCCGAGATCCCCGTGCAGCAGGTTTTTCATGTAGCTGAGATATTGGATGTAGACCGGCTGATCGAGTCCCCACTTTGCCTCATAGGCGGCCACGATCTCCGGGTCGCTCATCGCGGTCTGGCCGAGATTTGCAACCAGAGGGTCGCCCGGCACAAAGTGTGAGACACAGAAGGTGATCACGGAGATGCCCGCCATGACCACGGCCATCAGCAGGATCCTGCGTCCGATGTACTTAAGCATATTCATTGGCAATGATCCTCCACCTATCCAAAAACGGCCGTTATCTCCTGTTGGAAAGGAATAACGGCCGCTTTCAGGTTCACTCTGCTGGATTTCTATCGGCGGTTAAACCGGAGAAAATCACTTGACTTCCAGATCGGCAAACTCGAGATAGTACGCGGTGCTCGGAACGACGTTCTGCACGCGCGCATTGACCGCCCAGGTACGGCCGGGCTGGAGTACGACGATAAACGGAGAGTTGCAGGCGATCATCTCGTTCTGGATCGCCTCAAAGAGCTCGACACGGGTTGCATCGTCGGTCTCGACGGCCGCCTGCTGGCCAAGAGCGACCAGATCCGGATCGGCATCTGCGGTCCATCCGGCACGCAGGCCGACGGTGTTGCCGGGCAGGAAAGCAAGCTGGTTGTTGGAATCATAGTAATCCGGGCCCCACTGGCTGACGACGGCCTGCTGGGTGCCGTTGCGGTAGCCTTCGAGGTAGACGGAAACTTCCTGAGAATCGATAATCATGTCGATGCCGACTTCGGCAAGATCCGACTGGACCTTCTCGGCGATCATCATGAAGGAGACGCCGTCCGGAGCCATATCCGGAATCACGCCGCAGTGGAAGCTGAAGCCGTCCGGATACCCGGCCTCGGTCAGCAGGGCTTTGGCTTTTTCGACGTCACGGGTGATCTGGCTCTCGCCAAGATAGCCGGTGAAGCCCTTCGGGATGATGCTTGCGGGGGTGAAGGCGCCGTTTCCGGCGAGCTGGCAGAGACCTTCGTAATCGATCGCATAGGTGATCGCTTCACGGACCTTCTCGTCCGCCAGTTCCTTGCCGTATTCCGCGTTGTCGTTGAGCATCAGGAAGAAAATGTCGTCGGTCTTGCTGCTGATCAGCTGGATGTCCTCGTTGTCGGTCAGCAGGGAGGTCTGATCCGCAGTCAGGTCGAGCGCGAAGTCGATATCGCCGGCTTCGATCGCCATCTGCTGCGCGGAGACATCCGCCATATTTACAATAACATATTTGTCAACTTTTCCGGTTCTGAGAACGGAATCCGCATATTTCTCCAGAATCACTTCGGAGCCGGAGTTGTAGGCCGTAATCTGATAAGGGCCGCTGCCGATCGAAGGATTCGCATCGACATAGGCGGAGAAGGTATCGTTTTCATCGCAGGTGCCGCCGTTTGCCTTTGCCACGTCGGAATCGTAGATACCGAAGGTGGCGCGGGTGAGGATGGACAGCAGCGAAGGATTCGGTGTATTCAGGGTCAGGGTCAGCTCATAATCACCGGTTGCCTCGATCGTATCGACCGTATCAAGAAGGAAACTCGGGTTGCCTTTGACACCCTTGACGCGGGTGAGGCAGTAGGCGGCGTCCTCGGCGTTGAGTTCTTTACCGGTGGTGAAGAGGATGCCCTGCGTAAGAGTAAAGACATAGGTCAGACCGTCTTCTGAGATGGTCCAGCTCTCCGCAACGGCGGGCTGAATGTCGGATTCATCTTCCGGCGGAGTCAGAACTAAGCAGTCATAAGCGGCATGCAGGGCCATTTCGGCATCGCCCTCGTACTCATGAGCCGGGTCAAGGCTGGTATACTGCATGCTCTCGCCGATCGTAATCTGGGTGGAGCCTGCAACAACGGTCGTCTCCCCTTCGGACGTGGTTGAAGTTTCCGTTTGCTCGGCCGGTTTCTCGATGGTCTCGCCGCAGGCGGTCAGGCTGATCATCAGAATGGCTGCAAGAAAAAGCGCAAGAACCTTTTTCATGAAAATCCTTCTTTCTATTCATTTCTCATTTTCAGGCGGGCCTGAAACGGTTTAGCAGCGTTCGGCAATCGCTTCAATCTCACAAAGGACGCCTTTCGGGAGCGCTTTGACGGCGACGCAGCTGCGCGCCGGTTTGGAGACGAAGTAAGAGGCATAAATTTCGTTAAAAGCTGCGAAATCCGCCATATCCGCCAGAAAACAGGTTGTCTTAATGACCTTGTCGGCCCCGACGCCCGCGGCTTCCAGCACCGCGAGAACATTTTTGCAGCTCTGTTCCGCCTGTGCGGCGATCGTATTGCCCGCAACGGCACCGGTGGACGGATCGACCGGGATCTGTCCGGACGTGAAAACCAGCCCTCCGGCGACCACGCCTTGGGAATAGGGGCCGATTGCGGCAGGAGCCGCCGTGGTAGCAATCATATTCATTGTGTTTCTCTCCTTTTTGGACGGATAGACATCACCGATTCGCCCACCAAATTTTGTCGGGCCTTTACCGATTTAACAGTTTGAATCGAATAAAGATTAAAATGAGTATACTCCCGGCTCATCCCCGATGTCAATAAAAATCCCTCGATTTACTGAATTTTTTTTTATTTAATCCTAAAATTTCAAAAAATGATGTATAATTAATTTTATTGAAAAGATTCCTGCATTTTTTCATTGACATTTGCTTTTCGTGCTGGTTAAATATAGCATGTTGGTATTTTATCTTTGACATAAACACAATTTTATGATTCCGGAAGGAGCGATGAAATGCAAAGCGTAAAAATCTCGCTGACGCAGAACGATCAGGATCTCTTACAGACCTATGCCGCAACCATGGACGGTCTGGCCGATTATTTGGGGCTCTCCTATGAAATCGTCCTGCACAGCCTGAACGATCTTGAGCATTCGGCAATCAAGGTGATCAACGGTTACCATACCGGCCGGACGCAGGGCGCCCCGATCACCGACCTCGCGCTGGAGATGCTCGAGAAAATCTCCCGGAACGACCAGAAGGATTCGATCTGCTACCGCACCGTCAACAAATACGGAGATCCGCTCTGGTCCACCACAATTGCGATCCGCGGCAGCGAAAATCGCGTGATCGGGCTCCTTTGCATCAACCAGAACCTGAATACGCCGGTGTCGCGCCTCTTTCCGGGCATCAGCTTTCCGAGCGAGGAGTCATACGTCTCCGCGCAGAAGAAGGAGACTTATGTAGAAAACGTGGACGACATGGTTTCGCAGGCCGTGGACGAGGCCGTCAGGGATGTGGCGGATATGACGAACACCCTTCCCTCCGCGAGAAACCGTGAAATTGTCCGCAAGCTGTATCATCGCGGCGTCTTCAGTATGAAGGATGCGGTCGTGCTCGTTGCGGAAAAGATGGAGATCTCCAAGAACACCGTCTACCTGCACCTGCGCCGCATCAAATCGGAAGAGACGACAAAGCATTAATCTTTTTTATTTTTAATCGGTCCGTTTCTTGAAATTTCCCCGCTCGGATGGTAAAATAGAATAAAATATTTTTCACTTGAAATGAGGAAGGGAAATGACCGATTTTTCCAACGGCAGCATCCGGTTCGATATTTTGAGGGAGCGGGCCTTCAACCTGCGCTGGGCGGAGGTGCCCGAGGACGTGATCCCGCTCACGGCCGCCGACCCGGACTTCCCGGCGGCGCCCGAAATTTCCGAAGCGATCGGCGACTACTGCGCCGGCGGTTACTTTAGTTACACGCCGAAGCGCGGTTTCCCCTCTTTTCGGCAGGCGCTCTCCAATTATTTTAAGGAATATAAGGAGGAGGACGTTCCCGCCGACCGGATTCTTCCGATCGACAGCGCGGCAAGGGGCATGGAGACGATCGCAAAGGCGGTTCTGCGCCCGGGCGACGAGGCCCTCGTCTGCGATCCGGTCGACTTCCTCTTCAAAACGAGCATGGAGGCCGCCGGAGCTAAAATCCGGCTTTTCCCAACGAAGATCGTCGACGGGCGGATCGATTTCAGCCGCCTCGAAGAATACATCACGCCGAAGACTAAAATGTTTGGCCTGTGTAATCCGCACAACCCGCTCGGCATGTGCTATCCGGCGGAGGATTTGGAACATCTGCTCGCCCTCTCCGAAAAGTACGGATTCTATATCATGAACGACGAGATCTGGAGCGACATCGTCTATCCGGACGCGAAGTTCACAAGCATCCTGTCTCTCGGGGCGGAACGCAACCGCCGCACGCTCTCCGTCTTCGGTTTCTCGAAGAGCTTCGGCATCGCGGGCCTGCGCGCCGGCTGCGTCTACTGCACCGACCCGGAGCTGTTTGAAAAGGTCGCGGCCGCCTCCCTCGTCGACACGACGATCGGCGGAATCAGTTCCCTCTCTCAAGTGGCCGGCGAGGCCTGCGTAGAGAAATGCCACTACTGGGTCGAGGCCTTCGTCGAGCATCTCACGCAAAACCGCGACTACGCCCTGAATCGGATCGCGGCGATGCCGGGCATCTGCTGCCATAAACCGCAGGCGACGTTCGTGCTGTTCCCGGATATTCATGCGCTCGGCATGCCGGCGGAGGAGTTCGCCGCTTTCCTGCTCAAAAAATACCGGCTTGCCGTCGTGCCGGGCGGCGCAAAGTTCTTCGGCCCCGGCAGCGAGGGACATATCCGGCTCTGTCTCGCAACCAGCCACGAAGTGCTGGAGGAAGGCCTCAACCGCCTCGAGGCCGGGCTGAGAGAGGTTTCTGGGGAACGCGGAAACTGAACCCCAAAACTTCATTCCGACAAAACAGAAATTCCGTGCGGGAAAAACGCCTTCCCACGCGGGATTTTTTTATAAAAATGAAAAATAGTTTCCGAAAGCCGCGAATATATAAGAAAGAAAGCGGCAATCCGGAGCGGCTTCCTCGTTTTCACGGCGAATCTGTTTCCGGCATAAGATAAGATAGAATGGATAAGGGGGGTTGCTATGTCTCAGGATTCATTCATGAACAACCGAAACAGGCTGCACCGTTCGGAGCATTCTGCCCGGAACGAGTACAATCCGGAACCTCTCATGGTGAATATTCCACAGGCGGCGTGGCAGAATCAGAATTTCCGCGCCGTTTTATGGACGGGAAACCGTTTGCAGATGGTACTGATGAGCATTCCGGTTCGCGAGGAAATCGGCGCGGAGGTGCATACCGCCGTCGACCAGATGATCCGCGTGGAAGAAGGTCAGGCCGCCGTGCAGGTGGGAAGCGACAAGGATCATCTCAGCGATCCAAAACGCCTTGGCCGGGGCGACGCGGTCTTTGTACCGGCAGGTACATGGCATAATATCATCAATCTGGGGTCCCGTCCCCTGAAACTTTCCACCATCTATGCTCCGCCCAACCATCCGGTTGGAACCGTCCAGCACACAAAAGCGGACGCAGAGGCAGCCGGGTACTGAATTTTGGCAAAAAAAGAAGCGCCGTGCAGCGGTTTTTTCGCTGGCGGCGCTTCTTTTTTCTCATGCCTTCCTTTCAAAAAGCTGCATAGAGGACAGGCGGTAAATACAACGGCAAAGGAATCCCGACTTTTTCCCCGTATTTTTCCCTGTATCCATGCGTTTTCTTGAGCCGGGCCGGCGTTTGTAGTATAATAAATCCAATAAAACAAAGGGGGGGCGAAGGCGTGGCTCACGAAAAACAGAGGGGAAAACTCCCCACTGAAGCGAACGCACGGCTGCTTTCCGTCGCCGTCTTCTCTTTCTTTTTCTCTTGGATGCTGGCTTTCCCTTTTGAGGGCCGGATCCTGTATGCCCTGACGGATTTCTACGGTACAGACGCCGCTCCTTTTATCTTTGGCGCGATTGCCGCCGTCTTTCTGGGGCTGCTTTCATGCGGATGTTTTGTAAAAACCATGCGGGCGGCAAAAAGGCTGATCCTCTTTTCCATCGCCTTCTGCGGCGCGGCCTCCGGAGCCTTTTTCTTTCCTCCCTCCTTTTTATGGACGGCGGCGCTGCTCTCCTCCTCCTTTCTGGCCGGAAGTTGCGTCTCGGCATGGGCATTTTATTTTAAAGACTGCTCGCCGAAGGACGACCGGATCCGGATGATGGCGGATGGGCTGATCGGCTCCAACCTACTGATGACCCTGCTCAATATGGCCGCCGCCTATCTTTCCCCTCAGATCGGGCTCGGTCTGTCCATACTGGCGCTCGCGGCGGCCTTTCTGCTCGCATTCCGGCTTCCCGGCCGCTGCTCCGGCTCCGCCCCTGCTCCGGCCACCCCTGAGGAGACCGCCGTCGGCCCGGTCAGGCCACTCGCTTTCCTGTGCGTTTTTATCGTCGTGATCACCGTCAATTCGGGGCTGATGTATCAGGTGGTCAACCCCGCCTTCGAGCACCTCGAATGGCTGACCGACTGGTATTGGGCAATTCCCTATGTCGCCGCCCTTTTCATCATGAGAAACCTGCCCTCCAAGGTCAACCGAGCCTATATCCTCTATACGGCGATTGCGATGATCGGATTCTCCTTTCTGGGCTTTGTCAGTCTCGGCCGCTCGGCTGCCGCTTACCTTGTCGTCAATACGCTGATGCTCGGCGCCTGTGGCATCTATGACCTTTTCTGGTGGAGCATCCTCGGCGATATGCTGGAATTCCGGAAGAATCCCGCCATGATTTTGGGGCTTGGCCTCTCCGCCAACGTGCTGGGCGTCCTGCTCGGCGGGCTAACCGGCAGTCTGATTTTCTCCTCCGACCTCTCCGGCCATGACGCCACGCTGCTGGCTCTCGGCGTTGTCTGCGCGACGCTCGCGCTCCTGCCGCCGCTCTACGCAAACCTGTCCCGTTCTCTGGAAAACCATGGGTATCTGACCGTGCCCTCCGAAAAGAGTACGCCGGAACCGTGCGGCGAGATCGACCGCCCCGCAAAATTCGAGAACCTTTCGGAACGGGAAAATCAGGTCGTCTCCCTGTTGCTCCAAGGCAAAACATACCGGATGATCGCCGACGAGCTCCATATCAGCGAAAATACCGTGAAATATTACATAAAAAACATCTATTCCAAATTCCATATCCGAAGCCGCTCGGAGCTGAGCGCCCTGATTCTCGAAAAGAAAGAGCCAGCGCCGCCTTTGTTCTAAAATTTCCTGTTTTTGTACCCCCTACCCAAAAAGGTAGGGGGATTTTTTTGAAAAACCATCCGTTTGAATGACGCTTTTTTCTTTCTTTCCATGATATTTTATATTTTAAGGAATCCCTTACTGCGTATTGAAAGGGAGAGCGGCGACGCCCGGCTTTCGGCGACGGACCGATTTCTCCATGCAGTGCCCGACGAAAGAGAACTCCGGGAAAAGTGCGACATGATTTCTTTATAAAATTGAGATGTGCAAACGAAAATTTTGATGCCCGGCGGCGGAGACGTTCGGGAGAGCCGTGAGACGTTTCTGTTCCAGATTCGCGGCGTGGCTTCATCCATAACCAAAAACGCGGCATTGTCCTCCGCCCGCTCCGAGTCCATGCGTTTCCCGCAAGCGCGAAATCTCAGGAAATTGTCGATACCCGACAACAGATTTTTTCCGCTCCATCCGCCGCATGGCGCCGCGGAGAGAACGGAAACGGTTTTTTATCATCCCAAAAAGGAGGGTCTATTCATGAGGAAAACCTGCAAATCCTGCGGACACCAGATCGCGCCCGGCGCGGAATTTTGCACGTTCTGCGGCGCGCGGGTCACGCCAGACGAAAGAGAACCTGCGGCCGGCCATGCGCAGGACCCGGATCCCTCTGCTGGTCCTATCGCCTTTCTCAAGGCGAGCATCCGGGCGGAGGCGGCCTCTCTAAAGCAGTTTTTGAAAAATCCGAAGCAGTGGATCCCCGTGCTCGTGCTCAGCCTGTTGTGGCTGATTCTGGCCATTCTACCGGCGCTGGGCGTGGACTTCTGGTTCCTGCGCGTTCTCTCCTTCCTGACCTTTGCGCAGGGAGGAATGTATGGCGGCGTATGGGGCGCTGTCGGCGGCGTGATCGGCAAGGCCGTCTTCGCCTATTTCGTGAGCGCGCTGCTCCTGCCGCTTTTTTCAGGCAAAAGCCCCTTCAAAAATATGGGGAAATCTTATAAAGCCTTCTTCTCCGGGCTTGCGGTACAGAGCCTGAGCGCGGCGGCCCCGTTGATTTGCGGAATCGGGATCGCGCTGATTGTCTTCAATTTTCTTACCGGCAACGCGAGCATGATCAATAGCATGGCCGGCATCGTCGGGCTCGTTCTGGCCGTTCGGTCGCTTTTGAGCAAGGGCGGATTTTTCTGGGGGCTCCTGCTGTCGGTGGCGAGCCGGATCTCCAAGGGCAGAATTCCCGCGCCGCTGACCGTGAGCCGCGCGGTGACCGGTTATGCGGCCGGAAGCGCCGCGGGGGTCGCGCTCTCCGCCATTCCGGTGCCCTTTCTCCCCTACCTGATCGGCGCCCTCCTGCTGATTGTCGGGATTGTCGTCGGAATTGTTGCCAAATCCGGAAAGGAGGCGGCAACCGTATGAAAAAGAGAGCTCTTTCCGTGCTCGCCGCCGTCCTTGCGGTATGGATCTGTTTTTCGGTCTCCGCGTCGGCGGAACTCCTCGATAAAGATGCGAGCCCGGCGGAGGTGGTTGCCGACGGCAGTTTTGAATCCACCTCCCAGACCAGAATGGATTTCAGCGTCTCCGGCGGAACCCTGACGGGCGCCGGATGGTCATACGGGCGCCACTACGCCATTTATTCTCTGAGCGGAACCTGCAAAGAGGGCGAAACCATTTCGCTTTCCGTCACGGGAACACAGGCTCCGGGCGTGGACGACGCCTTGGTGTTTAACCTTTTAACGGTAAAACTCACTTTCCGGGACGGCAATTCCAACGTGATCGGCGAGGAACAAAGCTACAGCTCGGATACGGTAAAAAGTTCTCCGCTCTCTTATCAACTGGAGGCAACCGTCCCGTCCGGCGCGAGAACGGCGGCCATCACGGGCACATTCAGCTGCCGCTGGGCAACGAGTGTCGTCGTGGAGGAGTCGGTCTCCGTCATGGTCAATCTGGAGGTTGCGTCCGAGGAGGAGGCCGTTCCCGTCGTACCGGCGCAGGAAGAGCCTTCGGAAGCCGAGCCCGCTCCGGAGGATCCGGAGTCCTATCCTTCTGTGGACGACAGCGAATCGTCGGATTCCGAGTGGGAGTACGACTGGCCGGAATGCGAAAACTGCGAAGAGGACGAGGCATCCGAACATGCCGGGCCGCTCGCTGCCGCCCTGATCTCGCTGATCGCGGCCATCGCGGCCGCTTTGGGCGGCGCGGCAGGGGGTGCTGCTGGCGGAGTTGTCGGCGGCTTGGCGGGAGCGACATCCACCGCCGAGCCGGAATCCATGGTGGTCACCGTCTCCCCGAACGGAGCCCAGATTCTCATCGTGAGGGATCCCGTCACCGGCGGCTGGGTCAACGCCGAGACGGGCAATCCTTTTGATCTGGAGGCCCACCAAAAGAACTTCCCGGAGCAGCAAAAGCAGCATGAAGAATTCATCAGCCGAAATGAAGAATTGGAAAAGGCGGGCAAGACCGCCATTCAGCAGGCCCTCGACGAGATCGCCCGGAACGAAAAAGAGGGCTTCGACGCCATTCAAAAGGAGATCGACCAGCGCCGGATGGAACAGCTCCGCCGCAATCAAGAGTCTCTCGAATGGGAGCAGCAGCATGCTCAAAAAACCTCCGGCTGGGGCAGGATCATCGGCGACACATTCCGAAGGAGCGTCGGCGAATCGATGGATACCGCGAAAACGATCGGAAAAGGAGCGGTGGACGCCGTTGTCTGGACCGGCGAGACATTGGGCACGGCGGCGGGCACCCTGATCTATGATCCGGAGCGGGCCTTGGAAAAAGCCAACGACGCCTATGAATCCGCCAAACAGACGCTCGGCGCCGTGAAAGACGCGGTGGCCGGGGCCGCCAACGAGGTCTGGAACAAGCCGTGGATTTTGGTCAAGGCGACGATGGAGACCGGAAAAGCCGTGGTGGATACCGTCACCGATCCCAAAAAAGCTTGGGAAGCGATCAAGGGAAACATCGGATTTGAGGATTTTAAAAAATCGATCGATCCGAACCGCCCGCTGATCAACCGCATCGGATACAGCCTTACGGGTACTTTCAAGCTGTCCACCTCCATTATGACGGCGTTAAAGGGCGCCGCGGCGCTGAAAAACGGCGTCGGCAAGCTCGTCGGAATCGCCGACGATGTGGCCGGGGCGGGCGGCAAGGCGCTTTCCAGTAAAACGGCGGCCTCCGGCATGGGGAGCGCCGCGGAAAATGCCGCCGTCAAAAAGGCGATCCCCAAAGTGCCAAAATACGTCGGCAGCGGAAAAGCTCCCGAGCTGTCGGGCATGACGAAAACCGCGCAGAGGCAGCTTCAGAAGATCAGCGAAAAAGAACTTGTAAAAATCAAGGTGCGCCCCACCACCAAGAATGCGGCGAAACTCATCAACTCGGGAAAAGCCGTGCCAAAAGAGATGGATCTGAAGCCAAAGACCGTCGACTGGAGAGACAACCTGATCGGCGGGCCGAAGGATGCGGAGGGCGCCGTGGGCTTCTTCCGGCCGACAAAACCTTCCTCGGAAGCGATGAAATCCCTCACCTCTTCCCAGAAGACGCAGGTGCTCGAGCGGTACGGCGACCGGATGAAGGAATATCAGAAATACGGCAGGGATCTGGATTCCATGTCGGATAAATATCAGGTCATCGACAAAAAGGTGTATCAGAAGGTCACGGTCGGCATGGAGCAAAACGGCAAGATCGCCCAAAAATCGGTGCTCAAGATGGTGACGGGCGACAACGATGTCGCCGATATCACCAACATGGACGGCAGCCCGCTTCCGTCGGACAGAAAGCGGGATATTCTCGATATGATCCTCGATATTCCGGACTCCGACGTGCGGCACGACGACCTGCTCTCCTGGAAGCCGGGCGATTTTGCTTATAATGAAGAGGCCAAGACGAAGATGGTCAACGATATGATGGAAAACGGCAAGGGCGTCGTATCTTTCAGCCCTCACGAGTTCCCAACCCACGAGTATCTGGCCGCCGAGTAAGAAAAGGAGGAATCGACCATGAGCAATACCATGACCGCCGCGGATCAGAAAAACATCACCGCGGCACTGCTGGATCTTGCGGATCGCCGGATGCGGCTCGCGGCGGAACTTTCCGCCTCGGAGGAAGAGACGGGCGCCGGAGATGTTCGGGAGCAGCTTGAAAAGACCGCGGCCGAATTTTCCGACCTGCTCGGACGATATTTGAACGGACTGCCGGTGCGCCCGCTCTCCCGCTGCCCCTTTACGGGGGAGGTGCTCTCCATGGCCGTCGATGACTTCGGTTTGAACGGCTTCTTTTGGAACAACGACGCGCCCAAACGTCCCCGGAACCGCCTTCCGGAAACATACTTTGCCATGGACGGCGCGTTGAAGCTCTCAGGAAAACCGGAAATATCCCCGCTTCTGTGCTGCCCCGGACCGGACGTTCCCTATGTATTGCCGAGGCTGCTCCGGCGCAGGGAAATTAAGGCGGTGATCTCTTGCCTCAAGATCGGAGCGCACACCGGCTACCCCATTTTCTATTATGCGGACCCCATGCCGGACGGTGTCCTTCGCGTCAACGACTGGGGAACCGAACGCTATTGGGAGCCCGGAAGCCCCGTGCCCGGCTCCGTCCCGCCGGGGCTCTATGTCGACGTCCCCGCGAGGCCGGAGGAGATGGATTTCGACCTTGCCTCCTGGATCCGGGCCGGCAAACTCCTCTGGATCGCCCCGGAAGATGCCGCTCTGACGCTGCACGGGGGCATTTCCCGCTGTCCCTATCTTGATCTGCCCGGCAGCCGAAAAGTAAAATATATCCAAAACGGCGAGGTATGGGAGGACGACGAGGAAAAAGCCTCCCCGTATGCGGAGAACGCGGAAGCCGGGGAAGAACATTTTGAAGAACAAACCGAATCCATCGGGAAGGGAGCGAAATAAATGGGAACTCATCAGGAACCGTCTGTTTTTATCGTCAAACAAGCCGACATTCCGGCCTTGTTTCAAAAGGAATTGAGACTTGAAATCACCTCCGGCTCCCTGTTTTACACGATCCGGCAGGGCGGTGCGGCCTCTTCCAACTTAAAAAAGACCTATGCATCCCTCCTTGCGGACCCGGAATTTCTGCGCGCGGCCCGCATTCTGGCCCAACCGGATCTCTATGTGACGGTGCGGGCGGCGGGCATCAAGGGCCTGACGGAACTGCGCCTTCACCGGAGAAAGGACGAGGGAGCCTATGTCGCCGCCGCGGAGGCCATGGAGGACGGCGGGATCGCCATTTCGGTATTCGACGACTACCGCGCCTATCTCGATCGCTGGGCAAGGGATTCGGCCGGCACCGCCGATGAGACCGCCGTGAACTATCTTCCGCCGAAGATCCGTTTCGGGGAATTTCTGCTTGCCCTCCATGCCATAGATTCCTTCCGTCTGGTCTCCTACCGGAACATGCTGGATCACGCCTTTATGGAGCGGACTTATATCAAAACGGCGGAATTCACCCAAAGCATGGCGGACTCCATCCGGAGCCTCGACATCCGGTGGCTGCTTCCGGCGTTTCTGGCGGTGACGCCGGGCGCGGAGGAATGCCGCGCAAAGATCGATCCGAAGGATCTTGCGGTCCTGATGGAACAGGATTTTCTCGTCCCGTCCAAGCTCTCGCCGGGCGGGGAGGACATTTTATATTTCGGAGAAGCCGGACAGCTCATGGGCGTGGAATTTCTGCGCTCCTGGTTCAGCTCCTTCGGTTTTGAAATCCAAGTGGCGGAAGGGACCGGCTTCACGGCGGCCGAGCGGCTGTTTATCGCCCCGACGCTCCTTTCCATCCGTCTGGTCCGGCTGGAGACCGCAGAGGATGGCGGCGTCATGGTCAACCATCAGGCCTATACCACCGATCAGCTGATGCAAAAGCTCGACGAGCTCTTCGGTGCCGTCTTTGCTGCCGAAAGGCCCGCTGTGCCGACCGCCGCATCCGACGCCGCAGCTCCGTCCGAGCCGCTTTCCCCGGCCGCCGAAACATCTCTGGAAAAGCCTGCGGAAGAGACGGCGCCCGCACAGGCCAAAACTCCTCCGGCAGCCTCCGCGCCGGCCGGTCGCTTCTGTTGGAACTGCGGCCACAAGCTTTCCGATAATGCCGCGTTCTGCGCGAACTGCGGCGCCAAGGTCAAATAGGGTTTACGCCCGGCCATCTTTTAAGCCTGGCCAAATCCAAACCGGAAACTCCGATTTTTGTGCCCGAAAGAAAAGGCTTCGGGTCCGAAATCAGGAATGAAAGGCGAATCCGCCGAATATGGCGTGTTTGTAAATGAAATTTTTTGTGATAGGAGAGAGTGTCATGTTTTGTGAAAATTGCGGAAACAAGATCCCTGATGAAGCCAAGTTCTGCCCTATCTGCGGCGCGACAACCGGCTCCGCCCAACAACCCTCCTATGCCGCGCCGGAACAGCCTCCGGTGAGGCCCGCCGCCCCGGCATACGCCCCTCAGCAGCCTGTTTCCTATGCCGCGCAGCAGGCGAATCCCCCTCTTTCGGTCGGACAGTATCTCGGCATGTATCTGCTGATGTGCGTCCCCATTTTGAACATCGTTCTGCTTTTCATGTGGGCCTTTGGGGGCTCGGTCAATCTGAATAAGAAAAACTATGCGCGGGCCGTGCTGATCCTGTTTGCCGTCTCCGTGGTCATCTGGATCATCTTCGGCGGAATCTTTATCGGCGCCATGAGCAATCTGATGAACGACAGCTACTATTCTTCCAGCTCGTGGTATTATTAAAAATATGGCGGAAATCGAAATGCAACCTCTCCTTCGTTGGCGGATTCAAGTGCCGATCTTTCGAAATCCGGTCATTTTGAAACAGCTTGGGATCGCCGTCGGCATCCCGTTCGGCCTCCTTATGCTCGTGATTGTGTTGGTCTCGGGCAAAAGCGTCTATGCGCTCTATGCGCTCGGACTGATTGCCGCGCTCCTGTTTTTTACATGGCTCCTGATTATGGCGCTCTACCGCGGGAAATATGAGGCCGAATTCGTTCTGGACGGCTGCGGCGCGCTCTGCCGCACCCAAGAGAATCAGGCAAAAAAGAACCGGATTGTCAACACGCTGACGATCGTTTTCGGATTTTTATCCGGAAAGCCTGCCGCCGCGGGCGCGGGAATGCTGGCGCAGGTGCGGCAGTCGGAATTTCTGACGTGGAATCATGTGAGAAAGGCGTCGTTCCATCCGAAGGGACATACGATTTTGCTGCGCGGCGGCTTCGCGGAAAGCATCGCCTTGTTTTGCACGGAAGAAAACTATCCGTCCGTTGAGGCTTTCGTGAGGAGAAAAACGAGCCGGTAACCATCTCCGCTTTTAAAAACGGCGCCGGCCCGCCCGGATCTCATGGTGATCCGCGGCGGATGCCGGTTCCCGGAAAGGTTTTGACATGAGACAAACGCACAAAATCGTTCCCCGTATCCTGATCTCGCTGTTGGGAGCCGCCCTGATTCTGGTGGGACTTTCCGAAGTTCTGCTCGGCTTTCTCGGCGAGAGGGCGCCCGGCGTCGTCACCGATATTCGCCGCGAAGGCGGAGAGCGTACGGACATCATCCCCAACAGATATACCTATAACATCAGTTACACCTTTACGCTGCCCGATGGAAGAGAGATCAGCGGATTCTCCAAAGAGATCGGCGACTCCGTTTATCTCAAAGCGGACGGCACCTCCGTGGTTCAGGTGCGGTATTTTTCCCTCTTTCCCTATTACAGCGTGATGGAACAGGACGCCGGGCTTGGGCTTGGACAACTGATTCTGATCGCGGCCGGAGGGTTTCTGATCTTCATCATGAACCGCAGGACAGGAAGATAAAAAATGACTTTCTCCGTCTGCCGGAAAGCGCCGGCGCATCATTATTACCGGACCGGCGCCGTTCCCGCTCAAAAGGGACCCTCATTCTCTTCCTTGCAGAGGCATATAAAAAATGGAGAGGTGGAATCCGCCTCCCCGTTTTTTTATTGTTTACTGAACTTCGTACATCCCGTGGCTGTGCATATAATTGAAAATCTGTTCGCCGTGGCGCTGCTCATCCTGCTGAATGTGCTGGAGCGTCTGCCGAACCGTCGGATTGGCCGCCTCAAAAATCCCCGTATCGTAAGTTCCGGAGACGAATTTCTCGGTCGCCAGCAGGTCGCTGCAAAGGAGTTTGTCTCCGGTATTGCCCATTGCGCCCTGATAGCTCGACTGCGGTGCCTGCGAGGCCTCCTGATCTTTGGAGGGCGGCGCCTGATAACCCTGTTCGGCCTGATTGGGGGCGGCCATGTCGGGCTGCTTTCCCTGAAGCATCTGGTCAATCATGTCGTAATGATGCTGCTCCTCAGAGGAGAGCGTGGTGAAGAGCTTTCTCAACAGGGGATCCTCCGCCTGCCCCGCGTAGTTTTTATATTTGGCGACACAGAGATCCTCCTGTTTTTTATCGTCCCCAAGCAGCATCCGCTCCTTTTGACTCAACTGTAACTGTGCCTGCATGGCGCTCCTTTCCGCGCGTCTTCCCCTCCTCCCTTCCGGCCTCCGGGATCCCGCGCCTTCCGCTCTTTTCCGGCAAAGCGGCGGCCGAATTTGAAGAGAATGGTTTCTTTTCCTTCCTATTCTGGCCATCTGAGGCGGAATTATGTATGCGCGGCAGAGATTTCCGGCAAAAAGAACGGCTCTGTGAAAAAAGTATCCCCGTCCTCCGATTTTCGGCCGTATCCGGCGGCAGACGTTCCCTGTCGGAAGCCATTCGGAACGGACAAAAAATCCGTCGGCAAAACCGGCGGATACGCTGTCCAACAAATGTCTCTTCGGAAACGCGCGTGCTCATAAAAGCGTCAAATCGTTATGCTCATGCGGAAACCGAAGCGGCATTTGAAAAATTCGTCTTCAGCGCCTCATCCTCATCGAGCGCGGTCGTTCCGGAATCATAGGGCTGCCTCTCCACCGTCAAGATCACCTGATCCGTTCCGAAATAATATCCGAACGTGTTCACGATGCTTTGAAGGATGATCTCTTCGTTCTCCGGCACGGCCCCGATCTCCGTCAGAAACGCCTGACTGAGATCGACCGACGCCCTTCCGTCGTCGCCGAGCGAGAGGCTGTTGATCATCGTATTTCCGAGTAGAACCGCCGACGTTCCGGCCGGGGCATCCTTATAGGCCGCCGCGAGAACGATTCCGGTCTCGTCGTTCGTATGGAATTCCACTTCCCGATCCTCGTAGACGATTGTCTGTTCCTCCGCGTCGGGATAAAAGAACCGGACGGTCTGCTTCAACGGCACATTTTTCTCGACCGCGCTCAAGGTAGAGGAAACCTCGGTATCCCCGAGAGGATAGACGACTTTGACGAGCCCCGCGCCTTTGGCATAATACTGCCGGGAGGCGTTGTTCGTTCCCTCCGTGGTGACCTCGACGACCGCCTCATAGTCCCCGGAGGGCGTGGAGACCGCCGCCGAGACGCTGGTGATCGACCGGGTGCTCCCATCCTCCAGCGTCCATGAGGTACCCACGACGATCGGCTCCGTCAGCAGGATTTCCTCCTCCGCCGCCTCGTTCAGATAATTTTGCCGGTGATAGGTCTCTCCGCGCGAAAAGGTCTGAACAAGTTTCCCGTCGGAGATGGAGATCACCTTGGCGACAACCGTGCCGCCGTTGTCGATCCTCTGCTGGACCTGAGTCTCCGAAATATAGTCGTTATAGACGGTATATGTGGCATATTCGTTGCCCGCCCCCTGATAGGTATAGCGGGTGTCGTTTTCAATCGGGAAGTAATCGCCGACCGTCTCGCCGCTCTCCGCCTCCGAAGAACTTTCCGGGAGCGACGAAGACGTATCCGGGGTCGTATCTCCTTTTCCCCAGCAGCCTGTAAAAACCGTCAGAAACAGGCAGATCATCAAAAAAGCCGATAGTTTCTTCATTCTTTTTCCTCCATCCATACGGTACCCGATTCCCGAAAGGAACAAAGTGTCTGTTCCTTTTCCAGATCGTCCCGTACGCTTATTTTGCACGGCGGGCCGGAGATTTATGTATGGTGGAAATGTGCCGCTTCCCAGATAAGAAAAACTCTCTTCTCATAGATTTTTCCCGAGCCGTTTTGTCTTTTTGGGCGCGGCGGATGTTGTTCCGGTGCGGTGACGCAGCCCCGGGCTCCTCCGGGAATGTGGCTATTGAACCGGCTTCATCACATAATGGTATTTAATCTTTGCCTTCTCCTGCGCATCCCTTCGGGCCTCATCCACCGCCTCTATGTTTTCAAGAAGCAGGGAAACCACATAGGAACAAAGCGAACCGTCCTTCACCATGGCGTTCAGCACGGCGGAGGCCTGTTTAAGCGACAGCGCTTTCCGATAAGGGCGATCCTCGGTGATGGCCGTAAAGACGTCCGCCACCGCCATGATCCGTGACCCCAGCGGGATGCTCTCGCTGTGCAGATGGAAAGGATATCCCTTTCCGTTCAGCTTTTCATGATGGAAGGAGGCCCATCTGTTGATCGTCTCGAAGCCCCGGATCGTCTGAAGCAGGCGATAGGTATAAAAAGTATGGCTTCTCATGACGTTCCGCTCTTCCGTGTTTAAGCTGCCCGGTTTATGCAGAATGCTCTGGTCGACCGCCAGTTTTCCCAAATCATGCAGGTTGCCCGCAATATACATCATCTTGCACTCGTTCTCCGAAAAGCCCGCCAGTTCCGCCAGTTTTTTCGCCGTCTCCGCGACGCCGGCGGAATGGTTCTGCGTAAACGGGTCCCGGAAATCGATGATGCTCGCGAAGATCTTTGTCAGATCAAGGATCCCGTCGATGTCAAGCTCGATCACATCGAACGACATGACGGTCGGCAGGATATAGAGCAGCGGCTCATAGACGGCGTCGAGCCAGATATATTCGTTTCCGCTGATTTCAAGAAAAGCGTCGACCGCCTCCGGCATAAAGACGGAGCCCTTTTTCTGAAGGACTTTTTCCCGTATCCCGTCGATCTGGTCGATGACATTCTGATTCGGGTCTATGGAGACCGCGATCCTGTCCGCCAGATGGAGGATATGGCTCAGGGGGTTCACTTCTCCGCCGCAGAATATTTTCCCTTCCCCGTTCTCCCACGGCACATGGTGGTAACGGATGATCTCGGCGGCGCCGGCAAGCGGGGGAAATTCCTCCAGAAGGCGCGCTCCCCGGAAAGCATGATCATGCGGCGACGGCGGCTCGTTTTCGATCATGGCGAGTCTCTCTTCCAGAGAAAATGCGCCGATGTCGTGCAAAAGCCCCGCGAGCATCAGATTTTTCTTCTCTTCCTGAGAAAGATCCATCTGTTCCCCAATCCGAAAAGCCAAATAAGCCACTTGTTTATGGTGACCCGCCACCTCATGGCTGATCAGATCCCCGGCGTTCGTCAGGCAGATCAACAGGTCATACAGACTGATTTTTTTCTTGTCTATTTTCATGATGAGAAAGCTCCTTATCTGTCAATCTTTGTATAATTATATATAAAAATCCATCTGTTTGACAAGAAGAACGGGTGATTTTTTTCTGCCAATTGTAAAAAAATATCGTTTTTTTACTTTTTAACAGGAAAAATGCTGATTCCCTATGACCTGCGGCGGAAGGCGGAACCCGGAACGTCAGGTTCTTCAAAATCCGAGAAAACGGCTCTTTCCTACTTTTGTAGGAGACATTTCCCCTGATTTCCTCCTTTTGACCGATGCCTTTTTTCTCTGTTTTCTCTAAACTGAGAGAAAAGGGGGATGATCCGTCATGGAGGCGATCGAAAAGCGGCGAAATCTGCTGGCTGCACTGCTGGCCGCCGGCCTGCTGCTTTCGGGCTGGTTTGTCCTTCAGAGTGCCGCGGAGTCGGCGGCTGTCTTCGGAGCTATGAGCACGGTCCTGCTCGTTTTGCTGATTTTGCAGATGCGTCGGCTGCGCGACGCAGACCTGATCCGGAACAACTGCATCCTCGCCGTGCCCTCGGCGGTGATCTTTCTCCCGGGCGGCGGTGAACAAACGGCACCGGAGGAGACCGTGGTATCCACCTTTGGCGTTCTGATCGGAAGCCGAATCTACAAATGGGGCTGCGACGGCGTACAGGGCGTGCGGCTCCGCTCGATCAGGATCGACCGGGAACGGATGTCCCTCTGCTTCGGCGACGGAGAGAAAGCCGCCCGGATCGAACTGCTGCACGGCATCCCGGACCTAAAGACCGTCATGGAAGTAAAACAGAAGCTGAAACACGAAACCGGCATCGAGGCATCCGTCTCCGGTTGGCATACGGAACCCGAGTGATTTTGTGAGATTGCTTCTCGCCGCCGAATCATACCGGCGGCAGGCGGTTTTTCAGATTTTATTCTTGAGTAGGAGGAATCCCTTATGTTTTGCAAAAATTGCGGGGCGATTTTGCCCGACAACGCCAGATTCTGTACGTCCTGCGGCGCGGAAATTTCCGCCGCACCTGCCGTATCTCAAACCGCGGCATCGGCGGCGCCGCCTGTCGCTCAGGGAACATCCGGCAGCCTTGTCGGTTATTCGAACCGCATCCATGACCCTGCCTTTGCCAAGTACATCAAGAACACCAACCGCTGGTCGGTCATTTTCGCGGTGGTTCTCGCGGTCGTTGCCGTCGTCGGCTTCTTCATTGCCGGAGCATCGGGCGTCGACGGGATGGAAAACCCCGAGGCGCTGTTCATCGGCCTCGGCGTCGGCGGAATGTTCCTCGCCATCGCGCTGTTCACCATCCTCGGCAGAAAACACAGCCGCACCTGGGACGGCGTCGTCGCGGACAAAACCGTTAAGAAAAAGACCCGCAACCGCGGCACCGGCAGTGACGACGACGATTACTATGTCGAATATTATACGGAGTACGCGGTCATCATCCGCGACGAGCGCGGAAAGACGCATCGGATCGTGCATGAGGACAACACCACCGTCTTTAACTACTATCAGGTCGGCGACCGTGTGCGGCACCATGAGGGCCTCAATTCCTATGAAAAATACGACAAATCGCAGGACAGCATCATTTTTTGCAACGCCTGCGGAACCCTCTGCGACATCCATCAGGATGTTTGTCCCCGCTGCAAGTGCCCTTTGCTGAAATAAGGATTTTGCCGTCAGATTATGACTAAAAATCATCCATAGGCCGATTCTGCGGAATCTCCAGCGCAAAATAAAAAGCAGGAAACCAAGTCCGTGTTTCCTGCGGCGCGGCCGCAAAGATTCCGATATCGGCATTATAAAATACCCCCGAACCGATCCTTCCCGGAAAGGGAAACCGGCGCGGGGGTATTCCTTCTATCCGCGGCACCGCCCGCGGAACCTGTTTCAAACTTTACGGCGTATCTTCCGGCGCCTGTGCGATCGCGCCCAGATTTTGGAGCGTTCGGGCGGAAAGATCGTATCTATACCGATCAACCTCGCCGTCCGCAATGCGCGACAGATAAAACAGTACGGCGCCGTCCTCCATGACGAAACTCGGGTGGTCGTAGTTCCACTGTTTGCCGGCCCATTCGTTGCCGAGCACCTGCCCGCCGACGGTGTTATATTTCTCATCCAGCTCATAAAATACGTCCGTGAAGATCCCAACGACCTCCTCCGTCTTCAAATCATAAAAACAAAGACCGTCGGCGGAGGAAGTCTGATCGTCCTTCCCCGGAATTGTGCGGAGAAACACCACCGCATTTTCGGCCGTGCCGACCACATACATAGCGTCGTCCGTCAGAAGTCGTTCCCCGGAAAGGCCGAGCTCAAAGAGGCTTCCGTTCGTATTGAGCAGTTCCGGGTCGCGGAAACCGGTGTAATAGGCCTTTCCGTTTGTGGTATAAACTTCGTTGACCGGCTGCAAATAGGAGCGGTCCAGCCCCGTCGCCTGAGCGTAAATCTCCCATGCGTCACGGCTCGCCGAGACCAGCGCCCCGGTATCGCTGTCGAAAATTCCAATATTCGCCGGCGACGAAATATAAAAATATCGCTGATCGAGCCATTCGATCTGCCACACCTCCGGCACCGTGAGGGAACCTTCCTCGTCCCGGATATAATCCAGTCCGTCCGTCCGCACTTCCAAATAAGGCAGGTAGACGTACCCTTCCGGGCTGCTGTCCGCTACGGTGACACTGAGGGAATGATCCCAGTTTTCATCCGTGGTCAGGATGCCGGTCAGGTTTCGGGTGTCGCCGCTATCAAGAGCGATGTCCCGAAAAAAGACTTTTTGATTACCGGTGTACCAGAGAACGCCCTCCGTCTCCATCTCCGGCTCAAGCCCCGACAGATGCGACTCCACCTCGGATTCGCGCATCTCCGCAACGGTCATGTCGCTCGGCTCCCGGGCGCTTGCCGTCTCTTCTTCCGATACGGAGAACTGCGGTACCGACGACTCCGGTTCCGACGTCTCCGGCTGCGATTCGCTTTCCGGATTCTGCCCGGAGAAGCACCCTGCGAGCATCATTATAGTGGCCAACAGTACCAAAAAACGTCCTGCTTTCTTCAATGGATGTTTCCTCCCGTTTGTTTTTTTGCTTCTTCGGCCGGTAGGACCGAAATTCCCGGCGCCTCATTTCATGAACCGGGATGCCGGGTTTTTATGCTCGTTTTTTGCGCCTGTCGCGACTCCGTTTCGCCGTCTGTTTTTATTGTATGATAAGAAAAACTTGTCTGAAAGCAATCCGACGGCTTCTCCCATACGCCCGGGCGGCAAAGACGTCTTCGTTTGCGGCAGGGAGCCGAAACAACTCGTTCTTCCTCTGGGCACGACATATATCGCTAAAAGAAGTTGCGGCGTTTTTATGAATCCCATATAATGGGATTATCCCGATCAGATGGGTGAAAATATCCCGGCGATACAGGAGGTTCAACGTAAAAACGGCATCGCGGAGACCGGATGATTCGTTTTCCGCGGAAAACGAGTTCTTGTCATGACCGGCAGTCCCAAGTAAAATGCGGGAACCTCCGGGCCTTCTCAGAAAGAGTCCCCTTCGCGCTTTCCTGTCTCGGAGACCGCCTGCCAAAAGCCCGCTTCCCGTAAAGCAATCTCATTCGGTGGGCCGCTCTTCGAGATTTTTAAGAATTTCGCGGTACCGCACGGTCGCAAGCTCGCTCGGTTCCCCAATTTTGCAGAAGGAAAGTTTCGCCAACTTCGGAACCACACGCTCCACGACGATCCGGCCGTTCTTCAGCTTGGATTCCAGCGTGTGGAAGGCCTCTAAAAAGCGGGGATCCTTCTTCGCCCGGTCATAAAAAGACAGGACGTAGACGTACAGAAACAGATTATAGTTCCGGAACGGGTACTCCACCTGCATAAAAAGCGTGCCGATGCCGTAATGGCAGGGGCCGATCGGCTTCCGGATCGTCCAGTGCTCCAACAGGAACTCCACGGCGCGGTCGAGGGCCGGCTCTTGATTCAGGAATTCGCTGAAACGGAACGCATCCAGCGCCACAAGGGTCGGATGCGGATTGGAGAACTCCGTCTCCGGGCCATGGCCGAAGCTGAATTTGTTGCAGCGCCAGCCGCCGTCCGCGTACTGCGTCTCCAGCAGATGGCGAAAGGTCTTTTGCAGCCTCTCGTCCTGCGCGTACCCCATGTGGCAAAGTACGTTTGCGGCGTTTGCGGTCTGGCAGGGATAGATGACGCCCTGCGGATACAACCGGAATCGCCCGTCTTCCTGCCAGACGCTGAAGATCAGGGCCGCGGCCTCTTTCATCAGCGGATCGTCGGGCTCCATGCCCAGCTCCAACAGGTAGGATACACACTCCAGCGCGGAAAACGGCGCTCCTTTAATCAAACGCTTATCCGGCGTCGTCCAGAGGTCTCCCCCCTGATCGTGGAGGTGCGACAAAATCGCGTCCACATCCGGCTCATACCGTTTTTCAACCGCCATATCCGTTCCTCCCTCCGTACACAACTCCCGCCGGCGCCCGCCGAAAAGCGGACGGACAGGCCGTTCCAGACGGAAAATCTGCGTTCTCCGATCAGCGACCGGAGTTCCTCCTCCGACGGCGCCTTTTCCAGCATGACAGATTCTTCCTCTTCTGATTTTTCATAAAAACGCTTTATCTTACCGGTCCGCGCCCGCAGACTCTGCCGGAGTGGACCGGCGCGCCTCGTCCACGGTTTTTTCGCTTTTATTTTAACACATCATCCGAAAAAATTCGACTGCCGCCGCGGACTGTTTTTTAAAGCGGAAAAGATACTGAAAGAGGAAACTTTGCCGCCGCGGGAGGCCGATTTCTCTTGAAAAAGACATAAAGATTTGCTATATTTTGTCTGACATGAAACCGCTGTAAACGATGCCCGCCGATGTGCGCCGAAAGGAGGGAACCTGTGATGCTTTCCGGAAAAGCCGAAAATCCGTCCGACCGGAAACGAATCCTCCGGTATCTCGCGCTCTTAGCCATCCTCGGCTTTGCCGTCTATTACTTCCTGCCGAGAATCGCAACGCTCGAAAATTCGCTCAAGGTTCTCCGCTCGATGTCGGTCTGGCTCGTCCTTTTGGCGGCGGCAGCCGAAATTCTGAGCTATGTCGGGAGCGGGTACCTGCTCAAAGCCATCATGAAGCTCGGGAAATCCCGCTTCACCATCTTCCGCGGCGTTCTGATTACGTTGGCCGCGGCCAGCATTGGGCTCGTAATGGGCGGCTGGGTCACCACGGCGGCAACTACTTATTATTGGGCCTCCAAGGAAGGCTCCGCCCCGAAGGAATCCAAGCTGACCGGCTTTCTGCCGACGCTCTATAACGACGTTCTGATGACGCTGCTGACGGGCGTGGGTCTTTTGCATCTGCTGATCGTCCATGACCTTTCGGATGCGCAGATGGTGCTCTATGGAACCATCTTCTTTCTCTGGGTACTGGCGCTGCTGATCGTCGTATATGGAATGCGCCGCCCCCAGCGGATCGAATCTATGGCCCAAAAAGTGTTCGACGGCCTCCGGCGCCTCTTCCGGCGCACCAAAAAGACGACGATCGTCCACGATACGGTGAACGACGTCTACACGGGGCTGATGCTCCTAAAGGGGCGCGGATGGGTCCGGCCCGCCGCCGGCGCCTGCATGAATCTCGGTTTCGAC
>ERZ795048.593-NODE-593-length-37118-cov-8.080619_pt1 | contig 37118 bp, 29 predicted proteins | sample MGYA00375132_ERZ795048 | MGnify/ENA primary metagenome ERZ795048 (study PRJEB30177, sample SAMN05720225) | activated sludge metagenome | isolation source: Anaerobic digester | place: Hong Kong | collected 2014-12-17 ...
CACTCACTCGCCGCGCCTTGTATTACAGGCATTCTAACGATCTTAACCTGCACTGGTTAGAAATGCAGCTTAACCATTTCCCGACCGGAATTGTCAAACTCTCATTTCCATTAATTCACTACAGATACTATAATAAACGCTGATCTGATCCCGGGAGTTTACAGGTCAGATTTCAAAATATACGATCAACCCGCAATTCGTAACCGGAAAAGCGGCTCGAAGAGAGGCAGTCAGGCGCTGGAATGAGTTCCGCGAAGGAAAAACTCAGGGAAGCATGGTTATTTGCCACATCGCCGGCGAAATTCCTGGCGATGATAAATATCATTTGCGCGGCTCTGAGCTTCATCACAGGAATCGTCACGGCCCGCATCCTCGGCCCCGGGCTTATCGGGATAACCGCGATCATCCTTGGGGTCGGCAACACAATCAATGCGTTTCTCGATGTCAGGCTCCCAGAACTTGCAGGAAAACTCTACTACAAAGACGATATGGAAACACCAGAGGAAAAACAGCGGCACCGCGCAAGCGTTCTTGTTATTTGCGTGTCTTTCCTCGGCGTGCAATCGCTGCTGCTTTTCCTGCTTACCATCGGCATCAGCCTCGTGGCGATCAGCCATTTCACAGATTCAGAAGTAAGACTCAGCTGGATAATCGGGGCCGCATTCTTTGTCGCCACAACACGCTGGGGAAACTCGTTCCGGTTCCTTCTGCGGTTCAGCAATAAGTTCTATCTGCTTGGCGTGTGGAAACTGATAGGCCAGCTTGCATCCATGGCCATTCTGATCCCCATTATCGCAGTAATGCGTAACATCGACGGCTACTTTCTGGGCCGCGTGATCTACGGCGCGGTAAACCTGCTGATGTTCACCTCGGTCACGCTTTACGTCTGGACCCGGATGCAGCATCTGCCGATATTCAGGCGCGACATTTTCGATAAGCTGCCTCTGTATCTTAAAGAATACAGGTTCCTGATATTCGGCAATCTGCTCGGTTATGCCAAGATGCTGCACCGTGGAATCGACGTGCTGGTGGTAGGCCGGTTCTGCGACGATGAGACAACCGGAGTGTACCGTGTCGCCCGCACGCTCACCGACAGCCTGTACCTGCTTTTCGAGGCTTTCAACCAGGTTTACTTCCCGAAATTCCTTGAGCTGATGTCTAAAAAAATGAAGAGCGAATACGGCAGGCTCGTCGGAAGAATTCTGCGGATGGTTGCCGTTCTTACCGCAGGATTATTCCTCGGCGAATGGCTCGTGTTCCCGCACCTGATCGCGCCGGTGATGTCCGAAAAATTCGTCGGCGTCGGACTCGAGATGACCGTAATAATTATGACAATTCCGTTCTTCTTCGTAACCGGCGTTCAGTTATGGGTCTGGCCGATGTTTGTAAGCGGAAATCGAATAGGCGCATTTACAGTTCTCACATTCGTCGCCTGCATCGTGCAGTATGCCGTAATCCTGATTCTAAACAGCATTTTTACTCCGTCCGCATTCACAGGCGCAGCGGCGCTTTCAAGCCATTATCTTTTCCTGTATCCCATACTCGCCCTGCTTGCTTTTAAATGGTTTCCCGACTATCTTTATATCGGCAAATCAGACGGAGGAATATCTTGAGCATTCCCGTGCAAACAGGCATCCATGTGGTAATGATCGGAACCGACCGCACGGTATTCATGAACAACGCTCCGTCAGACACACTTGCCCGCCAGATCGAATACGGAAATACACTCGAAAATCTGTGCCCCGGAAGCAGGCTGAGCATAATTGTTGAATGCCGCGACCTTGTCGCAAGCAGGTTCGAGAAGGGGAACATTGTCTTTATCCCCGTGCAGGGGAAGCGGCCATTTTGCCTGATGCGAGTCTATAAAACACTTGCCGCGATCGAGCGGGAACGTCCCATCGACGTGATATCTCCCCAGACGGTTTTTGATGACGCATGGATCTCGCTGATTTTTAAAAAGATTCACGGACCGGCAGTTGTCGGGCAGTTGCATTTCGACATGTTCAACGAGCACGCCAAAGCCGGGATGATGGGACACGGGATAAAAGCCGGAATCAGACACAGACTCGGGCTTGAAGCGATAAGAAGAATGCAGGCGGTGCGCGTCGTTGGAAGAAGCATAAAAAACAATATCGAAAAACATGGTCTGAACAGAAATGTCAGCCTGCTGCCTGTACCGGTTACAATGAAACCGGCCTCAGATAATACTGAAAAAGAAAGTGCGAAAAGCATACTCGCTGTGGGCAGACTTGTATTTGATAAAAATATATCGGACTGGCTTCGAGTAGCAAAAATTGTTGCAGACAGTGACAGTGACGTCGGTTTCGATATAGTCGGCGACGGGCCGCTACGCGGCGAACTTGAAGAACAGTCGCAGGGCCTCGGTTTGCAGGATCGCGTAACATTTCACGGTGCAATACCTTATGAACAATTGCCGCCGGTATACAGAAAAGCGGGAGTGTTCCTTCTGACATCGCATTTCGAGGGGTTCGGCCGGGTGATCGTGGAATCTTACCTGAACGGAACACCGGTTGTCGCGCCTCGGATTACCGGGCCCGAGGATATCATCGAGAACGGGGTATCTGGGTTCCTGCACGAGCCGGGAGACATTGAAGGAATGGCCGAAAGCGTTCTCAAGATAATCAATGATCCAAATCTGTCCCGCGCAATGGTTGAAGCCGGGCGCGAATTCATACGAGGGCAGTTCGATCCGAAAAAGCTGACACTGGAATGGATGAAACTGCTCGCTGAAACCGCCGGATCACAATCCGGAAACATAATCAAACCATTGAGATCAACTTTTTCGAGATGGCTGCATTTATCGAGAGGTTCGCGTTCTCTCCTGCGGAGTCTCCAGTATGAAAGGCTTGAAGGTATCGAGATCGAGGGAAAATCAATTGATCTCGGCGGCGGCGCGAAAGCGGACTACCTGGATTTGATCAGAATTAAAGGAAGCCTTGAATCGATAAACATCAATCCCGCCATGAAGCCAGATATTACCGCGGATTTGAACAAGCCTCTGCCAATAGAAACAGGAACTTATGACAACGTGATATCGTTCAACACGTTCGAACATATAAAAAACGAAGACTTGCTGATGACGGAAATGCTCAGGATTATGAAGCCGGGCGGCTCGGCACACATTATGGTTCCGTTCCTGTTCAGGGAACACGGCTCGCCTCAGGATTACAGCCGTCACACAGCGTCATGGTGGATAGACAAGCTGACCGAATCAGGCGCTGCCGCCGGTTCGATTTCAGTTGAACCTCTTGTGTGGAGCCGAACCGCCTCCGCGATAGCAAATCTTGAAGAGGGTTCTTCTGGAAAAATCACACGAAAAGTCGTAATGTTATATGACGCTGTAAAACAGTTGAGATGGCATGGGATGGAAAGGCTGCCCGCGGGGCCGGCGCGAAAATATTCGCCCTGCGCACTCGGCTATTATATAACTTTCAGGAAAGAGAGCATTTCAAACTGAACAAATGAAGCGGATATACACCAGGCAGGACAGATACGATATCGTAGCGGACGCATTGCGAAGCGGTCGAGGCAGCATACTCGATATCGGAGCTCGCGACAGGATTCTGAAAAGCAGGCTGAACGGGGGATATGATTACTTTTCCGCTGATGTGGTAGACGGACATGATTACACTATCAACCTTGAAGATAAACTCCAATTCGAAGACAATAAATTCGATTTCGTGGTCGCGCTCGACGTGCTGGAACACATCGAGAATATTCACGGCGCATTTCATGAGCTGGCCCGAACTGCGGGAAAGATGCTGATAGTATCGCTTCCGAACATGGCGTGTCTTAAACAAAGAACTGCATATCTAACGGGAGGCGTTCTCGCAACAGGAAAATATGATCTTGATCCTGAGCCGGCATGCGACCGGCACCGATGGCTGACGGTTTACCCGGAAATGAATAATTTTATTGAGGAAAACGCAGCTTCTGCAGGATTGAGAATTGAGCGTATTGTGGATGAGATGGAACATGGAAGGTTCATGAGCCGGTTCGCGCTCGCGTGTTCGCATCTCGGCATTGCGCGAGACGGCTTGATGACCTGCCGCTGCGTCTATTTTCTTTCAAAAACATGACTATGACTATAATTGATAACATGAACAAATATGAGCTGATCGGCGAACTGACCGCCGAAGCGAGAGGAACCATAATCGATATCGGCGCCCGCGACAGAAAGCTCAAAGATTACCTTAAATCCGATGGGCTTGAGTACCTGTCAGCGGACATGGACCCGGACGCCGGACACGATATCACGCTGAACCTTGAGAACAGGGTGGAATGCGATGATGGGGCTTTCGATTACGTTGTCGCTCTCGACGTTCTGGAACATGTGGACCGGATACACGATGCTTTTTCAGAGTTGATAAGAATAACGGGGAAAAAGCTTTTCGTATCACTGCCGAACATGTCCTGCCTATCGTTCCGCGTGCATTACCTGAGACACGGAAAATTGAGCGGGAAGTACGAGCTCACGCCCGAACCGCCCGGAGACAGGCACCGCTGGCTTACCGGGTATGACCAGGGCTGCACGTTCATAAACTCGATTGCTCAACAGGCCGGCTGCAACGTGAAACAATACGATATCCTCAAAGGATACGGAAGAATTCACAAACTTGTTTCGCTCCTGCCGCTGCCGCAGGGACTGAAAACCTACACGGTCCTTTTTGAGGTCGCCAGATGAGAGTCCTTATTATAAATTACGAAATGGATGAAAAGTCCGCCGTTCTCGCATGGCAGGCAAAAGTCGCACGCGAAATCGCACGTCTCTGCGAACACGTTCTCGTGCTTACCGACAAGCTGGGTAAATTCGAGCCTGCGCCCAACATGGAAGTTGTCAAACTCCCGGTCAGGCCGTTCGGGGTGCCCCGCAGGTTCGGCGGCGCGCGGCTTATGAACCTGCATGTCGCGCGGCTTTGCAGACAGCACAAAATCGATGCTTGTTTCATCCACATGGTCACAAGATGGGCATATATGCTCAAACCCTGCTTCAGCGCCATGCGTATACCCGTGCTGATGTGGTACGCACACGGCACCGTAACGCCCGAGTTGCACCGCGCTCTCGAAGCAACGGACCGCGTGGTGACATCAACGCCTGAAGGGTTCAGGATCGAGTCTGAAAAAGTCCGTATTATCGGACAGGGAATCGACACTGATTTATTCACTATACCGCAACACAACCCCGACAGTAATGAACTTGTTTACGTGGGCCGGATATCTCGCCGGAAACGGATTTTGCTGCTGATCGATGTGATGAATGAGATACTCGAATCCGAACCCGGGCTTCCCATCGCGCTCAAGGCCGTAGGCCCGGGCATGACGGACGACGACCGCGCATACGACAAAGAACTCAAAGCGAAAATAAATGATTACAGGCTCTCGGACCGTGTCGAAATCACGGGCCACATGCCGATCGCCGAACTGCCGTCGCTCTATCGCAGCGCTTTTCTTCACATTAATGTGAGCGAGACCGGCAGCATGGATAAAACCGTCAACGAATCGCTCGCCTGCGGTTGCCCGGTTCTGACAAGCAACCCTGCTTTCGGCGAACTTCTCACCGGCTATCCCGACTTCAGGATTACAGACGATCACCCTTCCGCTATTGCGAAACAGGTGGTTAAATTGTATAAAATCAGGAATGAATTCGATCCTTGTGAGCTGAGAAACCTGATCGTCGGAAAACATGATTTGAAATCCTACGCGGCGAAAATCGTCAATCAGCTCAGGGAAATATCCGAGCGCGGTTAAAACCCTCGCGGCTCTGGAGCGGATTTGAAAATTCTACTTGTTACAAATATATTTCCACCGGAGATCGGTGGGCCCGCTTCTTATATCGACCGGCTGGGACACGCTCTCAGCTCAGACGGCACCGATGTCACGGTTGTTTGCGTTTCACGAACTCCCGCAGACCCCTCGGACGCGGGCCGTCCATTCAGAGTCCGCAGGGTCTGCAACAGAAATAGAATTAAATTCGAGATCAATCTCCGTAGAACGCTCGGCATCGAGCTGGCACGGCATCGCAACGTGCTGGTAAACGGGCTTTATGACAGAGTTTACTCGATAGCCGGACCGATGCGACGTTCTTACATCACAAAAATCGTCGGCGACGACGCATGGCAGACGGGCCGCAACAGCGGGACCTGCTCTGTTTCTATCGATGAGTTCCAGCAGACCGAGCCCGAGAACGCCGCGCTCCGTTCACTGGTTCAGCGCCGCAATGCGCATGTCAGGCACGCGAGTGCGGTTATCGTTCCGAGCGAATACCTGAAGAATATGGTTGCCGGATGGGGCGTTCCCCGCGAGCGGATCAGAGTAATACATAACGGCACCCGCCTGCAGGAATATTCGAAATATGAGCCCCGGCAACGTGAAGGCGAAAAGATGAAAGTTGCGTTCGTCGGCAGGCTGACAAACTGGAAAGGCGTAGAGACAATCCTTCTCGCGGCGCGCGACACCGACGGCATCGACTATACAATAATCGGAGACGGGCCATCGGAGCCGATGCTCAGGACTCTCGCCGCGCAGCTCGGGCTGGAAGAAAGTGTGCGGTTCACCGGCAGGCTGGACGCCGCGAGGGTCCGGGAAGAGCTCTCGCGCTGCCATGCGCTTGTACTGACATCTCAATACGAGGGTCTTTCTCACACTCTGCTCGAAGCCTGCGCGATGGGGCTGCCATGCATCGCGTCGGACTGCGGCGGGAATCCTGAAACGATCCGCGAGGGACACAGCGGATTCCTGATCCCCTACGGCGATCCGGATGCGCTGCGCGACCGCCTTGTAACACTGCGCGACGACGAGAAACTCCGTTTCAAACTCGCGACCGGCGCTAAAGACTCAAGCAATGATTTCTCGTTCGATAAAACAATGGAAGAAACGATAAAACTCATCTCCGAAGTATCGGGGGAATGCCGTTGAATCCCGTAACGCACATTATGGCATTTCTCGAACAGCCGGGCACATCCGCCTTCAGCGGCGCGGAGAACCATCTCGCGATTCTCATGAAGGCTCAGGCGCAGGCCGGTCAGCGCGTTGAACTCTGCGCTCTCGCTTATTCGTTCGAAGAAGAACTTGTAGAGAGATTGAATGAACTATCAGGCTCCGGGATTGAAATCCAAAGGTTCAAACTCAAAAAAACCGACTCATGGATTATCCACCAGGCACGAGAAGCGCGCCTGGTTTTCGAACTGGGGAATTTCCTCAAAAGCAGAAAAAACAATATTGTTCACGCCCACATGGATCTGGCAGGCAGAGTCGGCAGGCTTGCCGCCCGAAAAGCAGGCTGCAAAAATATTGTTATAAGCTTCCATAACAATCCGCCCAGCTATGCGTCCGGAACAAAAAAGGCCGAGTTGCTTTTTCTCGACAGATTCACCAGTCGCAGCATCGCGATATCCGGCGCGGTCCATGAACTGCTGGTTGATACGGTCGGGATACCATCGGAAAAAGTTGATGTCATCAGGTACGGGCTTGCCTCGCCCGCCCTGCCACGCCCGAGCGATGTGCTGAGAGACGAGATAGGCATTCCGCGCGACGCATTCGTCGCAGGTCTTGTCGGCCGCCTCACGGAGCAGAAAAACATCCCGCTTTTCATCAATGCACTGGAGCGGCTCCCGGATGTTTTTGGAGTGATCGTCGGCGCTGGAAAACTTGAATCCGAATTGCGAGGGCTTGCTGAATCAAAAGGGATCCGGAATATAAAATTCCTCGGATACCGCGCTAACTCGGTCGAGATCACTTCCTGCTTCGATGTCTTCTGCCTGCCTTCACGCTGGGAGGGACTCGGACTTGTTCTGATCGAGGCAATGTTCCAGAACGTGCCGATAATAGGAAGCCGGGCGGGCGCGATCCCCGAGATTCTTTCGAACGGCGAGTACGGGCTGCTGTTCGATTCAGATGACCTCGACGGGCTTATCAGGAATATCGAACATGCTCGCGACAATCGACAGGAGATGCTCGACATGGCGGAGCGCGCAAAAGATTACGCCGGCAAAACTTTCACAGTTGACGCTATGCTTTCCAGGACTACTGCTTTTTATGATAAAGTCTTAAATGATAAAAACTGACGGGCCGTGAGCATCGGCATTAATTGCCTGGTAAATTATGAGTTTTGACAGTTCAATTTTCATTGTTTTTTTTGCAGCATTTTTCGTGGTCTATCACCTCTGCTTCAAATCGTTCCGCGCACAGAATATGCTCATCCTGATCGGGAGCTACGTTTTTTACGGCTGGTGGGACTGGAAACTTCTCTGGCTTATAATAACCTGCACAGCGGCAAATTATATCGCGGGAATGATGCTTTCGCGCCAGGCCCGCCCCGCCGTCAGAAAAACCATCGTCGCGACATGCGCGGCCATAAGCCTCGGGATTCTCGGCGTTTTCAAATACTTCAACTTTTTCGCCGCCGGATTAGAGGCTTGCCTGAACACTCTTGGAATCAACGCGGGACTGCCGACTCTCAGACTGATATTGCCGATCGGCATTTCTTTTTATACGTTCCAGTCTCTCGCGTACACAATTGATATCTACCGCGGAAGGATTGAGCCCGAGCGGAATCCCGTTACTTTTTTTGCTTTCATCGCTTTTTTTCCACAGCTTGTGGCCGGCCCTATCGAGCGCGCATCCAGGCTTCTCCCTCAATTCAACAGGCCAAGGACCGTGTCTGAACCAGGCATGCGCGAAGCGATATGGATGATCTGCTGGGGCTTCTTTCTCAAAACCGTCGTTTCAGACACTCTCAGTATTTACTCGGATTACGCTTTCTCCGAATCAGCGTCGTCGGGAATGCTTACCATAGCAGGCGTCATAGCTTTCAGTATTCAGATATACTGCGATTTTCATTCATACAGCATCATCGCGCGCGGCACCGCCCGTATGCTTGGGTTCGAACTGATATGGAATTTCAATCAGCCATATTTCGCGGTTTCGCTCCAGGACTTCTGGCGCCGATGGCACATCAGCCTCAGCACGTGGCTGCGCGACTATCTTTACATATCGCTGGGCGGCAACCGGCGCGGCAGGGCGCGAACATATATCAATCTACTTTTAACCATGCTGCTTGGCGGGCTATGGCACGGCGCCGCATGGAACTTCGTGTTCTGGGGCCTGCTTCACGGCGTGGCGCTTGCCGTGGAAAGGTTCTTCAGGGAATCGCGAACCGGCAAATCAAAAATGCCGTCCATTCTTTCATGGGCAGCTACAATGATACTGGTCGCCACAGGATGGTTTTTCTTTCGCTGTGATTCCTGGTCAATGATAACAGCTATGGCAGGCTCGCTCTTGAATCTTTCCTGGGATCCTTTCGCGGCTGAATGCCTCCTGGGAACTCTGGCCGTAGCCCTTCCGGTTGCCGCATTGGAAATATGGACATACCGAGCAGGCAGCCAGCTCGCTCCGGCAAAACTCAACCGCTTCTGGTTTGCCGTTGCAACAGGCCTGGTTATGATTTTCGTCTTCATCACTTTTAACAGGAGCTATAATGAGTTCATTTACTTCCAGTTCTGATTCCGGGCATGGAACAAACCCTGTCGAAGCCGTTCTTGCTCTTTTCCGCTCATCATGGCTCAGCATAGCTTTCTGCGTTTTTCTCATACTGGCGGGCGGAGCCTGGTACAGATATCAACGCCCGAGAGAATTCAGCAGGAACCTCGCCGATACCATAATAACCGAACAGCTGTTTCGAGCCGCCTCCATTGAAGACTTCGACATACTTATCATGGCTGATTCGTCGGCGCTTATGGGCATAGACGCTGTAGCTTTATCACAACTCTCCGGCAGGCGGGCTGAATCCCTCTGCACCGTTGGAACTATCGGGCCCAGAGGTTTCGCGGAAATATTGAACTCTCTTTCTTCGCATTACCGAAACATTCCGGTCATCATTGTAATGTTCTCCGGTTTTTCGCTGAATATCCCTGCAGAGACTTTCGCCGGTATCCCTGAAGAGCAGAAGATTATTTCCGGCACATATACCAGGCCGCTGAGTTTTGTCAGGGGGGCAAGATCAAAACTTTTCGAGGATTTCTTCAAAAAATGTACGTTCATCCCATCGCCCGGAGTTTATGGAATTTACTACGGGGACTCCCATTCAGTCAGGTCCTTTATTTCAGCTTCTCACGGCAGCTTGATCGAGCCGGATATGAAACTGACAAAGGCTTTCGCCGGCCCGGATTTCTATCGATACGAAATTTCACATGAGATCGAATCAAAGATGTATTACTTACGAGATGCGCTCAAAAATTTCGATACCGAAAATGTTTTCCTCGGAATTTCTCCTTTCCCTGAAATGTTCGGCGACGAAGAAACTTACAGAACAAGGGACAAAACATTGCAAAAGCTTTCGGAAATCCTGGATATAGACGCCGATCATATTATCACTCTTCCTCCGTCTATGGACGACAACCTCTTTTCGACCTTCTCTCATATGAATAAGCAAGGCCGCGACAGATTCACTGTTATGCTTAACGAATTCCTCGTTGAAAAAGACGCCTTTCATTCAAACTGATCATTGCCGCAAAACGATTGCCGAACTTATTTCTTTTATGTTCTGGCGATTCTATATAAAATAGTGTTATCCAAAAGAGGAGGGTAAACAATGAAACCTATCCTGAAAATGTCATTGATTGCAATCATTACCATCATGATCACAATCACTTCGGCTTCGGCCAAAGATATTTCTGTCGACAACAGGTCCGGCGCTCCGCAGGTGCGGCATGCCGCCGGGAGGCTTATTGAACGGCTCGAATCGCTCGGGCATACGGTAACAAACGGCGCCGCCGATCTGGCGATAACGATCGAGGGCGCGCCTCCCGCCGGTCTCACGGGTCCGCCCACCCCTTCCGGACCGGAGTCATACTCGATTCTGATCGCGCCCGGGAAAGCGCACATTGCAGGCTCCGACGCTGTCGGCACTATGTACGGAATATACGATATCATGGAGCAGATCGAGATGCGCGGAGCTTCCGGTATTGTGCAACGTGAGAAATCCCCGATGCTCAAGCTGAGGGCGGTCAACCCGTTCTTCCACATCCAGTCTTTCTGGGATAAAAAATCGTGGTACTACGATGAGGAATACTGGAAAAGCTACCTTGATACGCTTTCGGAGGCCCGTTACAACCTGCTCGACATCCACGCGATGTACAATCTCGTGAAAACAAATTTCCCGAACGCATACCTGTACCTTCTTAAAATAGACGAGTTCCCTGATGTGGGAGTGCCGGAAGAGGACGCGAAAATAAATCTCGCGATGTTCAACAAAATAATCGAACTCGCCGACGAGCGCGGCATCAGGGTCAGCCTGATGAGCTACCACGCGAGCTGGGAAATGCCGGAGCTGGAAAACGAGGTCGCCTGGCCGTCGGATGAGCAGCTCGAAAAATATACCGCCGCCGCCGTGACACAGATAATTAACCAGTGCCCGAAGCTCTGGATGGTCGGGTTCAGGATCGGCGAAAGCGGGAGAAAATCGTCTTTCTTTATCAACAGCTATCTAAAAGGAATCAAAAATGCAGACCGCGAGGTAAACATGTTTACGCGCACATGGGCTGCCCCGGTTGAAAGCGTTCTCGCTGTCGCGGACGCCTACCCCAACCGCACGTTCCTTGAAATAAAATACAACGGCGAGCAACTCGGACTCCCGTACCATGCGCTGACCTCAATGACCGTCGAGTATGCATTCACGCCGAGCTACACATACGAGGATTATCTCGACTGGCCGCGCACTTATGAAATACTCTGGCAGATTCGCTCGAACGGAACCCACAGGCTGTTCCGCTGGGGCGATCCCGAGTTCGCGCGCCGCGCGATGGTCGCCTGCAAACTCGGCGACGGCGCCGGCTTCACGATGGAACCGATGACCGCCTATTACGCGCCGACCGACTTCTTTCACAAAAACCCGGAGGACTGGACATATTTCCGATGGGACCACCAGCGCAACTGGTTCTGGTATCACGTATGGGGCAGACTGTCCTACGACCCGGATACGCCAGAAGCCGTGTGGCTCAACATGTTCTCCGAACGGTTCGGCCCAAAAGCGGCAAAACCTGTCTTCGACACTGTGGTATCGAACAGCCGCGTGGTGCCTCTCATCTTCTCGTACCGTTTCATGGGCCCCGACCACCGCGACTTCGCGCCGGAATACGAAAACGGAATGTCGCTGCTCAACTTCCTGCGCAACCGCCCGCTGGACAACTTCTACCTCCAGTCTTGCGACGAGTTTGTCGACGGCTGGATACAGCGCCACCCGCGCGCGCAGATTTTCCAGTCCGGCAGAAAAGTCGAGAATTACACGTTCTCGGAGCGGATGGACAAAAAACCGTTTATCGGCGGAAGAGTCGGCCCGTTCGAGTTTGCCGACATGCTCGATACTTATATAAGAGAATCCGAAAATGCTTCGTTAGCCGCACGGCAGATACTCGGCTCGGATTCTCAGGAATTCAATGACATCGATATCGAACGCAGAATGATCAGTTACCTCGGGGGCTACTACGCGGACAAGTTCCGCGCCGCAACTCACTGGGGCCTGTTCCGAAAAACCTTCGCCCTCGAACATTTCAGGCTCGCGGAGGAATACACGCTCAAAGCCCATGAAAACTGGCGCCGGCTAGCGAACCTCGGCGAAAAAGAATACCGCGGCCTGCTCGACACGCTGCGGATGAAATCGACAAACTTCCAGTGGCGCGACGAGATACCGAAGCTCGCTGAAGATCTCGAAGATCTCCACGACGCCTTCGGCCTCTGGGAGAATTTCATGAAGGACCACACCGGCGACAACATCGCTCTCGCCCATGTCCCGCCTTACGGAACGGTCGCTCCCAACAGGCCGCTCGATCTCTACGCCACACTCAGCGCTCCCGCGGACTCCGTTGTCATCCGGCTCAAAGACAAATCAGGGGCCATCGACTATTCCGCGACTCTTGAAGAAATCGAACCCGGTCTCTTCCGTACCACCATTCCGTACAACATCATGAAAGAAGGCTCGGTAAAATATGCGTTCGCAGTCAATGCGGGCGGAATTTCTTATCAGTTCCCTCGTAAAAACGGGAAGCCCGCCGCATTCGACCTCACCATCAACAGCGACAACACCGGACCCGCCTTCCAGCTTCTGCCGCTCGCGGATGTGACGCAGAACTCCGGCAAGATAAGGGTCCGCGTAACCGACACAGCGAGCGTCAAGCGCGTCAGGCTTTATCACAAACCCATGCCGACCGACCTGAGCTGGGAACACAAACCGATGAAACCAGTGGAAGGACTCGATAACGTATGGGAAGCCGAAGTCGAACTGACTTCACACGGCCTGCTGTATAACTTCATCGCGGAAGACGGGCTCGGCAACGCGGCTCCTTATCCCGACGGCAACTTCGAGCGTCCATACCTTGTACTTGACTCCTGGCGCGATCCTGCGGTCAACCCGCATCTCAAATAGCAACACCTTTTATGATCCATGAAATCAACATCTCCCGGCACACCGCCGGGAGATGTTTTTCATGGAATGCTTCCGGCGTCTCAAGGGACGCTTTTGAAAAAGCGTCCCTTGAGACGCCCCGCAAAACTTTTCGAGCGCGAATCCTTAACCTGCATTTCTCACCAGTGCAGGTGTAATAATCGTGATAAGGCTAATAATACAAGGAACAGCAAGTGTGTGGTGAGGGAGCATACTGTTGCGTCTGTGACCGATCCCGAATCGCCGCTGTGACGCAGTAGGATTGGCCTTATCGCGGTTTTCCGGATTTCTCTGTGAGAAATCCGGGTTAAACGGAGTTTCCTGGATTCCTGCTGACTGCATGCAGGAATGACGGGCGCGCGGGCCGGAAAGCCATTCATGCAGGATTCAATGTTATTTATGATAATCAATATAACATTTTTCAACAGCCTTGCCATTGTCGTCACTGTCCCTATCGTTGTCATACCTGCGGAGGCAGGTATCCACTCCTTAATGTAAAAATACTCTTTATATTCTTTGGTGTGCCATGTACAAAGCGCCGTTCTTTGTGCGTGCTGATATTTTGTGTCTTTTCAACCCTGCCCGAAAGGCTCAACCCCCGGCCGTCCTGGCCCCCTGGATTCCCGATCTCCGTCGAGAATGACAGCAAAAAAACTATAAAAGCGAGATCCTCCACTGCGCTCAGGATGACAAACTCTCAACGATACATTTAAAGTTTCTCCCCGATGTCATTCCTGCGAAGGCAGGAATCTAATCCTCAATGTAAAACCATTATCTGGCACGCCACTTATCAAAGTATTTATTTCATAACGGTTCTGATTTTTTCCGAGACATACCGCACTGTGCGGTCAGTCATGCCACAATGCACGGGCAGGCATACCGCCCCGGCAGCAAAACGCTTCGTTTCTTCCGCATCATCCGAGCATACATCAGCTATTTCGTTTCCGGTCCCTATATCGATTCCCGCAACGGCAAGCCGCGCCTTCAGCCGCCCGACATCAACAGGCGAACGCGCGACAACCATATGCACCGCGCCCTCGTCACGGCTGTCAATCTTCTGAAATTCCAGAACATCCGAAAGGAGTTCCATATAAAGTGCGCGAATCTCGCGCCGCCTTGCATGCCGTTCATCGAGCGTTGCGAGATTCATCAGCGCCAGCCCCGCCAGAGCACCATCAAGGGGCAGCACTCGCAATCCTGTCGTCTGCGCCGCCGCGCCGGGCCCTGTTTCGCCATGCCTGTAGACCGACATCAGCGCCTTTTGTATCCTTTCGCTGCCCGTTGCGATCATCACCACCCGCCATGCCGGACTCTGTATTAACACATGTTCCGCAAGCGCTTTCATAACCGCATATCCCGTGTCCGGCACGCCGATCATCTCGTGTTCGACACGCGCTCTCAACCTCGCGGCCCATTCATCATCTCTCGTGATTACCACACCACCCCTGATCCCGTTCAGGGTTTTGGAAACATCCAGGCTCATGAATGCGGCATCGCCAACTGTGCCTGTCCGCCACCCCCTGCTCCTCGCGCCCGGCGCCTGAGCGCAATCCTCTATCATCAACAGCCCCCGGCTGTTGCACAATTCCCTGAACGCATCGACATCGCACGGCTCGCCGAAAAGGTGCGTTGCGAGAACAGCGCCGGTCCGCTCAGTGATCGCCTCACCCGTTTTCAGGGGATCGATCTGGAATGTCGCGGGATCGATATCGACAGCGACCGGCACGAACCCGGATGCGCGAACCGCCGGGTACAACAGCCCGAACGTATACGCGGGCATCAGTATTTCCCGCCCGGGTTCGAGCCCCGACGTTTCGAGTATCAGCCGCAGCGCGAGCCTGCCGCTGGACACCGCGCACGGGTTCGGAAGGCGCAGCGTTTTTTTTAGCGCGGACTCGAACTTCGCCACCGCTTCACCGCGCGGCGCCGCGCCGGCTATCGACCCCGCAAGCCGAAATATCGAGCCTGCCGCGAAATACGATTTTCTCCTCGGTATTGTCCCCAGTGGTATCATCAGGTCACTTCACCGGCATTTTCGAAAGCCCGGTTTGCGCCGCCGGACATTCTCGACTGCCGTCTGACGAAAGTTAAAAACAGCCATATCATATTCAGCGCGCGCCACGGGTTGAATATCGAATATCCCAGCCACTCACGCGCATGCGCCTTCAGGTATTTCATCGAAAGATAATGCTTTTTGTAGAATCCTATCCTCAGCCCGACAAGCTCTTCTTCCGGGATTTCGCTCAGGTTTCGCGAAGGGGCTTCAAACCTGAAATTATCCAGTCCGCGATCAGCATTGTCCGCTATCCCCGTGTCGGGATACGGCGTGCAGAACGTAAGCTGCGCCGTCAGCGGATTCAGTTCCGATATCAGTTCCGAAGTCCTGTCGAAATCCTCCCGGGTCTCGCCGGGCGAGCCTATCATCACGGTATATCGCTCGGCGAACCCATAGCCGTTCAGCAATTTCCCCGACTCGCGTATCTTTTCCGCCGTCGTGTTTTTATTCAAATTTTCCAGTACTATGTCGCTTCCGGATTCCACCCCGCAGGTTATCCCGGCGCACCCGACAGCCTTCAGCCGCCGCGCAAGCTCTTCGTCCATCCTGTCAAACCTGGTCTGCACTATCCACGGATGACGCCAGCCACGCCGTTCGAGCAGTTCGCACACCTCGACCGCCCACTCCCTGTCACCGGTGAACAGATCATCTTCGACGGATATTATCGTCCTTCTACCCTCCCTGACCTGGTATTCCATCTCGCTCACAACCCGGCCGGGATCACACAACCTGAACCGGCGGTCCATCGACTGCCGGGTCATGCCGGTGCAGAACCTGCACCTGTGAAGGCACCCCCTGCTCGCCAGCACGAAGCCCCACTTCAGCGGCCTGCCGATCGACAGCGGGAACGAATTCTTGTGATACCTGCCGGTCCGCAGAATCGCAGCCGGAACAAAAGGCATATCGTCTGTACCCAGAAGAACCGCCTCGCCCGAATCGCGCATCTCTCCATCCTCGCGCCACCTCAGGCCCGGCGGCGGATCGCCCTTCCTGCCCGACAGAACCCAGCCTGCCAGTCCCGGGATCACCGATTCGCCTTCGCCCCTGACACAAAACTCCACTAAACCGCTGCCTGCAACATCTTCCGGGCACGCATCAGCATAAACCCCGTATGCAGCAGTGCAGCACTTCGCATCGGAGTACGAAGCAAGAAACCTTTCAACGCAATCGCTCTGCCCTGCGTTCAACTCGAACACGAGCAGCCCGTCGAATCCATCAAGGGAATCTCTCACACGAGCCGATGAAAGCTCCGCAACCGTCCCTTCGAGCAGCCGCCAGCCGTGCCCGCTCACTGCCGCTTTTTCGCCCGATAAAACAGGCGTGAACGGAAGCGTCCGGTCACGCGGATGCAGCCCCGGCCCGACTTCATTTTCAAACCTGATAAAAATCAGTCCGGGAGAACCGCCGGGATTTGACTGATAATCAAACATGAAAAGCCCTTGTCCAGCCTTTTGTTCTTACGGTAATACAATTATTGTCAATTTTATTATACATTGCTTTGTATAATTATTAAATCAACGGATCGATAGATGTGATGCCTAACCCGGATTTCTCACAACGAAATCCGGAAAATCGCGATAACACCTGTCCTGCTGCGTTGCGGCATCGGTTCGGGATCGGTCACATACGCAACAGTATGCTTCCTCGCCACTTCCTCGCCGCGCCTTGCATTACAGGCATTCTCACGATTTTCAACATGCAATAGTGAAAAATTCAGGCTAATCGTTCAATAAGATTGCCATCGGGACATCCGTATGATAACTTCAATAAATATACCGTTTTTATTATTGGCAATTTTCATAAGAAAGATCTTTTGTTTTGAGAAAAACTATAAAGACAGGAATCAGGAACTATTCAAGGGCTGCCGGCTTCGCGATACTATTGCTCGTAACCGCATACGGGATATACGGCTTCATAAAAAGCGGCCCGTCGGACGCGATCAACTTCTGGAAAGAAAGGCAGTCGGCCTTTCTGCTGATTTTCGTTCTTTCCATAATCGACATAATGCTGGACTATATCTGCTGGGCATGGACTTTTTCGTTCTGGGGAATAAAAGTCCGGAGCAGGCGCGGGCTGGCGATATTCATCTCGGCTTACGCGGGCCTGCTCATGCCGGTAAAAATGGGTAATCTTCTTCGGCCCGACGGCATCAGCCGCTCGGGACTTGGGGGATTCACGGAATCACTCGAAGCGGAAGCGACAGTAATCGTCATGGACGCGATGGCGGCACTCCTGATCATCGCATGCAGCGCCGCGCAGATCATTAATCCGAAAACGACCCTGCCCGCCTGCCTGCTCGTGTCCGCCGGCATGTATCTGTTCCTGAATTTTTCCGACAGGCTGCCCCTGATAAAAAAAGCCGGCCTGCCGCCGCAGATTCGAGGCGGCTGGCAATCGATTATCTTAATCCTGATAAAATCAGCGAGCTGGGCCGCGCATGGTTTCGCGCTCTACTTCGTGCTCAGGGGCTGCCCGGCGGGAATCAATGCGGTTCATTCGATGCTGATAGGCACACTCTCGCCCCTGCTCGGCGTGAGCACCGGCATCCCCGGCGGCATCGGCGCAACTGAAAGCCTGCTCGGAATCTCGCTCAGCCTCGAAAAACTGCCTGCAAACTTCATAGCTCTTGCCGTTACTGCGTTCAGGCTGATCTCATTCTGGATCTGGATACCGGCGGGCTGGATAACCCTCAGTCTCCTGAATCGAAAAATCAAATTGCGCGGTCAACAATAAAAATTATTCTGCAGTGATATTTCAGTTGTATCAGAGTTTGAATTCGAGCCGGTCGCCGACCTTAATATTGTTTTTTTTGCAGAACCCGCCGTTGATTTCGAGCACGTATAGCACCGGCCCGGACGAAACAAACGATGAAAGATCGCCGGGTTTCGCACTGTGATTGATATCTGTTATCACCTTGTTTTCGTCGACAAAAAGCATATCCAGCGGGATCAATGTATTGCGCATCCAGAACCCCTGCCGCGCCGCGCGTTCGAACACGAACAGCATTCCTCGATCCGGGTCGAGCGACTCGCGATACATCAGGCCTCGCATACGCTCATCATCCGAATCGGCGATTTCTGCGATGAATTTAAATGAAGCGCCTGCGGAATTGATAACAAATACTTTTACCTCGTCTTTTTTACAACCCGCAAACAATACCGGCACCAGCATGAACATCACGGCAACGAAACAGCATCTTAACAACCATCGTTTGTTTTCGTTTTTCATAACCGTCAATTATACCTTTTTGCGTTGCCCGTGCCATGACATCCGGAATTTCAGCGCATCCCTGATCGTGTCCAGTATGACCGAGGGTTTCCCGCAGGACGCCGCGCCATGTTCCCGCGGCACGTATTCGATGTCAACCTCTGATATCCTCAGCCCGGCATCTCGCGCGCGCACCAGAATCTCGACAGACATGAACACGCCGGGCACCTTCGGCGCGCAGGCCAGCAGCGCGTCGCGCCGGTACATGTGTATATAGTTGAACTGCCGTTGCTTCAGCCCGAACAGCAATTTGATGAGCAGGATGTAAACTCTCGATTGTATTTTTCGAAGCAGTGAATAATCGGGCCTCGCCGTGCTTACGCCGACAACGATATCGCTGCCGCGTATCGCGTCAAGGTACAGCGCGAGTTGGTCGAGCCTCATTGCGAGATCGGCGGGCAGGAAAATAACCAGTTCCTTCTCCGCGAGCGGAACGCCCGTGACAAACCCGCTCCCCGGACCCATGTTGCGCTCGTGCCTTTGCAGCCGGACACGCGGGTCGCGAGCCGCATATTCGGCGACTATCCGGGGAGTGGCGTCCGTGCTTCCGTCGTCTACCACCAACACCTCGAAATCGGCGACAAGCCGCTCAAGCTCGGAGATAACCGGCTGAAGGTGCAGGGAAATATTCTCCTGTTCGTTGTACGCAGGGATTATTACCGAAAGCGATGTATCGAAGAGTGGTTCAGACAGCTCGGCTCACCTTTTAGTCCTTATAATTTTTGCGGGCACACCGCCGACAAGTTCACCTTCCGGCACATCCGAAACAACGACCGCACCCGCGGCAATCCGCGCGAATCGCCCGACGCGCACACCCGGCAGAATCGTCACCGACGCCCCGATATGGCATCCATCGCAAAGCGTAACGGGCGCAAACCTCAAAGGCTTCTCAAGCAGCGCTCCGCCCGCGCCGTCTTTTTCATGATCCGATGTCAGGATCACGACATTCGGGCCTATACCTATTGTGTTTCCTATAGTTAAACCGCCCGCGCCGTGGAAAAAACAGTTCTGCCCGATCCACGTGTCGGAACCGATTTTAATAAACCCGCCGGGATACCCTTTCATCATTGAGCGATGCCCGATGTAAACGTTGTCGCCTATCTCGATGGTTTCGGGATGGAACACAAGCGTCTCTCGCTCGATGATCACATTTTCCCCGATTGAGCGGAACTGCGTCCGGTCGAATCGCCCGTCTCCATGTGTCGAAAACTTTCTCATGTTCCGCTCTCCGTCCTTTCACGATACCACTCCACAGTGCGAGCGATACCGTCTTCGAGCTCTATGCGTGGCTCGAATCCGAGCAGTTCACGCGCCTTGGCGACATTCGGCACCCGCAGCTCTATATCGCTGTACGGCCAGTCGACAAATCTTATTTCGGACTCCGAGCCGGTGATGTCCTTTATCATCCTCGCAAGGCTGTAGATCGTGACAGTGCTGCGCGGGTTGCCGATGTTGAACGAATTTCCGACCGCCTCGCCGCGCGTCATGGTGAGCATGATCGAATCTATCAGGTCCTCGATGTAGCACCATGCGCGAATCTGCGTGCCGTCGTTATGGATGTCGAGCGTTTCACCTCGCAGCGCGCGCCTTATGAAAGTGTGGATCGCGCCCTCGCCGATCTGCCCCGGGCCGTATATGTTGAACGGCCTGATCGACACGCAGCTAAGCCCGTGCTGCCTGTGATAGTTGTAAACAAGATGTTCCGCCATAAGCTTGCTCACTGCGTAGGTCCAGCGGCTCTCACCAACTGCGCCGAGCGCGGTCGGCTCTCCCTCGGACAGCTTGAACGCCATGTCGCCGAACACTTCGCTGGTCGAGAAATTAATAAACCTTTTCAGCCCACTGATCGAATGAGCTACGCGAAGCGCGTTCATCGTGCCTTCGCTGATAATCTCCATCGTCTCCAGCGGCCTGCTCATAACACAATCCACACCCGCGATCGATGCAAGATGGATCATGCAATCGCAGCCGTCCGCCGCCCGCGCGAGCGCATCCCGATCGCGCACGTCACCGCGCACGAAATCTATCCGCCCGGCCACGCCGGCCAGCCTCGCACGTTGTTTTTCCTCGTCCACGAGGTCGAAAACAACAACCCGGCACTCCCCGGCAAGCCTTGCGGCAAGCGCGCCGCCGATGAACCCGCAGCCGCCCGTCAGCAACACCTTCTTATACTCGAAACCGTTGTTCAATACATACGCCTCCCGCAACTTCGAAACGACTATATATTATACATGCGCTGTGAAAATGTCGAAAAATATTGATCAATTCACGTAACCCGCCGGCGGACATGCGTTATTAATATTCTTCCCTGTAAGGCGCTCCGAACAGCAGCAACATGGCGACGACCGCTATCGAGATCAGCGTTATCACACCACCGATGTACTGGCTTGCCGGCCTGTATTCGAACAGAACTTCATGGTGCCCCGAAGGCAGCATCACGGCCCGGAAAGCGTAATTCACTGTGAGAACTTCCGTTTCCCTGCCATCGATTTCAGCCCGCCAGCCCGGAGCGGCTGCCTCCGACGTAACCAGCAGCCCGGATCGATTCGTATCCGTGACAAAAAAGATGCTGTTCGGCATATAAACAATATCCCTTATCGCAAGCGGCACCAGTGGTGACAGCCCCGGCTCCGGCTCTCTGGATTCCGGCATCCCCGGCCCTGCCTCCAGAAAAACATCTTCAGCAGGATCGAATCCCGGCGCGGCCAGCTCCCGCAACACCTCATCACCGCTGTCAAGCACCTTCCAGCGATCCAGGACATAAAATCTCGGCAATGCCGTCTTGCTCGACGTCAGCCGCGCGCCGTCGCTCATCAAAGGCCTCAAACGTATGTCGTCACCCGTCGCGAGCCATTCATCGGACAAGTAATACCTTGTATTCATAAAATCGAGAAAACCGGATTGCACCGAATCGAATCCCACATTTTCGGAATATTCGTATCCTTGCCTGCCCGACAGCGCAAAAGCCAGCATCGAGAACCGGGCCGCCACAAGCCGTTCATAACCTCCTACATCATACAGGCCGAATACAGTCGCGGAGTTCGGCGGCATAACCTCTCCGACGCCGTTGATCCGGCTTATGCGCCTCTCCTCGTTAAAATATTTGGTTACTCCTGTCTGCGGGTACAGGAGTTCGCGCGGATAAGACGGGTTCATCGCCGAAGACCACAAAACAAGGTCCATGATTATGATAACAACTATAATCAACCATCTCAGCGGATTTCTTATCCTCTCCGTCATCAGCGTGATGAACCCGATTGTCACCGGAAGAAGAAACCTTAGAGCCTGACCGTAAGAAAAATCTACCGCGGGACTGCTGCCCGTCAGCAATGCCTCGGCTGAAAAAATGATTGCTGCCGGAACAAATACCGCCAGAACTACCAACAGACGTTTGCGGTCGGGCGACTTCATCTTCTCTATCGCGCCCCATCCCAGCCCCGCCATGACGCTCAGAACAAAAGTAACAATGTACAGAGTCTCATGGGGAGCCATCTGCTTCAGGCTAGGGACCAGCAGCAAAACAACGCTCAGGGGCGAACCAAGTGCGATTATGAAAGCAATCAATCCGGCTCCCGTGAAAAACCACCGGTACCTGCCCCTTGTTCCAACAAGCGAATAAATCCCGAGAAAAACAGGCAGCACTCCGCAATAAATGCTGTGTTTGAAATAATCCTGATCCGCTGTTCCAAACAGGTCGGGTAAAAAAACCCGCGACATGTCTCCGATCCCGAAAGACGACCGAATCAGTTCCAGCCACGAACCCGATTCCGACAGCGCACAGTGCGTCATGGAAAAAACCATCGGCACATACTGAACCGCTGCAAGCCCCGCGCCCGGCAGGATCGCAAATGCCCAGTACGCCACCGGCCTCAGCCGGTTCCGCCTGCTGCCGACGGCTCTGTAACACATAAACCCCATCATCATCACATTGGTCATTACAGCGATTTCAAGGTTCCCCGCAAGAACCGGCATTGCGCCGGCAATCCCGGCGAGTCCCGCCGGCAATATCCTGCGACGCCGCAGTGAAAGTTCATACAGACAGAATACCAGTGGCATCCATATACCGGCATGAAGAATACCCGGATCGATCATTCTCGCGGCAAGCCAGCCGTTGAACGCAAACACAAGACCGGATATCATCGCAGCCCGCGTTCCCGCTCCGAGCACACGCACAAGACAGAAGCAAAACAATCCCGCGAGAAATACGTGAATCAGCGCTCCCCATCCGAAAGCCGCTTCAGGATACCCTGCCAACAGAAACGGAGCCGTCAGCGGATAAAACATGCCCGCCGTTCCCGACGCCGTGAATGGCGTTCCGCACATCACATGCGGATTCCATAGCGGCACCTCGCCCCTCCTGAGCCAGCGCGATGCATACAGATATGACGGATAATAAAGAAATGCGGAATCATAAGCCGCCGGATTGTTATCATCCCGAACCTTCGCACCGGCTTCCGCCCACGGCAGAACCGACACGATACGGTCGGTCGATATTAAAACATCGCCCCGAAACACAACTCCCCTGAAGAACCACACGGAGACAATTAGGAAAAAAAGGATGATCGGTATTCTGTTACGCCGTACATTCAAAGCAGAGATACCCGGACTATATTTTTATTCAGTATAGAATAGCGCACGCCCCACAGTCAACGAAACTGTTAATGCTCAGCCCTCTTTTGTTTCCTGTTTATTCTGTTAGAATATGACATGCTATCGTAGCAGGGGGAGAAAGAAATCATGGCCAATAAGTGCCCTACATGCGGCACCAGAATGCGAAAAGACCAGTCCCGATGCCCTGCCTGCGGTCGCGAAACGAAAGCAGTGGACAGCGGCAGGACCGGGCAGACCCCGAAATTATTTTCACAAAAAAGCTCCTGCACGACAAAAACTGCCGGGGATTCCCGATCCTGCAACCGGGACAACAAAGACGCTGCAATCCAGAGAAAAAAAAGATCGCTTTCGATAGCAATGACTCTGCTGTTCGTCCTGGTGCCGGTTCTTTTCGGGTTACTGCAGAAGTTCAAAAGCGGTGCTGTCGAAAAATATTACATTCTAATCATTGCAATCGTCACGGCGGTTATCCCGATTCTGCAAATATATTTTCAACAATATATCGCGAGAATCGACTATCCTGAAAAACTCAAAAGCATCCACGAAGAAGCCGAACTGTTGCTCGACAGAATTCTCAGCCCGCAGGAACACATCACGCTCGAAGTTTTTTCGGTTAAACCCTCCGCCGAGACGCTTCTGGCGCTCACTCCTGTCAGAATGTTCATAATTGAAAAACTGGCCATGAACGACAATCAGCCCGATTTCAGGGTGAGAGCGCTTTATTTCCGCTCGGTGGATAAAACCACCCGCAACCCCCTTTCCGGGAATATCGACATAGGTTTCACAGCGAAAGGCAAACTGGTAATTGCGGTGCCCGACCCGGACAGCGCACGCACCCTGCTCAGCGAAATTGATTCCAGAAAATCCATGTCGACGGCGAAAACCGAAACCGGCAACAAACCCGCCCTGATACCGATCTGCATAACCTGCGGAGAAGAAACAGACGGCGGGAGATTCTGTGAAAAACATAAGTAAAGAAGGCGCATGATTAATGGACAACAACAATGGTTACGGCGAAAACAAAGAAAAGTTCCAGATGGCTCTAAAACTTCTTCATACCGCGTTCATCGCGGGCGCGGGCGCGTTCATAGGCGCAATGGCAATCACCACAAGAATGAAGCGCTCATCTCTCAACCAGGAAAGCGAGATGGATCTCACGCCCATTTTAGACAAATTGATGGGAGACCAGAAAAAACTTTCGAGCACACGGCTGGACGGCGGCGGGCTGGCCGCTCTCACGGAGGACAAGCTCTATGTCGTCGATTACCATATATTACCCGGCCCGCCGAAACTTCTCGCGGTATATGCTCCTATCGACAGGTTCAAGAGCCTGCAGAATATTTGCGACGAGCATGTTATGAATATTACGTTCCACCCCGATTGCGATTTCTGCCTGAAATTCGAAGAGCAGTCCGGATTCAAAATTTTTTCACAGGCGTTTGAAAAGTTGCTTTTCGACACATCGGACTGGGACAAGTATTCGGCGCAGTCCGAACTGCTCGAAGAAGGAAAAACAAACCCGGTTCACACCCTCTGCCTTATCTGCGGGGAAGAAACCGACGGCTCGCCGTATTGCAAAAAACATCAGAAGCACAACAAGAGTTAACAGGCATCTGAGACTGTTTGACCCGTTCGGGCACCGCTGTGTTGTCTTATGGAACGATTTGTTGCTGTACAGCGATAGCACTACTCGATATAGCCGAGTTCTTTCAGTTTCTCGTGCGTTTCCGCGTCCATCTTCGGCTTCTTTTCATCGCCGCCCCGCTGCCATGTTCCGGGCTTGAACCCGAGTCTTTTCTTAACATTGCTGAGAAATTTCATTACCCGGTTCATTCCCGGCTTCCTGAAACCAACATCCTTTTTCCACAACGCGAGCTTCGACTTCAGTTCACCGTATTTTTTCTCTTCCACCGATTTAAGATCGTTCAATTCCTCCGGGTCGTCATTCAGGTTGAACAACATGTCCCCGGCCTGCTCGAACTCGATCAGCTTCCAGCCCCCTTGAAGCACGGCGAACCCCTGCCCCTTCGTGAACCAGTAAGCCGTCTCGCGCATCGAAAACGCGGGCGGCGCGTTATCCCCGCTGACTTTCAGCAGCGCAGCAAGATCGCGCCCGCGAGCGCTTCGCGGGGTTTCCAGTCCCACGGCTTTAAGCACGGTCGGCATGACGTCGATGCTCGACACCTGCCCCGTATGCTTTGTTCCGGCTCCCATCCTGTCCGGGAAAACCACCACCAGCGGCACGTGCAGAACCTGGTTGTGCAGTGATTCCACATGACCGATATAATTCCCGTGTTCTGCGAATTCCTCGCCGTGATCCGCGATAAACACGAACATTGTGTTATCGAACCGACCGTTTTTCCTGAGCGCTTCCAGCAGTCGCGCGACCTGCATGTCGGCATGCCTTATCTCGAGCGCGTAGCATTCCTTTATCCTGTCGAGAAGCTGAACGCCGGCGGGGTCCGGCAGCAGCTCCCGCGCCTGCCCGACATAATTTCCGCCCAGGTCCTGCCCGCCTGTGAAGTCATCGTTCCAGCACCTGTACGGCGAGTGCGGATCGAACATGTGAACCCACAGGAAAAACTTTTTCCCGTCGAGCCCGCCCATCCAATCGATCGCCCTGTCTACCGCTATCTCGGAATCTTTCTCGCTCAATTCGGATTCGTATTTCGTAACCAGCTCATCGTCGTAAACATCGAACCCGCGCCCGAATCCGAACCTCGAATCCAGCACGAAACAACTCACGAACGCCGCGGTTGAATAACCCTGTTCCCACAGCACCTGCGCGAGCGGCTTAACGAACCGTTTCAAATTCGTGGTGCTGCGCGTCATGCCGTGCTGCGGCGGGTACATCGAAGTCATAATCGACGCGAAAGACGGCCCGGTGCCGGGCGCGACAGACTCATTGTTCAGGAACACCACGCCGCGCTCGACGAGGCTGTCGATGGCCGGGGTTGGAACATCGCCGCCGAACGCGGAAAGCCGGTCCGCCCTCAGGGTGTCGATCGCAATAAAAACAACATCTGGCGCTTCCGTGGAAATATTTGCGGAATGGAGATATCGCGATTTGGCCCCGACCGCGGCCCATGCGACAAAAACGGTCACGAGCGCGATGAGCAGCATCCCGGCCGCGCGGGCAAGTGCTTTCGATCCTGCTGCCCTTTTAATTGCCTTCATAGATATGGTTCTCCGGTGCCCGGCGGGTCCGGTTTATCAGTCTATTGCAATGAAAACATCTTTCGTGGTTTCTCCGGGCTTCACATCGAACGGAAGCGATTGGCCTATTCCGTCTCTGTCACTCGCCGCGCAGAACGGCTCGGCTATCGAGCAGAACGGCTGCGAGACATCCCACACCGCCACAATCTCGTGAGCATCGGCGGGAACCCCCGTAAGCTCGAACTGTATCTTGTCCGTCTGTACATCCTTCTGGGAATAAATGACCGAAGACGTGACCACTATATCGAATGGAAGTTTATCCTGATCGATCGTGAAAAGGAAAAGGTTGCCGCGCCGGTTTTCAAAATTGTTGATAACCACGGTTCCGGTGACAGTCCCCGCCTGCCCGGGATCGATCGCGGGAAGTTGAGCCGCGGGCTCGATCTTGAGAAACTCCGTCTCGGGAGGCGAAACCTTGTTCTCCGGCGGTTTTTTAACCGGGTTGCTGCATCCGACTGCGAACACAATCAGCAACATCAGGACCGGCATCAGTTTTTTCATACTCGCCTCCCATTCCGATTCTATTATACCAGCTTTACGCTCCGAACTTCAGCAGCTTCGCGGCATTCGACATCATCAGCGGCATCAGCGACACGGAAGGAACCCGCCCCAGCCCGCCCGAAACACAGGCCAGCTCATCGAACCGCGTCTCCGCATCGCGCCGGCATACATCCGAATTCAGCAGCACCGGCACCGGGTGCCAGCTATGCGATTTCAGCAGCGCAGGCGTCGAATGATCGCCGGTCACCATGATCACATCCGGCTTCAGTCCCACGATCCCCGGCAGCGCCGCGTCCAGTTCCTCGATAACATGAACCTTCGCATCGAAATTCCCGTCCTCGCCGTAGCTGTCGGTTTTCTTCACATGCAGGTAGAAAAAATCATGATCCGCGAAGTTCTCCTTCAGGCACTCCACCTCGTCGGCAACCGTCTCGCCCGCCTCGTAAACCTGCATGCCGATAATCCGGGCGATCCCCTTGTAATCAGGATAAACCGCGATGCAGCCCGGATTCATTTTCGTAACATCCGCCATTTTCGGGATGCTCGGGAACCCGTCGAACCCGCGCATGAGCATTCCGTTGGCGGGCTGAAGCCCTTTCAATCTATCGAAAACAACCTCAATAAACTTGTTTGCAATCTCAGCCGTTTTTTCGGAGCCCGCCGACCTTGCGGCCAGTTTCAGCGGCTTCTTGCCGACAAACTGAGGATCGGAATCCGCGACATCGCCGCCCAGCCCCTCGCCACGGAAAACGGCCACGCAACGATGATCCTTCACCGGCTTCACAAAAATCTTCACCCCGTCTATCTCGATCCCGCCGAGCAGCTCGCACAGCTCCGCGTTCTTTTCCGTCGAAATCCTGCCCGCGCGCCTGTCGGTCACCTCGCCTCCGTCGCCTATGGTCGCAAAATTACCACGCGCCGCAACATCTGTTCTTTCCAGCTCGAACCCGATGCCGGACGCCGCGAGAATCCCGCGCCCGATCTCATACCTTATCGGGTCATACCCGAAAAGCGAAAGGTGAGCCGGCCCGCTGCCCGGCGTGAAACCCGGCGCGATCGGATCGCTCAACCCGCACACGCCGCCCTTTGCAAGCTCATCCAGATTCGGCGTGTTCGCCGCCGCAAGCTCGGTCTTCCCACCCTGTTCGAGCTCACAGCCTCCCAGCCCGTCCATGACTATCAGCACAATTTTCTTATCATTTGCTACCGACAGCTTTGTCATTAAATCGATATAATCGAACATTTACTTCCCCCTCCGGTTAAAAGCGCTTTCACGCGCCGCGTATCCTGAATATTTTAGGTTTTAACGCATGGGATGTCCATCGGCGCGGCAGAGTATGTGCAACGGACTTCTAATCCGTTGGTCTAATTTCTCCAAATAATATAACCCGCATCGCCGCGCACCTTTCGAAATATGTTTTTCCGATGAAAATGTCAGTCGTGGTACAACGGGCTGAAAGAAATCATTTTTTCGGCGAGGTCAACGACCGGAACAAGCTTCGCGCCGCTGATCGATTTCATGGTGTCGCGAACCATTTCAAAATCGTCCGGCTCGATCCCGCCGAGCAGCCCGAGCACGAAGAAGTAGCAGAAAAACGCCGTCGCGCCGCCCGCCGCGATTTTAAGAAACGCGGCCTCGTTGAAACCCGCGAAATGCAATACCGCTGCGGTAACAGCCGACGCTGCCGCCGCGCGGGGGAGCGATCCCCAGTTCCAGCCCAGCCCCTGCCTGATCTTCAGATAAACCGCCTGTCCGACCAGCCCGGCAAACATCGATACGCCGAACGCCACACCCGCGATATAGATGCGCCCGGTGAGCGCGCCCGCTGCGAATATCATCACAACCTCGACCAGCAGCATCACGACCAGCACGACCGCCGGAACACCGGGTTTCTTTATCCCGATCAGGACGTTCATCGTGAGCATGACCAGCATGCTCAGGCTCAGGCCGACAGCCAGCACGGCCGTCAGCGGCCCCATCTGCTCTGCCGGAAAACGGCTGCCGCTGAAGAATTCCACGATTCCGCCCGACATCACCGCATACACCGAAAGCACAAAGAAGATCAGTGTCACCGAGTACCTGACCGCGAGATCGAAATACCGCTGCATGAGATCATGATTGCCCTCGGACTCGGCCTCGGATATCGCCGGGATAAGCGCGAAGATCATCCCCACGATAAGCATCGGCGCCATCGCGTATGTGAACCCGCTGCTGAAATATCCCGCGTTCACCGCGTTTGCCTGCGGGTCCGCTCCGAAGTACCCGTAACCGCGCGACGCGAACGACACAACCGCCGGGGCCACGAACTGGAACCCGGACCCCGTTATCAGCGCAACCGCCGTCACCCATCCAAACGTCAACAGTTTCCTGGACTCCCGCCAGCCGATGCGCCAGTCGAACAGTTTCCCGACCGAAAATTCCGATCTCGACATGACAAATATACTGAACGCATACTGCACGAGCGATGCGATCGCAACCCCGCCGGCTCCCGCTGTTATTCCCGCGTTGATATTACCCGGATACCACCGGTTGACCGCCACGACAAGCACGCACGACCCGGCGAGCAGCATAACGGGAAACGACATGTTGCAAATCGCGAGCAGTTCCATCCGCTGAAGCCCGCTCAACGTTCCGAATATCGAGAAGTACATCTGCCTGCCCACCAGCGCCGCAAGCATTATCCAGATCAGGGACGCCCCGAGCGATGAAACAGCTCCGGCGCGGCCCGCGATTACAACGCCCGCAGCCGTCAGGACGGCGAATATCACCGCTATCAGCACCAGCAGCCGCGTTCCTTCCCTCATGACGCCACTCGCGGACTCCGGCGATTTCTCATACCTGTCCGATATGAAAGTCGTCATCGCCTGCGGCACGCCGAACGCGACCACCATCTGCAACACCCAGAACAGGTTCAGAAACGGGCCTGTTATCCCGAACCCCTCCGGCCCGAGCAGCCGCTGCATCAACATCGCCCATATAAACGACATCACGCCCGATGTCACCGACGCAACAAAAAGCATCGAGCTGCCCGCGACGAACCTGCCCATCTTCTCGCGGTCGCTCCCGCTTTTTTTAAAAACGCTGTCTTCCGCCATTCGCCACACCACTGAATTTTTATTGTACCGCTGAATATTTTGACCCATTTCAAGCACGAAACGCAATCGGTACATCTTTTTTTGACCCGACCCGCTTGATCACCGTTCGCGCTTCTGGAATAATTAAATACTGTATATGAAGATATATTTACCTCTTTCATTCTTTATAATCAGCCTGATTTTTTTCTGTTGTCCGGCATCGGCTGAGCCCGGTTCGAATCCCGTCATTTTCGCCCGTTCCACAGAAAACGAGGAATGCAGCCTCTGGCTGTGGACCGAAAACAGCAAGCCGGGATTGATTCAGGGCACCGGCGGCGCCGGCAGGTTTGTAGTCGCTACCAGTCCTCCTTCCGTGATCCTTCAATTACCTGTAAAAAACAAGCATCAATACTTCGCTCTCGCGAGAAAACTCATCGACGATTCAGGTAATTCAAAAATCATATACCTGGACAAACCGAATAATGGTTTTTCGGACATCAACCAGCTGCTCTCTCCCGACGGCGCGACTTTGATTTTCAACAGGGTGAAACCGGAAGAATTCGGATCGGACAAATACGATGCCGGAATCTGGCGGCTCGACACGGGTTCCGGTTCACCGGCTGAACTGCTCTGGATCAGCCCCCAGAAACACAGGGGCATCATTAACATTCCGACCGCTTTCTCGCCGGACGGATCACTGCTTGCCGTGCAGCGCTCTCCGTTCGAGGAAACCGACATCGGCGACACGCTTGTTATTGATATCAACAGCGGGACGGTGAAAAAAACTTTCCGCCAGGCGAGGCTCGAAGCGTGGTCCCCGGACGGCGAGATGATGCTTGTGAGCAGGATCGAAAAGATGTCGGGCCGCAGGCTTTTGTATCACGGCAACGGAGATAATGATAAGTGGAAGCTGCTGACGCCGGAAGGTTCGAGCGACGGCGAGCCGGCGTTTTCGCCGGACGGCGGGCGTATCGTTGTGCATGCCCGCGACGAGAACGGCTATTCGCTCGGGCTGTGGGAAATCGACGTAATTTCAGGAACCAGAAAAATTCTCACTCCCAACGGAAGCGCGCCCCGCTGGTCGGCTGACGGCTCAAATATTTATTTCCGGCGGCGCGACGATTCAACCGAATGGGTATCGGAGATATGGATTATAAACAACGGCGGAGAACCTGTGCGGGCGCTTGAAAACGCGGACAATTTCCGGCTTCTGTCCACCGGGGCAGGTTCCGACGAGGGAGGCATCTGAGAATGGTCGAGGTCATCTGCGGAGGAATCATCATTGCGGACACTGTTGTCAAACCGGTCGATAAACTGCCACCGCGGGGCACTCTCGCCTTCGCCGGCAGCATAGACCTCTGTGTGGGCGGGTGCGCATCCAACACCGCGACCGCGCTGGCGAGGCTCGGCATCCCGACCGCCGTCGCGGGCCGGGTCGGCAACGATTTCTACGGGGAGTTCCTGCGCGAGTCGCTGGGCAGCGAGAGGCTCGACCTGTCGGCGCTCCACACGGATAAAAAACTTTCCACCTCAAGCGTCTGCGCGCTGGTGGCCTCGGACGGCGAGCGTACTTTCCTTCACACTCCCGGCGCCAACGCCGCGCTCACCGACAGGGATTTCCGGCTTGCTGACTTCGGCGGCGCACGCATCACGCATTGCGCGGGCATCCTGCTCTGCGAAAACATGCGCGGACAGACCCTTGCCCGGCTCATGAAACGCGCCCGGAAATCCGGCATGATTACTTCGCTCGACACGGTGTGGGACGGCTACGGCAGGTGGCTCGATTTCGTCGAACCCGCGCTTCCTTTTATCGACTACTTTTTCACCAACGACTCCGAGGGACGGAAAATCACGGGCCGCGGAACCCCGGCGGGCATCGCGGATTTCCTGCTCTGCAAAGGCGTGGGAACCGCGATTGTTAAAAAAGGCGAAAACGGCAGCATGATCGCCCGCGGAAAAACAACCCACGACATCCCGGCGTTCGAAACCGGCTGCATCGACAGCACCGGCGCGGGCGACGCTTATGTCGCGGGGTTCCTGTACGGCATCCTGAAGGGCTGGCCGCTTGATAAATGCGGCATCTTCGGCTCAGCCGTCGCCGCGCTCAGCACTAACGCGCCCGGCGCAACCACCGCCCTGCCATCGCTGCCGAAAGCGACAAAAGCCGTGAAAAAATGGTATCCCGGTTTCGATAAACTTTAATTCAACGAACTGCCCGACTGGACGGGGTCACACCATGAATTCGTCTTCCGGTTCCGGATCGTGCGCCCGGAATGAAAACCGATTATTGAATTACTCAAAAATATTTTTGGGCAACAGGCCGGAAACGGATATAATGGGACTATCAAACGGGAGAACAGGTAGAAATTATGGCATCAATGAACAGACGTGAATTCATCAAAACAGCGGCGGCAACCGCAGCGGGCGCGGCGCTCGGGCCGATTGCGCTTTCATCACGCGCATGGGCGACACCACTGCCCGGCAAACCGCTCGAACTGAAAATCAGGCAGGATCTCATATACGACGGCATGTTCGATGTCCTCCTTAATCCGATCAGCGCGAAGAGCAAGAACCTATCCGTTAAATCTTCTTATATCAAAAGCGACCTGGGCTGGGAATACGAGCGCGACAACTGCCTTGTTACACCGCCGTGGTACACCGAGGGCGAGCCGTGCCAGATATTCCTCGGGCGCGGACCCGCCATCGCGCAGCTCGTCGACGACGGTGTTCTCGACCCGCTCGACGATCTCATCGACGCATCCGACAGCATCTCGCGCGACGACTTTCACAGGAGCAGATACGGCTGCGTTCTCGACTCTGTCACCTACAGGGGCAAACTCTGGGGAATGCCGTTAGTCGGCGACACTTATTCGCTTTTCTGCAACAAAGACCTGTTCAAAGCCGCGGGCGTGGAATCCTACCCTTCCACGTGGAAAGAAACCATAGAAAGCGCGAAGAAACTCACGCGCGACACCAACGGCGACGGGCAGCCGGATGTTTTCGGCTACTCCCAGTGCTCGTTCCAGTTCCCGCTCCAGATCATCACCGCCGGGCTGGACTTCGTGGACGTCAAAAACAAACTCTCGCACTACGGATCGGACCCGGGCGTCGAGGCGCTCGACACCTATCAGCGGCTTAAAAGCACATCGCCGCCGCACGTCAACTTCGAGAACGGCGACATGGCCATGAAAGTCAGCGTCACCACGAATTCATACGGAAAATACAAGGATATCAACCACACGATCACACGGCTGCCCGAGGGCCGCAGGCGCGCAAACACTTACGCCGATTCCGACGGCGTGATCGCCTTCGCCATCGCTGCGGGGCTCGACCAGTCGACACGCTACGCCGCATGGAAGGTTATCGAATACATGCTCAGCGAAAAGATGTATTTCAAACTGGTGAAATACATGCGCAACCTGCCGCTCCGCAACTCGATCCGCACCGGCGAGAAATACGCTAAATACGTCGAGAAGTTCCCGCAGGCGAAACCGTTCCTCGGTGAACTCGAATGGGCGGTCCCGAAACCCTGCATTCCCGAATACAGGTTCCTCGAAGTCGTGATGAGGGAAATCCTGCTGCCGGTCCAGAAAGAACGCGGTACCATACTGACTGACAAACAACTGCGCGAGCACATGCAGCAACAGGCGGACCGCGTTGACGCGGTTCTCGCCAAAAGCACGTGGTGATACGGGTAACACCCGTCGCAGGATCACGGCGTTCCTGCTGCCACCCTGTCAGCGAATGCGGTAATCACAATGCGTAACAACATGCAACCAAAAAGCCGCCCCGTGCCCGGAGCGGCTTTTTATTATTGATTTATTCCCGAATCCGCCGATGGAAAACACCGTGATCCGGAGCAGCTGTCGCTCAGATCATCCATTTATTGCCGAAAACGCCGTCGCGGGCGTCCGGCGCGTATTTATCTACAATCTCGTCAGTGATCCCGTTTTCTTTAACGATATCGGAATACATGTAAGCGCTCTGTCGCGGCTTGCGTTCGAGCTTCGGGTCGTCGTGGTCGCACTGCACCAGCCCGAACCGCTTGCTGAACCCTTCTTTCCACTCGAAGTTATCGATATATGACCAGTGATAATATCCGCGCACATCCGCGCCGTCCTTTATCGCGCGATGCACCTGCGTGAGATGTTCAAGCGTGTACCGGGGCCTCTGCTCGTCCTTGTCGTCCGCGATCCCGTTCTCGGTTATGAAAATCGGTTTCCTGAACCGCTTCCAGACCTCCATCAGCACCCTGTGCAGTCCCGGGGGATACACCTGCCATCCCATCTGCGTCTCCTCGATGCCTTCCGGTATTCCCTGGAAATCCATAAACGCCTGGTCGCTGCGCGACGGGTCGAACTTTATCGACGATCTCATGTAGTAATTCACGCCGCAGTAATCGTAGCTGTCCCTGAGCAGCGCGAGATTCTCGCATCCGAACGGTATCACTATTTTCCCTTTAGCGACCGATATGTCCCAGCCGCGAAAACTGCCGTGCGCGAACGCCAGCGACATTATCTTCTCCAGCAGGCCCGCGGGACCCGGCGTCCCCCACGGCTCGATCAACTGGTACGCTGTCGCCACGCCCGCCATGACCGGACCTCCGTCCGGCGCTTTCGGAACCACGTTGTGAATCAGGTCGTAGCTCCTCGCGTGGCAGTGCAGCAGCTTGTTCGTAACCTTGCAGTACTTCCTGAAATCGGCGATCTCCGGCGGGAACTCCGCGCCCAGATAGCCTGCCGCCGACGGCACCATCGGTTCGTTGAGCGTGACCCACAGATCCGGGTACCCGCTGAATTCTTCAACGACTACTTTCGCGAACCTCATGAACCGCTCTACGGCGTCCTCGCGCATCCAGCCGCCCTTCTCTGCAAACCACAGCGGCAGCACCCAGTGATAGATCGTAAGGCATATCTTCAGCCCGTGATCGCGCAGCGACTGCAATATCTTTTTGTACCTCTCTATCGCCTCCCGGTCGAACTTTCCGTCCTCCGGCTCGATCTTGCCCCACTCGATCCCGAGCCTGAATGCCCGGTAGCCCAGCTTCACCATCAGGTCGTGATCCTCTTCATACCTGTTCCAGTAATCAACCGCGTTGCCGGACTGCGTGCCGTCATGCACCTTGCCCTCGCGCTCGAATTTGCCCCAGTCGGTGTTCATGTTATGCCCTTCGACCTGGTGGCCGGCTGTCGATGTGCCCCAGACAAATCCCTCGGGGAATGAATGTTTCAGTGCCATCTGTCTCCTCCCGCTAAAAGATATACTATTATAATTTGTGTCGCCCCTCGTTTTCCATTTTATTTAATTTACTACAAAATGTCTCGCCCCGGCCTTTGACTGACCGCCCGGTTTCTGTTTAATATATTCATTGACCATCAGGGAGAGAGCGAACAGATGCCGGCAAACCTGACACCGGATTACAAAAGAGCCGAAGAAGCGTTCCGAAAAGCGAAAACGCGCGATGAAAGAATCGCGGCGCTCGAACAGATGCTCGCCGTCATACCCAAGCACAAGGGCACCGACAAGATGCAGGCCGACCTGAGGAAACGGCTGAGCAAGCTGCGCGAGCTCGAAGAGCAGAGCGGCGGCAAACGCACCGACCATTTCGCGGTCCGGCGCGAGGGCGCGGGCCAGGCCGTAATCGTCGGGGCGCCGAACTGCGGAAAATCGTCGCTCCTCGCCGCGCTGACGAATGCGTCGCCCGAGATCGCAGACTACCCTTTCTCCACCCCTAAACCCCTGCCCGGCATGATGCCTTTCGAGGACATACAGATCCAGCTCATCGACACTCCGCCCGTGACGTTCGACCGCGTGGAATCATTCCACTCCAATCTCGCCCGGCCTACCGACCTCATTTTGTGCATGGTCGGACTCGGCGCCGACGACCCGGTGGCGCAGTTCAGCGAAGTAAGGGATGTGTTCGAAAAGATCAAAATCAGGTTCTCGGTCGAAAACCCGGAAGAAAGCCAGTTCTACGGCATGGCCGATAAAAAAACGCTGCTCGTCCTGAACAAATACGACCTCGACGAAGACGATATCCTGCTCGGCGAGTTCAGGGCGTCGGTAAAAACCGAATTGCCGGTTTTTCCCGTTTCGGCGAAAAACGGCACCGGGCTCGAAGAACTGAAACACACCATCTTCGAGGCTCTGAACATTGTAAGGATTTATTCGAAAATACCCGGCAGGCCACCCGAAATGAAATCCCCGTTCACGCTGCCGTCCGGAAGCACGGTGCGCGACGTAGCCCGCGTCGTCCACAACGAAATCGCGGACAGGCTGAAATACGCGCGTATCTGGGGCTCCGAAAAGTTCGACGGACAGATGGTGCAGCGCGACTACGTCGTTCACGACCGAGACATAATCGAACTCCACACCTGAGTTTCAATCCGCCGGTCGAGGCTGCTGAAAAATGTTAACTTAGAGAGTTTGTCATCCTGAGCGTAGCGAAGGATCTCGCTTTTGTAGCTTATAATTGAGATTCTTCGGTCGCTGCACTTCCTCAGAATGACAGAGTGCGGATTTTTCAACAGCTTCATATATCTATGTGCCACGTACAAAGCGCTGTTCTTTGTGCGTGAAAACCTCAGTACTATACTGTTTATCATAGATAATATGGAATACGGCATGAAGCGCCTGCCGTCATTCCGCGCCCCCGCGCCCGTCATTCCGGCATGTTGTAAGCCGGAAACCAGAAAAAAACATTTCCACTTCAGCGGGTGGCATGTCACATTGATTTATCGTAAAAGTCGGGATTGCCGCGTCGCTCGCCGGGCGACAGGCCCGGCTCACTCCTCGCAATGACACACTAAGGTGTTTTTGAGTTTGAGCCATCCGCAAAGCGAGGACGTAACCTGCATTTCTCACCAGCGCAGGTTAAAAAACGTGAAGCCGGATTCTCCTGAGGAGAATGTCTTCCGGCGGGGCGAGGTCTCCCGA